>ERZ808240.3101-NODE-3101-length-16790-cov-16.991216_pt1 | contig 16790 bp, 13 predicted proteins | sample MGYA00521084_ERZ808240 | MGnify/ENA primary metagenome ERZ808240 (study PRJEB31516, sample SAMN03275571) | gut metagenome | biome: mammalia-associated habitat; material: feces | host: Papio cynocephalus | place: Kenya | collected 2012-08-06 ... | reverse complement strand
TTCTAAAATTTGCATTTCGTGTTGTCTGCCGATCATAAATATCACCTCTTTACCCGAGTCTACTATCAACTATAATAAGCGGAAGGATATACTACTCGTAAGTAGTATACTTATGAGTAGTATATCCTTTCAAGTTAAAAATTACAATATAATTTTATATTTTAAATTGATTCTGCACTTTCCATTAATGAATCATATAAAGAAACTGCTTTTTGATTATCACTCTTAGCCTTCTCATCCAACCATCCACCATGAAATTGATGAATCGAAAATGTATCCGTTGTTTCCTCAAGTTTGCCAGACATATAATCATAAGGATGAAAGTAATCATAGGTATAGATGTTTAATCCATCAACAGTTTGATTTTTTCCGTTAACCACATATCCCTTTTCCAGCGCTACTGACGTGTCTATATATCCACTGGAAATAGGGTCTATAGAGCCATCGTTTCTTATTAAGGAGCGCTCTTTCCACCTTTCCAAATATGGTTCCAGCGCCTTATGCCCTTTTACCGAGCCACTACATCCTCCCCAATTTAAAACCTGCCATTTTTCAACACCACAAAATGCCGTCTGGTACAATAATTCGTCTATATTTTTCTTTAATTCCACATCTGTATCCATATAAATCCCGCCATGTTCATACAGAATCTCGATTCTTGCATAGTCAGGTACAAATCCATACTTTCCATTATCATATGCCTGTGAGACAAACAAATTTTTATGGACATCATAATTAGTTTCATCCCACTTTATTATTTCATAATCCGGGCAGAATCTTTTCCAACTTTCCATGCATTTTTGCAACTGATCTGGAATCGTTTTTCCTCCCAGCCACATATAATGTATCTTTTTGGGAATTATCGGAATATCCGAGGTTTTAATCACCCCTTTGCCCCCTTGATTGTGAAAATTATCAATGCACATTGCAGGTATAATATAACATGCACTTTTTTTCATTTTCTCCATTGCTCTCATTTGTTCATAAGCATTATAATATCTGCTTATCGCGATAAGAACTGTTATATTATCATCATACGTGTTTATTACCTCTGGTGCATATACCGGCACTTGCCTTCCGCAAACACAGACTGACGTTCCCCATTTTGATCTGTCATTATCAATATAACACTTTATGTAATGCCCCAGTCCATACTGTTCTATTATCTGTGGAGTTACTGTCAAACCAATTACTCCAGTTCCAAATATAACAATTTTGCTCTTTCTATTTATTATATCCTTTGCCATTTTGGCAAAAGAACCATTCTTTAATATCACCTTCAAATCAACCTCTTATCTTTCACTTTTCAAAAGACGACTTCTCTGGAAGTAAATATTCAAATGCCTGATTTATTTCATTTTTTATTACATTAAACTCTTCAGCTGTGCAATCTTCATTAATACAGATCATCTGTTCTGATCTGTTTTTAATATGCATAGCTATCTCCTTATAATTATTTAGAGTAACTATATATGATTTCCCAAGCGTTTTTCTGGGCACAAAATCACCCTCACACAGTTGCCAATATCTGGCCAACCATTGATTAACACAAGAAAAATTCCTGAATTTCGACTTACATGTTTCAACTAACACATCCTCTTCTTCAATCCACAGCTTTTCAAAAGTGTTTTTTTTAAAAGCAGATGGCACATGAGGGTCGCGGAATCCCACAAAATTATTCCAATAACTTAAAGTTTTATTTCGTTCAAGCAATTCCCCATACTCATCTGAAAACCATTTCTCATAATTAATCTTTTGCACCATTCTTTTATTAAAATTTCTATTAATAACTGCTACGTCTAAAGCGCGCATATTCCACGTAAACTTTGCAACATCTCCAAATAATTGTGGAATAATAGGCGTTTCTATTGCCTCGTCGCATATTTTATCATTTTGAAAATAATATGATTCCTTGATTGATCTTAATGGAAACATATCATCATTAAAATATATAAAATTTTCTGACAAACCCTCTATTCTATGAAGGTTCATTTCAATGGTGTTAGCATTAAAAGTAGGCAAAAATTCTTGAGGTATATAATCACTATGTCTAATAATTTTCAATCTAGAGTTATCACAATTTAAAAATGAAGGAATATGACCATACGTAATAAAAAAGATGTTATTGTACCATGGCATATATTTTTCTATTGCTCTAAACCAATATTGTAAGTTATCCCAACTTTCATATCTGACATTAGAATTGGATTTACTATCTGGATTTATTTTTTCATACCATTTTTTCTTTTCCTGAAGCCATATCGGATCCGATCCATCTACCCATGCAATTACCAAATCAATTTTATGATTCATACTTTACTCTCTCAACAGCTTTCCTATGTCACCTATCTCAACAATTTTTTTTGACGGATATCTAGATGACATTTGTTTGTAGACACAATTATTTTCTGCCAATACCGTATTGATAACCATATTTACATTATCCGGCACATTTTCTATATCATAAACCGGAATGTCCGCCTGCATAAAATGGGCATCTTTATCGATATAGCACTCAACAGCTATTCCTTTACGTTTTAATATATCTTTAAGTCTTTGTCCTAAATAACTATTACCATATATTGCTAATTTATAATTATATAACTTATTCCAATCAATATTATTATCTTCTTCTATTTTTAATACATCATTCAACACAAGAAACATCTTATGAACTTTATCTAATAATAATATTCGTTTCTCAAAAATAACTTCCTGCAAATTATATAGCTTCCTCGTCTCCTCTAAAGTAAATACCTCATTCTCTTTTAATTCCTTTACCATTTCCTTTACAGACTTAAACATCATCAATGAGTTCATAGATGTATTATTCCCATCAACAACATGTTCATATAGCACTTGAAAGTTGATGTTAAATTTTCTATCATTTGCTAACATAATTAACCACAAAAAATAGTCATCCGCCCCGCCCACTTTTAATATTTTCTCTTGCCATAATATAGGAATAGAAGTTCTTTTTATCAAAACCGATCCCGGCGAAATAATTGAATTTCCTACTGACAACATATAATTTTTCGATATTTTTTGCATCATTGTACTTTTACTATCATATACTATCTTTCCCTCGTTAATGCAATTACAGACTATTGCATCCGCATCTTTTATCAATTCTAACTGACTTTTAAAAAAAGCTGGATATATCTTATCATCCTGATCTAAAAACACAATATATTCAGCAGATGCCATTTGCAAACCTTTAATTCTAGCTGTTTGTATACCTTTATTTTCATCAGAATTAATGATTAGAATTTTTATCTTTTGAGAATAAAATGCTTGCTCAATTGGCTCTAATGGATCATCATTTGATAAAATCAATTCTATGAAAATATCTTCAACCATATCAAAACATCTTTCCAATTGATTTATTAATTCTTCTATATATTGTTTTCCATGATATATCGGTACAATTACACTAACACTATTCATATATCGCGTACCTTTCTTATATCAGTCCATAGACAGCATCTTCCAGAGATATAATTTCACAATCTATCTTAGTTGAAAGATGTTCCTCTATTTCCTGATAATAATATATTGCTGTAACTATTATAGCATCTACTGGCATCAAATCATCTTCTGGTGTAAATTTAGGATATTTTGTTTCTATCCTGCCTATATTCTGATCAATTACATATTTTATCTCAATACTAGAATTTTCCAATTCTTTAACAAGACATTCTCCCAACTCTTTCATTCCATATATGGCTATTGTCTTTATATTATTGTATTCAAGATATTCTACTATATTTTTTCCTTCCTGTTTCATTTCTACCCATGTGATTAACAATTTATAGAATGATTCAAATTTATTATATTTGTTCTCTACCTTATCCAGCCTTTTTTCTTCTTTAACGAATTCATAGCCTATACCTACTACCAATCCAACCAATCCCGCCAGAAAAGCCGCAAGCACAATACGCACTGTCATTTCCATCCCTCCAGTATACTTTTAAGTTCAGAATAATTCATAGGATCCACCCTATGTCTTTTTAATTTACTCACATAAGCAATTTCCTTCTCAATATCATTTTCATTAGATACAAATCTAATATAATCGACATTTTTAAACCATGTTTCATAATATGATTGAATTTTATGATTATAATTAGAAATTACTATGCATGGTGTTCCTGTTATATAACACAAAATCATTCCATGTAATCTATCTGTAATAATAAATTTGTACGATGAAATATCTCGAATTTTATTTCTAACAATTCTAGATCTATTTGCTTTTCCTATGTAGCCTCTCGAGTTATAAATCATATCAAGATATGTGTATTTTTCATTTTCTTTTTCAAGGACATTCGTGATTTTCTTCTTTTCTGCTGTACCAATACCCCTTTCAGAATCATTCCTGAAACATAGCCCTACATCATTACTACGTTTACCTAATTCACAAGGCACCATGTAACATACAATATCTGGGACAAGAAAGATTTTACACCGCCCATATGACTTCTTCATAATTTCATACGATCTTTTTTCTCTTGCCAAAATGTATAAATTATCATTGTTATATATTTTTTTTGAAATTTCCAAATCTCTTTTTCCATCTAATGTATCTTCATAATACATTGTCTCCGGAAATATAATCTTTTTATTGTGAGGGAAATGTGATATTATTTCACGTCGTATGCGTTCGTTTCTCCAATAAACATTCCCCATGTTTCCTCCACCTTGTAATATGATCAAATCATCTTCCCTTATATTAGCAAGCAAATAAGGAAATTTCCTCGCAAATTTTTGAATAGGTATTTCCTGTATTTCGTATTTAGGCAAGAAATCTTTTAGTACTTTATACGTTGCTATAGTAATGGCATGATCTCCTATATTTCTGTGATCTGGCGTCCCAATAAAAAATATCTTTTTGGAGCCATGTACTTCCTTTTTGTTATCTTCACACACATATCCTCTAATGAATTCCTTGATATAACTTCCCATATTTTCTCGATACTCGCCATAGGACAGGCTCGCTATCTTGTCGGCGCATCTCCCATAGTAGATACCACTTTCATCATTCACTAATTTTTCTATAACTGATTTAGATTTATCATTCAACAACCTTCTTTTCATCCCCTTTTTTAATTGAGAAGATGGTAATATTTTAATCTTGTCAATAATCATTTTGTTTTTCTGGTTTCTTACCTTAATAGTAACATCACTATACACATTACCCTTTATCATATCATTTTGAATAAATATTTTTTGCCTTACATTACTAGATTCGACTTCAATATCATATTCATCTAAAGGTACAGTCTTAACATTCCCATCATCCCAGTATTCATATACCTTTAATTTTATTTCTTCATTTTCTTTCATATAATAATCGTATACAAAATTATCTTTTATCATTAATTTAGCAAACAACAACTTAGGAATAGAACTTTTGTATACTTCTATTTCTGAAATACCTGGCCTATTATTCTTATCCGATACATCATCTATAATAAAGCTTACTTTTTTTGCCTTAACAGGTTTAATTTTTATTTTAGTTATACCATTTATTTTTAATTCCCCAGTCTGTATAGATATAACATCATCAATTAAAATATGAGAATTAGTTACTCTAGATAACGGATAATATTCCTGATAGATATATAATTCCGATATAAGTTCCTCATTTTCAAGATAAAAATCTATTCTTTTTTGTCTATCATCTATATTCGGTCTCCATATAGAAGCATCCGCATTCCAATTATCATTTTCCCTTCTTTTAATGGAAGAGCTATCCACAATTTTAAAATCATGCAAAAAATTTCCATTTCCAGAAGATACTTGGACAGTTGCTCTATACAAAATGCTATCTGTACGCCTCTGCCAAAATACAATGTCACTATTTTGCATCATTTCATAATGAGCAACTGCATTTTGAGATTTGTATATTTTCAATGCCTTATACAGAATGTTTTTCCTCTTATTAGGGTTTCTCTCTAATCTTCCCACCGGGAATCTAATTCTTTCATTCCACTTCATATATGGATTATCAAATACTGATATATGATCATTTGTTCGCACGGTCATATGATTTAATTTAGCTGATGCATTGTTAATCGCATTATAATCATTTATAGATAACCAGGAGGTCATATATCCAGGCTTTTTTAACACAATCGGCTTATATGTTTTATCGTCTCTTAATATTTCTCCCAGTACCTCATCTAATAACAACGAATTACATTTATGATCTGGATGTATTTCTAAATCCGTCGCAAAAATAACATATGGTAGGATCTCCTTTATTAACTCTTTCAAATCTTCCTTTATATTTCTTCTTGTATATAGATGATGCTCATTCCATCTTCTAAAACAATATTCCGGATGTTCTTGCAAACCATATGTTTCTTGATTACCATATTGTGAAGAAACCACTTCTTCCTCTTCCGCGTTATAAATATGTGGTCCTTTCTTATCATATTCATTTGCATAACCCATAAATATAATTTTTTCCTCTTTTATTCCATACAATTTGCATACCTTTAAAGCTTCTTCTAATCGAATATATCGCATGTCACTTGCATAATCACCATTTGTCATAAATACAATATATACATCTGACTTTGCAACTAATTCTTTTAAAAAGCCTCCACAAAGGATTAATTCATCATCTTGATGGGGCGCTAATATCATTATTTTTTTCATCACATTTCCCATTATTTAATAACTATATTATAATAACATGTATCCTTTTGTAGAAATCTAACCAATTATCCGATTATAAATTACTTCATTCACAAGTATAACGTGACGCGGCACTTGGGCAATAATATGATATTCTTTAAAAATAGGATATTTATAAATTTCTTCCGAATATACAGCCAACGCAATCAGTGGAAACATATATTTTTTATAATTAAATGTCTTTAATATGTCTTTTTCTAGTCCCATAGCCTGAATAGACAAAAAGGTATTTTCTGCATTAATACCATTCTTTTCAATAATATTATCTAAAGTATCAACCGGTAAAGTTATCACTCCCTTTTGCATAAACCCCTTTTTGATTGAATTAGATGCCTCCACCGAATCAAATGTATTTCTATATTCATTATCAAATTGATAATATTGAAGTTTACCTTGTTCCGAACCCAAACCTTCCATTATACATATATCATCCCTATATTTCCTTATTTCTTGATATAACTCTGGATTAGGTTCTATCAGAATTCCTCTAGTACCTGTGCTATAAAAATTATAGGATGTACTTCCCAGGATAGGGTGACATGCACCAACTTCAATATATGACATCTTATCTATATTATATCCCCCTCTTTTCAATACATCTCTTATCAAAATATCAAGCCCCCATAATGCATAACTTATATTTTTTTGATCATATATAGCAAGAATGACCGATAGTTCTGTAATATCCACTCGCAACCCCAATTCTACTATTTCCTGTTTTATTTCAGTCCTATATAGCGAAGAAGATATTATAATCAACACTTTTTTTCCTGCTTGAACATCCTCAATCAATGTTTTTTTATCCTTTACTACTATTCCCATAATTGTAGTACCATGTTTTTTATGATCATTATCTACTATATAATCCAGCTTAAATCTCCCATTGTATCGAAGAGCGTCTTTTCCCCCTCCCCACATTACTATAGTGTCATATCTTGATAACTCTAATAAATCCATCTTATATTTCCTTCCAAATTTCAGCCAGCATGATACTTTCTCATAGATATTTTCTTTACACTTTTTCCATTCTTGCATTCCACCGTAAAAGTTTATTTAATATATTTATAATTTTTTTCTTTCTAGCGCTAAACTCAATCTGTGTTACTCCCATTTGAAAAGCCCTTTTATATATCGGTTTTATCCATTCTGACCCGTCGGTGCAAATTCTATTTCTTATTTCATCATAATGCGGTTTATATTTTACGCATCCTTGATAATTAATTGTGCCCAATGTCATATGAGAATACGCCACATAGCAATGAGCTTGTGGGCAATTATTTCCTATTGCTAACCACTTAACCGGTTTTTCTATTTCTCCCATAAAATTTTGAATTGGCGGCAAATCATAACATTGATAAGAAAATCCATTCTCCATATTTATCCATAACGACCTTTCACCTGCATAACAAAATTCATTATATTTTTTCCCAAATACTTGCTTTCTAAATTTCCAAAATTCCGAATCAAACCCAACTATATCCCATTTTTGAATATAATTTCTCCAAGTATTTTTTGATAAAACTCCCAAATTACTAGCTTGTTCATTTCGTGGCATATTTATGTGCGGATATGCATGCATCTTTTCCATACATATTTGTTTAAATTCTTCAATTTTCTCTAAAGTTTCATCACTTGTAATATATTCCACGGTAAAAGAACATGCACTACTTTTCATTAAATCAAGATTATCCCAAAAAATATCTAATAATCCTAACCTTTGCATTTCCTCATAATGAAATGACACCTTGAAAAATAGTCTACTAATATCTGCACCACAATTTATACATTCTTCTATTCTCTGTCTTAATGTTGCATTAGTCACTACCAATACATAATGTCCTTCTTCTAAGAATTCCTTAATAATTTGAGGCATCAAAGGATGAATCAGTGTCTCTCCATCACTACAAATATTTATAAAACAAACTCCTCCTAACCGTCTTTTAGAAAATGCTCTTCTGATTTCTTCAACCGAATACGGAATATCTACATAATGATTTTCATGTTTTCCGAGATAGCAATATGAACATTTTAAGTTACATGCTCCCACTTTAAAATGTATTCCAATGAATTTTTTTACATATTCATTTTTCTTTTTCATCTACAAACCAATCCTCATACCTAGCCGTTTTGCTGTTTGCCCGCCCCCACTCATACGAAACCGGTGGAGCACAGTATCTACATGCTTCAAAACTATTACTTAGCTTATTATCAAGTTCCCATGCATCAATAGATTTATCATAGATATCCCAAATGCCATCATTTGTAGGCAAGTCCACTCCGTATTTTTCATTTATGATATGCGCATATTGCGGTCTTGAACATACCGATATCTTACCTTCTCTAAGGTGATGACAATTCTTTGCTATACATTTCGCATACATTTCATCTGCATCGTAAGACGGTGTTTTTGACATAACCTTATAAAAATCACCTTTTGAATCATTTATATAATACCAAACCTGATTTTCCTGTAGTATTTTCTCAACTTCTTTTATCCTTTCTTCCATAGGTTTATACAAGGAAATATCAAAATAGCAATAATTTTTCCGCATTGTTTCAAATAATTTTTCACATTGCTCATTAATAAGCAACGCATTTGTTGTAACCATTATATCTGCATCTGGGAAAATCTCTCTTGCTGCACCAATAAAATCACATAAATTAGGATTAAGAAGCGGCTCTCCTCCCATCAGTTTTATTCTTTCAACCCCCCAAAATAATTCCTTAATTCGTTTCCAATCACTAACCATTTGCTTATAATCCGCGTAAAATGGCTCATCCACCAAATTGCTAAACCTTAAACAACCTTTGCATTTCATATTACAATGATCCACAATATTTACATCAAATTGTTTCATTCTCGGCTTGTTTATATCTATTCTTACAAGGCAATTTTCCATTGAATCATATTGTTCTTTAAATTTTTGTATATGTGTCGGAACAACATAAGCTTCAATATTTATCCCCCTAAACAGCCTTGTTACTGAACGTTGATGATAGTTAGCGAACGCAAATACAATAGCATTACATTTTCCTTGTCTAGCATTTTCAAGTGCCATACTTGGTGAAATCACTTCTGTTCCATAAATTTTTTTTCCTTGTTTTTCCTTATCCACATCGACAAATGCCAATATGGTGCTATTCTTTTCTTTCAGAAGTAGTTCATATACTTTTTTCCCACAGTCTTTACATCCCCAAATCAAAAATTTTTTCATAGCTGGTCTCCTTTTTATAAATCACACTCAACTATCTTTTTCCTGCTTTATATAATAATTCTCTTGAAAAATATTTATTTTTTCGGTTTTATAAAAATCAAATATTATAATATCACCTAAAATTAATTCTTTAATTTTTTTTAGCATCTCAAGACGATATTCATAACTCGATATTATAACAACATCTGCTATACTTTTTACATCTCTTATATTTACTATTGGTTTGCCATCATTCTCATATCCCCCCTCTTGATATGTATCAATATACGCTTTAAATTCAAGCGGTTTCCCAATAATATCTTTGTATTCTTCCAAAAAAATACGCGTATGTTTTCCCTTTCCATATATTGCAATTCTATTAGATTCGTATTTTTGGATTGAAAGAAATATATTTTTTTTGTAATATATAATATATTTTCTAATTCTATCTAATTCTGATAAATTTTTATCATCTGATATCAGATACCTAAACAACTGATATGTTAGTCCTCTATTTCCCAGCGGCCATTGTTTCAAAAATTCCATTAATTCCTTTCGTATAACACTCATGCAATATAATGACCAGCCTTTTTTCTGCATCATATTATATCCCCAAATATATACTTTATATATTAGCGACAAATAAACATTATTTACCTCTATTGATTCATATTTCAATAATTCTCTTTTTAAATTTAAAAAACTATCAATAACAAAACATATATCCTCAATATTTTTATATTGAATAGATCCTGTTGTTATAGAGTTTTCCCTATACCTTCTTAAATAAAGATTCTGCGCCAGATAACAAACCTTTTTTGAATGTATAAGAACATTTAAAGAAAATACATTATCTTCATATAAACGGCCTTCATCAAACTTTATATTATTGCTCACCAAAATTTTCTTTTTTATCAAACACAAGCAAGCTGAAACAATTGAAGCAGCCACATAATAATCCCTAAAGTACTCCATTGAATCGAATATTGTATTATCTGGTACTTGATTTTTTCGATTATATATTTTTCTTACTTTACCATCATTCATTTCATTAACAATAGTTGCGTCATAATAGAAAATGTCTACTTCTGGAAATCTTTTCACTCTGTTTAATAATACTGAAAATGTATCTTCCGCTAATTCATCATCCGAATCAAGGAACATAATATATTCACCACAAGATAACTCTATGCCTTTATTTCTAACAGATGATAGTCCCAAATTATTTTGCGATACAAACATAATATTAAATAATTGATCATTTATCAATTGTTTGATAATATACGCGCTGTTATCTGTGGAACCATCATCTATGATAATAACTTCAATTTTTTCGTTTAATTGATTTAATACACTATTTAAACAATTGGAAATATATTTTTCAACATTATAAACAGGTATAATAACCGATATAATAATATTATTCATTTTATCCTCGCAAACACGAAATTAAATTTTCGAGTCCTAGCAACTCATTTTCACTATGTATCCCCTTAATTCCCCGTTTTTTCCAGTAGTTATCATTATGTTCTTTATTAATATTCATTTTAGCTTGTCGAATTTCAAATGTATTCATATTAATAACCCAATATTGGCTTTCGTTATAATCTTGAATATATACTTCATTATTTAATATGAAATTGTATATTAAACAATCATCAAATTTTCGCGGTTTATCATAATTCTGCAGTTCAACTATTTGAATTTCTTCTGTTTTTGTATTTAATATGATAATCTGACTACAAATACATGTCATATTGTTTTGTGGTAAAATAAATATATAATCATTAATCAATTTTGATGAGACAAAAAATAAATATTTTTTTTCCGTGGATTCTAACATAACCTTCAGATCGTCTAGAAAAAAGGTTGTTACATATCCGTTGTTAAGATCGCATTTATACAAACATTTATTGTAGCCTGTAAGATAAAAAAATTTCCCATCATATTGTATCGTCCCAAATCCCAAATCACCACAATTTATTACGTGTTCTATCTTATTTTCATTTGTTGTGTCGAATTCTATAACAATATTTTTTGACCATTCAGCTATATATATTTTATCATCCACACAAACAGCTTCTCCACAACCACTTTCTATTTTGGGAGTACATACGGCTAAAATACTCAATACTACACCAGTCTTTAAGTCTATTTTTATCATTTTCCCCACTCGAAATGATAAACACCATAAAGTACTTCCTAATACCCATGCATTACGAATTGAATACCTTGAACAGTCCAACTCAACCTTTATGCTTTTAAAAGTCTTATTATTCAAATCATATTCATATATGGTTTTGGATTTCTCTGGAAGCAACCAAATTTTATCCTCTTTTTTTATGCAAAAAGGATTGGCTCTATATGTATCTTTGGTATATATATCTAAAGGTATTTCCTCCTCAATCTTAACTTTCCCTTGATTATCCATATAGTATAAAACATTATCTCGATATCCCACAAACCATGTCCCTGAATTATCTTCAAAAGTTCCGTCATTATATATCATATTATCACCACATATTTTGCTTAGAGTATTTTCTCTTTTCGTAATTTTATTACATCCAATATTTTTCCAACACAAGCCGTTCAATTGATACAATATTTTTGTTTTTCCAAAATGGAAGATAATCAAATATTTGCCTTCTAATCTCTTCCTCGTATATCTCAGATGCTATAACAATTAATTCAAATGAAAAAAAACGAAGTTTATCAGGCATAATAATTATCTTTCCATTAAAATTCAAGAATTCCTTTTCAGGATTGCTGTCAACATATGTAACAACCTCATATTCATCAGGAATACGCTGATACATTTTTTGAGCAAAACCACCTGTCCCCCACACCACTACTTTATTTTTCCTAGCATGCAAATAGTTTTTATCCATTCTCAATTTTTTTATATATAATGATTGGAGTTCCATATTTTTCATTAGAATAACATCAAATCTTTTTTCTATTAAACTTTTATATCTTATATTAGGCACATATGGTACTTTGATACTTTCCTTTAATATGTCACGTCCTTTATAATATGAATATTGTAAAGAAACTTGTTTTAAATCTATACTTTCGCTAATACTCTGCAAATATATTTGTTTCCAATGACTACCTGTGTGATTTTGACTCTTTGGATTACAAATCATATTGATTGTATTTAAAATAATTTGTTTTTTGTATTGCGAACTACTTCTAACAGGAAAATGACAAAATTTTAGATCCGAATGATGCTCATTAATTATTGTTCCAGACAATGAATCTATTGCAGTACACGAGTGATTCCCCGCTGCTACTACAACCTGCCTTTTTAGGAAATAACTTGCAGGAACTATAACCTTCGTAAATGTTTCATCTTTTTCATCCCGATATTGATTAAAATTAGCAAATGAAAATATTTCTCCATCGTCATTTCCCGGATAAATATACGTCTTCCACCTAAAATAATGTATCTTATTCTTGTCAAGTTTTTGTATTTTTTCCTGAGGATTTGATCCATCTTCCATAATGAGAAACTCATCCGCATCCATGAATGTAACCATATCTGCTTTATACTTCTCAACATAGTATTTCGTATATTGATTTGCAAATCGATATGCATCAAAATCACTATATGCCTCATTTACTAGTTCAATTGGTAACCCTTCTTTTATTAAGGCATTAATGATTTCATAAGTTCCATCCAGGCTTCCATTATCAATCACAATAATATTGTCAAAAATATTTACATGATATCTAAGAAAAGTTTCAATAATATCTGCTTCATTTTTTACTTTTGAAATCATTATATTTTTCATTTATGATATTCTCCAACTTTACTATTTTAATAACATTTAATAATTATTAGCTACTGTAATACCTCACAATTCTGTATAACTACAGGAATTTCCCTTTTCAAACACAACTGCACTACACTGCTCTGATCCCCATAATACGCATCACTCATTGCCACTGCACGATCCATGTCAGGTGTATCATCATAGATTCCCCAATCTTCTTTTATATACTGGTTCTTTATTTTTTCATACGCCTCATAAAGCTGCGGGCGCATAGAAGTCAGGGTGCTCTCAATCAATGGGTGTGGGCGCCACAAAAGTGCAATATCATCTTTGTACTCTTTAAATGTTTCAAATACCTGCTGCATCTTTGTCAGCATTTTCTCGTCGTTTTGCAAAAGTGCTGTCACGCTTGTATTATAAAAAACAATTTTCTTTCTGCTGCCATCCGGTTTTGTGATATATTTCATCCATTCTTCCGGTATTTTTATATCTTCTTTGTTTAAATTAATTATCTTATCATACTTCGGAGAGCCCGTTCCATATATCTTCTTTTCCCATACTTCCCTTGTCTGCTCACCGAATGCATTTACAAGGATTTTTATATAACACTTGCGCATATCCTCTGACTGCACAATTACCTTTGTTGCATGGATTACAGCCGGTGTTAAGGCAAAATGTTCAATACTTTTTACTGCATTCTCATCTTCCGGATTTACCTCAGCCAGAACAAAATAAGGGATATAAATAAGTTCCTCTGTATACTGCTTCAATTTATCCGAATAATAATCGGGATGTACGCTTGTCACATAGTTCGCCCCATCATACGGATTATGGATATAAATGGTATCCGGTCTGCGTTCTTCCAGACTGTATGCATCATACTTTGTGATTGGTACATAATCAGGGAACAGATCTCCCTCATAATGCATTTCCCGAAAACTTCCATCCGGATTTTTATCATAATACGGAATCGGTATCACATATGCGTCACATTCCGGATCTGCATCCGCTGCCTTCCAGACACTTTCCAGGCTGTCCCACATACTTGCTTTATACGGAAGAAATACAATTTCCTTACGATCCTCAGGTAACAGTTCCACTGTTTTGCTGTGCAATCTGATCAAAAGATTCCGAACAGTCTGTGCCAGCTGCTTTCTGCTCTCCGGATCATCCAAACTCTGGCTGATCTGGAAAATCAGTTCACAATACTCTTCCAGCATTGCAACCAGTTCTTTTGTACTCTCACCCTGCGTCTCCAGATCGTTTCCGGTCAGAATTGCCGCCTGCTGGCACTGTGTCAGGATATTCAGAAGCTCCTCCGGTTTCAGATCCGCAGTTACATATTCATTTGCATTTTCAAGAAGTGTGATTGATTCCAGCACTGCCTGTTTTTTGATTCGCTTCATACGGACTGTTATTCCTTTTATTTCTTGGTTTTCATTTCTATAGAAAATAAAGTGTGCGCCAGCCGCACACTTTCGCGCCCGAGCGGATGCATAGCATAATTTCCACTCCGCGAGGTGCGCATTCCCGCAGAGCGTTTTGTGTAATAGGGACGAAGTTTCCTATTACACAAAAGTCCCTGCACTTCGTGCAGGGACTCCTGTTTCCTTTTCCGCGATTCCGTTCGCACTTATTAAATATATCGGTCAGATCACAGAAAATAATTAGAGGCTGGCCTATGATTCAAGTTTTAGATATTTCCTGGCTTCTGCTTCTGAAATATGCATGGAATCCATTAAATTTCCAATTAGCAATTTTATTCCTTTTTCCATTCCTTTTTCCATTCCTTCTTCTCTCCCCCTCTCATACTCATACGCTTTCTCGCTTTCTATATGCTTCTCCATATCAAAATCATATAACATCATTGCTATTACCTCCGCTCTATGCCTAATCAAAAAGTCTTTTAACACATCTTCCTTGATACATTCCTCTATCGCCTGATAAGTTGCTTGCTGCAGATCCATTATTTTTTGTTTCTCCCTGATCTTTGTGATCAAGGTCATATAGTCCCGTAGCAATTTGCAGGCACCCTTCAGCTTTTCATTGTATCCTTCATTGATATTCAGTACTGTTGTGATAAGCTCCAGCTCCGGCTCTTCCGTTTTCTTTTCGTAAGCATCTGATAACTTAAGAACTGATTTTTCTTCTATCTGTTTCGTGCCATTATATAAAACGATAAACCGCGGTGTTGGCAGTTTGATCTGCTTACTGCCGTAAATATCTTCCTTTGCTGTAATCTTGGATAACACCTTTGAGATGTAGGTCAGATTACGCAACGGCATATTCGGATTGATCGTCGACTGATGCTCGATCATATACAGTTCTGACAGAAATACAAAAGATACATCATTTTGCACTGACATATATACTGCATTTTCCAGGGTTGTGATCTCCAGCTTCGTTGCATCTGTATAACTTGTTCCATTGAGAGCATTATACAGGCTCAGAAAATCTTCTTTTTCTTTGAAGATGGCATGAAGCAGTAAATCCTTGTGATTTCTTGCTACCTTATACTCTTTCAGGAAATGCTCGACCTGCGTAGATACTCCTCTATAATCCATACCTATTTCATATTTGCCATCTTCTCTTACAAATGACGGACTGTACTCTTTTTCTTCTCCCAGATTGATAAAAATGATCTCAACTCTTTGTTTCTTTTTCTGCATAGCAGCTCCTTTCCTGCAGGAGCTCCCGGCATTCTACTTATTTCTCCCGCTCAGAACTCCCGCCTTTCTTTATTTTGTTTTAAAAGCATGGATTTCTGATCAGGTATGCTTTCTCGCTTTCTATATGCTTCTCCATATCAAAATCATATAACATCATTGCTATTACCTCCAAATATCATGAAGCGAACGCTTCATAATGCAGCCTCAGCTCATCACTAACAGTGTTTTTCTTGAGTTGAAATTTCATCTGACTTATCACAAATTTCCCAACAGTGTTTTTACATATTGTTCCGTTTTTCCTAAATCTTCCACTATTTCTTCAATACTCTTCCCTTTTTTCCACCATCTTGACACTAAGTTTTTTTCCATATCCTTTTCCATATCTTCGCGTCCCCTCTCATACTCATACGCTTTCTCGCTTTCTATATGCTTCTCCATATCAAAAT
>ERZ808240.3100-NODE-3100-length-16794-cov-3.411315_pt1 | contig 16794 bp, 18 predicted proteins | sample MGYA00521084_ERZ808240 | MGnify/ENA primary metagenome ERZ808240 (study PRJEB31516, sample SAMN03275571) | gut metagenome | biome: mammalia-associated habitat; material: feces | host: Papio cynocephalus | place: Kenya | collected 2012-08-06 ... | reverse complement strand
AAAGCAACAAAAAAGCGAGAATCAATTAAGACTCTCGCTCCTGCGGTGCGTACGGGAAACGTACTAAAACCGCCTGTATCTATCTGGTTTTGAACCATTTGAATATTCTGAAAGTTGTTCTCTGTACATTATTTGTACATTTCGAGGATTTATATCTCTCAGTTATCTGTGTGCAAAGGTATAATGAAAAATGGAAACTGCCAAATATTCGTCAAAGTATTTTTGCACAAGGCTTTAGATTTAACATTCATAAAGATTTTGGTTTAACAGAAAACGAATTGCACACTGGCGGTGTGCTGATAGTGTACATGATATTGAGAATGTTGATTTTTAGCGATTTAAGGCTGGTGTACATAGTAGTGTGCATATAAAAAGACTGGAGATATGACTTCACAGCCACCTCCAGTCGTAAAAACAAAACAAAAGCTATATTGCAATGATTAGATTTGCCACGGATTCTTGTTCGGGTCGTAATCACGAGCAAATGTTGCTATCGCATATTCTGTCACAGGCTTGTTGTCATCCTCATCCAGTTTACGAGGAATATGAGGGTTGATTTTAAGCCTGGAAGCGTCACGAAGCCATGTTATAGAAGTCTCGTAGTCAGTAATACGAGCCGAACTTACGTTGTTTGGCGATATGAGTTTATGAAGTTCATACACTGCCAGGCGCAACATGTGCTTCTTAACATTGGCATTACGAGGGTCGCTTTCCTGTATGTTGTAGCCTTCTTTCAGCTCGTCAGCATTGACTGCCATAGAAGGGATATACACCTTATTATTATAGGCTACATATTCATGGTCAGAAAACTCATACTGGTAGGTGGTATCATAATCTCCAATCAACCCCCAATACTCAGAGTCGTAAGGATTGATGGTCAAGTCTATATTCTCGTCATTTTTGATGAGTGCATAGAAATTCCCTTCATATTCTACGACAGTCCAAAGTTCATAAGGCACATTCGCCTCCCAATTCTGAGTTTCCATGCTTCTCCATGCTTCTACTCCAGGTACACGAATATCGCCATAGGACAAGCCATTATACTCTTTACAGATATAGTAAGCATTGGCGAAGAATACAATATCGCCTGGAATGTAATCTTTTGTCTGCCAATATTCACTAACCTTCTCTGGATTGTCAATCGGCTCATCATACACATCCCAATATATCGTATCTGTCGGGGCTTTGCGTCCATTGATTGTGCGCATAGCTTTTACCAGTTTTTTGTCATGGTAGAAATGTGCGCCAACTGGATAAGTGATTTGGTCGTTGTACTCCAAAATATTCTTTCCCTCTTCAAGCACTTTTTCAATCTCGTAGTTATCTGTCAGATACTCTACGATAGATTGCTCTGCTGCCTCTTCAGCTTGCGCCAGGCGATCTTCTCTGCCTCGTATAAGCTGGTTCAGAGCTTCTTCTGTGACTATACTGAGATAGTCATCGTTATTCAAAAATCTTTTGTACATTCTCTAAAAAGAAAAACCGCCATATATAGGCGTTACCGTTGTTTCTATCGTTGAAGCGTTACCTTTCTTCTGAAATTTTGCCCATGTGCTATTTAAGAACAAGCATAAGGCATAGTCTAAGCAGTCTGAAAGGTGTCCGTATTTCTCATATTTCACGCCACTCTTCGGGTCTGTAACCTTTGTCTTGGATTTGGTTCCGTCTGCATTTTTCTTCTGGTAGACCAAATCCTCAGTAAGTCTACGACAACGCATATCAATTTGTAATTCCCAGCCATCATATCCATTCAAAAGACTGTTTACATATTCCAGACGAGTTACTTGTGCTGGCTGTTTTGTGAGCAGTTTCTTCTGTACTCGCAATATTGGGTTATTCATATTGCTCATAATGATGGTGTAGTTGTTCACACCTTCCTCAGTCTGAGTGGAGCGTGACAATCCTGCTGGGTCTCCAGTTATGAATAGACCGCCAAGGTGTTTTTCGGTTAAATACTTGTTGGCGATTTTTCTGGAGAGCTTTGGTGTGTTGTTCTCCTTATCTTCTGGTTTGCCAAGTATCTCATCCAGCACATAGACCTTCTTATGCTCGTAGTCAATCTGGATGGAGAGTGTAGACATATATGGCTGCACGTTAAAGTCCCATGAGGATATGATAGGTTTCAGAGGATTATACACCTTTTCACGCAAGTTGGTAACGAGGTGCTTTTCACCATCGAAATTCCAATAAGCAGCGGCTTCGTTGGTGTCTACAAAATCCCAATTTCCATACAACAAACGAGCTTTTGTTATTGGGTCGGAAATCTTGTTTAAGGCGGAAACATAGCTATGTACAAAGGCAGAGCATGGATTATCCCACACACTGAATGGCAAATAAAATTCTGACGGTCTGCATAGGACTTTGTTGCCATCATCATCTTGCACAAATCGAGAACGTACCCAGTTTATACAAGGGTTTGTAGTCATCAACATTCTGGCAGTCTTGAATGTTTCTGCTGTACGCCAACGTAAACGAGAGAATAACACCTCTATCGCCTTTTCTGAGATTTCCGACACCTCGTCAACGAAGGCGATAGTATATTCGCTCGAACCAAAACGCTCAAATTGTGGATCACTTGGATTATCTGCCATTTCTTTCATAATAATAACAGAACCATTCCAAAATGTAAGCGTACCTTCCAGGTTGTTGATTTTATAATTATCTCCCTCAATAAGCCCCCATTCTTTACATACTTTTTTAATAGTATTGAATGTTGACTCCTTTAGGGATTTCAATGTTTTACGAGCTACAACTGCTCGAATGTCTGAAAAGCGTATGCAACTTGACACAAGCCAACAGCTTCCGACGTAGCTCTTACCACCCAAATTTCATTCATTAAGAAACGCTACTTCTTAATCCGATTACGGCTGCATATCATCTATGCAGATTAGACTATATCTTCATCCAGCAATAACTGGAGGCTCCCATTTCCAACCGCTTGGCTGTACTCCCTTTCGGGATAGTCGTTGAACCTTCCTTACAATAAGGCTTGGTTGCTGATTACCCTTCTAACTCGTAGTTAGGGCTTTCCAGCAATTAAAGAGCTATTTTTCGACACGTTACCGTGAAGGCTGGCAGTGGATGCAGTTTACCAGCAGCACCTCCTCCTAAAATTAACTGAGGGAGGTCTTGTGTTCCGCAAGTATCGCATTGTGGAACGTATTTTGGATTGCCTTGTTGGTCATATCCAGATTGTACTTGTATAATATGGCCACCGCAATGAGGACAAAAATCTGGCTGTAACAGTTTCCACAGTTCATACTGCCTTGGCGATGGTCTGAAATCAATTCTAATGTTTGTTGGTGCTTTTAATTGTCCGTATGCCATTCTAATAAAATTAAAAGCCCAGCCCTTCACGATTGAAAGAGCTGGGCGAAACGAGTTTTTATTTATGAAAGCAAGTGCCTTATTTTGAAGCGGCTGCATCGTAGATTTTCTCTACAACGAGCCAGAAGTCATCGGGATAAGCTGTCTGGGGAAGCGACTCACAAGCCTTCTTCATCAGCGCAATCTCACTCTCCGTGAAATCCGCTACCAGCGGCTCGTCTACGTCCTTCTGAGCGTTCCATGTAATCTTATGCTCCTTGGCATCCTCTATGATTTCATACTTCTCCTTGTCGGCTTCAGTGATTGCCACCTTTTTGAGGATTTCACGCTTGGTATTGAAGTCGATGAAAGAAGTTGTCTGCTGAGGAAGCAGCTGCGGAATGTAAATTCGTTCTTTGATATGAAGTTCCATAATGCTTTTGATTTTGTTATTTGTCTAAGAATAGCAACCACTATTCTTGATGGTTTGAATAAATGGCAGAAAAATGGGCGCAATCATATTAAAAATACGATTACGCCCATTTTATAAAGGTCACAGGAAAATGCCGATGCACAGGAAAGCGATAAAGCCTCCAACAATTCCCCAAACAATATCCTTCAAGTCAAAGAACTTCCCATAAAAGAAGTCACACACCTCTTTCAGAACAGCTACCACAATTCCACCAAACAAGCCACAAGCTGCATAAGCCCATGAGCTACAGTCTGGAGTGGTCTTGCAGGAAATAAGAGCAAGGATAGCTGTTACGAAAGCAATTACGAACATGTGGGCGATTTTGTCAAGCCCCACCTTTGTTACAATCTTATCAAACCAATTCATAATACTACCAATTAAGAATGTTATATTGTACTCCTACGCCTATATATGGCGCAATTTGATTGAAGTTATAGCCACATCCAACTTGCACACCGACTCCCCAGCGTTTCGTCTTGTATTTGGTGACAGTAACTGTCTGGGTCTTGGTGATAATGGTATTTCTGCCGTATACATGAATACTGTCAAGTCGTGGCAAGTAACCGCTTACCCAAGCATGGTATGTGCTATCCTTGTATTCTTGCTGTGTGATGGGCAGCACCACATCTACGCTGTCAACTTTTCCAGCAACCGAATCCTTTTCTTGTACTGGAACCTTGACAATCTGATACCTCACGATCACACTGTCTCTCGGCACAGGCTTATAATAAGGAATCGTGTCAACGTATTTGATAGTGTCTATTGTTGGTAAAGGCTGGCTCACCTCTACATGAACATTCTTCGCCAAGAAGTGAGCCATACCAATCGTCAACAACAAAAAAACAAGCACATATATAATGTCTCTTTTCTTCATGCTTACTTCATTTCGATGGTGATTTTCTCGCCTTTCTGTTTAGCTGGCCAGAAATACTTATCCATCAAGTTCGTCCATATTTTCTGGGAGTTGATAACCTGTCCTTTTATCTTATTCTCCCCCACCAGTATACAACCGCTTGTATGGTCTGCCGTATTGCCAGCGTGAATCAGAATACCGTCAAATGATGGGACATCCTGGAGGCGTGGCATGAAGGCATTGTACTTTTTGACATACGGATATTTGGCGTAGTTTGAGTATTTTGGAGACTGCATATTCATGGTCACGTTGTATGTTCCGTATGGAATAGCTGTCTCGTTTGGAATTTTCACTTCACCATTATCAAACTTGCCGTTCTTATTCAAGTCTCGCACCTTATCCTCCAGCGTATCGCATACAAACTTGCCATCAATATACATGTGACCGATTGTGTATTTGTCTTTTAGAGCGATTCTTTTTACTTCGATTTTCATAGAATAAATGAACTATATGGTATGAACCATTCTTTTTGTTCCATATATGGCTCGCCAATAAGCGATGCCCAGCATCCTCGGATAGTACCGTCATGGCTTTTAAGGATTTCAACTACATTTGCCTTTCTGCCTACCAACTCGTCAAGTTTCATTTCTGACAGAGCAAATGACGGAATGATTATGATTTCCTTCATTCAATATCCTGTTGATGGTTTTCGGTTAGGACAAGAAGGTACTTCGCATTTCAGCAAGCACATCTTGGCATTGTTCACTTCCAGCTGTGCCTTTTCCGATGCTAATGCGTTATATTTGTCTCTCCAATCAGAAATATTGACATAGAGAGCGTCAATTTTCTGGTCTTTCTCTCTCAACTCATCGTGTACACATTCGTACAGCTTCTTCCACTCCTCTGATTCTTTAGCCTCATTGTCATGTTCTTTAGAGTCATTGTCAAGGGTTTTCGATCTGCGCTCTTGTCTGAAGAACAAGAACATCGAAGCATTGCCAGCAATTACACCTATAATTCCTGTAATGATTGCTTCAAGCATTAGTCAGTTTCATCTTCTTTTGGTTTTGAATCTGGTACGATTACATTGAATACGATGCCATTTTCTCCGCCACCTTCAATGTTCAATTTGCTTACTTGTGCTTCCTTTACAGGGTACATATCCATCAATGCCTTTGAAGCCGTTACTGCCACGCTTCTCAATGCTGCTGGAGATAACTTGTTGCCTCGTCTGTCTTTGTAAACGGCAGTTGAGGTCTCTTCTATAATATGCTTCAGATTCTCTGTCAGAAACTGCTTCATGTGGGCAGTCTCCTGGGCGTTGTAATCCTCCAGTTCTGCCATGAAAGCCTTAATATCGTCTCTTGCCAGCATCTTCTTGGCATTGAGGTTATCTTGCATATCATCGCTTTCAAAGACTACTTGATAACATTTCAACGCATTACCTGCATAAGGAGCCGCACCATTCATAAACAGCTCGCAAAATAGCTGTTCCTTGTCTGTTAGTTTGGTCTCTTTCATTATTCATTTCAATTAAAAAGCCTTGCTGAATTGCAAGGCTTTTGTTTATAATGAATAGTGATAGTTCACTGCTTTTGTTTGTATTCAAGCAATTTCTCCATAATAATTTGACGGAACAAATCACCGATACCATTCACGGCAGCTTCTACATCCTGGATGCTATTCAAGTACTCCATATTGAAGTTTACTTGAAGGTCATATCCAGAGATTTCTATAAGAATCTCATCATTGTCAGCGTTCTTAACAGTAAACGCATCACGGTCTGAAAGTGTACGAAACTCTGCTTTTGGTTCGTCTACAGTCTGTATATTCTGCTCTTCCATATTGCGTTATATCTTAAAGTGTTTGCGACTCTTTTCTGCTTTGGATATAGCTAAGTTTCCACCTGTCATCACTCCACCTTCACTTCTCATGCGCTGGGTAAGTACTGCCGCTACATTGGTCGTAGCTGAAACGTCAGCATCTGCATCGTGGGCATCATCAAGCTCGATTCCAAGTCGTTCTGCCATTATCTCCAACTTGTATGAATCCACGTTAGGCAAATGGCACAAAGCAAGCTGACCAAGCATTATGGTGTCAAGTACGTCTGGTTGCCAGTGTCCGTAGAAGTCCTCGTGTCCTCTTAGGATTTTCTTAATTTCTGGTACAAGTCCAGCATACTCCATCATCTGCATGAAGAAACCCTTATCAAACTCGATATTTTGACCAAGCAGAAACGGCTTCATGTTCTTTGGTGTCTTGGGTGTATGGTCTGCGATGAAGTCCACCGCTCCTCTGGCAACATCACAAATGTCCTCGCCCATCGTTTCCAGCATATTCATTGTGATTGCGGAATATGTAAGAGCCTTCTCTTCATAATCCATTGGCTCTGCAATTTCTGTGTCATACTTACTCTTCAAGACCTTGCGTTTCTTGCCTACGCCTTCTATTTGTTTTCTATTGTAGGGATAAACGTAACGAACATAAGAACCTAATCTCTCAAATGTGTCGAGCCTTGTAGCATGAATTGCTATCTGTGTTATTGCGCCTGTCTGACATTTCAAGCTGCCTGTCTCAAAGTCCAGCGTAAACATCACGATTACTGGCTTTTCATCTTTTGGTGCTGCCATTGTTATATTTTCTTTCTATACACTTACCTATAAGATATAACGTGGCTTTGAAAGCCTCAATTGAATAGTCGTTGTTCAGAACATAATCGTATAGTTCATCTGGAATGTTTACACGTTCCTTGTCACGAGCTATACGCTGTTTATCAATGCCATCTTTATGCTGACGCTTGATTTTAATTGTGACGAGGTTGAAACTGAATGGCGTTTGCTCTTTTGCTCGTAAGTCAATCAATCCTTTCTCATCAATCACATAGACGTTTATCTTGTCTTTGCTAAACTGATTCCATTCAGTCCAGTACTGATAACCACCAAACACGGTATAGGCGCACATCTTTGACTTTTCTGGAACATCATTATCTGTCACGAACCAATGTTCCTTACCATCAGTTTCCTCATCACGCTTCTTGCGAGTTGTGTAAGAAACGATAGCGTTCCAACCCAACACTTTCTGGAGGTGCATGGAAGCGAATGTCTTTCCGCTCCCAGAATCTCCGACCAGACACACTATTGTCGGCTTCATAATACTTCCAATAAACTTCGTTTCATAAATTGTAAGTTGTTCTTTCCAGCATAGTCACTATATTTGACCATTGCTGAGAAAATTATCAATTTGTTCTTTGAATTGATGAGCTGTGGGCGCATTGATTTATATTCTTCTGGCCACACAATACACTCACATAAGTCGTTGTTCTGCTGGAGAAGGAGCTTACAGAAGGTTTCCTCGTTTCCAGTTTTCTTACTCTTAAACTTCTTTTCTTCTACTTCAGCTACCGTAGCGCATACCCCAACTTTCTTGCCGTCCATTGTTTCTGGCAGAATACTCTGGAGTGTTGCATACGATACTCTGCCTTTCAACTGTGGTTTGATAGCTGAGTTGTCGTAGATACGCTTATAGTCCACAGAACCGATGCCAGACACTTTTACTTGCTGCTGGCTCCAGAAGTAATGCTTGCTTCGCATATCTACTGGAATGTCTTTCTCCTTGATTTCAAAGCCAAGCTGTTCTGCTGCCTTTTCGATAATTGCATATCGCTCAATGACAGAATCGGCATGTTCCACTTTGTCAAAGCATCCAGCAAGTATAAGGTTCAACACGCATCGAGCATTGACAGGACATCGTGTAGCTTCTTCCTCATTGTCTGGATCGTCCCAGTATTCATACTTCTTCAACTTATACTTGAATATGCGGTCTATGAAGTTAGTGATACTGGTAAACTCGCCATTCTTCTTTCGCTCATCCATAATCCACTGTACTGCTTTTGTACCAAGTTGTTTGATTCTGGAGATTGACCAGAATATTTCGTTGGTTTCGTAGTCTGTATGGAATATGTCCTCACTTACATTGATGTCTGGCGGTACTACCTTTGCACTACTGATAGCTTCCATTTCGCCCATGAGCGCAACAAGCTCGTTATCATCTGCCCACTGAAGGGCAACTGTATAGAAAGCTGTCGGGAAATGTACTTTCAACCAAGCTCCAGCGTAGGCGGTTACTGCGTAGGCGGTAGCGTGGCTCTTGTTGAAGCAGTATGTACCAGCCGCCTCAATCTGCGCCCATATTTTATCAGCATCCTCCTGTGGGCAACCATTCTTCTTAGCTCCAGCCATGAATTTATCCTTCATAGCTCGTATCTTATCAGTCTTTTTCTTTGACACGAATTTCACGAGCTTCACGCCTTCGCCAAGACTAAACCCACCAATTTCACGAGCCATCATTACAATCTGCTCCTGAAATACTACCAACCCAAAGGTATCTTTTAGAGAGTTATATGTACCCCAAAGATAAACTGGCGCAACCAATTTCTTCTTGCAGTTCACATAGTCATCCAGATTACCCATAGTGGCTGGACGGTACAGGGCATTGGCAGCTATCAAGTCACCGATGTTTGTCGGTTTCATTTCTGTCAAGAACTTGGTAATGCCGTGTGATGAGAACTGGAAAACATTTTGTGTATAACCGTTTGCCAGCACCTCATATACCTTTTCGTCATCCAAAGAGCCTGTTGCCAGCTTCTCTAACGTAATGTCTTGGTGATACACAGAGTTTACCAAGTCGAGTGTCTGGTGGATTTTAGAAAGCTCTTTAGTGGCAAGACAGTCATTCTTCAGCAAGCCAAGCTCGTCTATCTCTACGCCATCAAATTCGCTTACCAGCAATCCATCAACTTTTTTGATAGGAATATAATCAAAACTATCCATTACCTCTCCATCACGCTCATCTGGTGTAATCACCAATGCAGAAGCATGAATGGAACTGGAACGAGGCTGAAACATCAACGTGCGAATATCCTCAAATAGTTGTGGGTGGTCGCCAATGAACTTAGCGACCTTTTTATTCGTTGCAGCCAGCTTGAATAAGCCTGTATAGTCACACTTATCATCGTCAATGATAGCCGTGATATAGTTTACAATAGATGTCGGAATACGCATAGTACGAGCTACATCCTTCAAACAGGCTTTTGCTTTCAATGTTGTATACGTTCCAGCAGAGAATACACGTTGTAATCCATCGTGGTTATATCGTTTCTCAGTGTAAGCTTTTACGTCTTGACGCTTATCACTCTGGTAGTCTATATCAACGTCCAGCCTTACGGCAGGGAGCCTGACGCTCCCTGCAAATACCCTCCATCAACAAAGCAATCAATACAACGTACTGGCTTTGCACTTTTTAATGATTTGACACTAAGAACTTTCATACTCGTCTCATAATCTTATACGTTTCGTTATCAAAGATGTTATTGTTCAATTTATATGCTTTCGTAAACTTAACCAGCTTCATATCTGTCAGAATATGCCGCTTGTCTATAAACGTGTCTGACACGATGCCTTCCAGCGTTCTGCAACGGCTTAAAGCCACATACAACTGCCCTGGAACGAAGCAACCTTTTGTGTGAATTACCACATGATCGAATGTCAACCCCTGGCTCTTATGTATCGTTATTGCCCAAGCCAACGCTATCGGGAATTGTGTGCAAGAACCTTTATCTATAGCTTCCACCTTGTCACCAATCATGCGATATTCCTTTGCAGACCATGTATTTGGCATTACACCAACAGTACAACCATTATCCAGCCTTACCGTGACAACCTTATCATTAAGGGCAACCACCTCGCCAAGCGAACCATTGCAATATACATGGGCTGGATCATTTACCAACATCATCACTCTTGCTCCAACACGCAACTTCAATTCTTGCTCGCATGGTGCCGAATTAGGCTGGAAGTCTCCAGTGACGCTTGCTTTATAAATGTGCGTCGGCTCTCCAAGCAACTCTTCATTGATTTTTTGTACATCCTTTCTGTATGCACATATATGTATACTGGAATTGGAAAAGTCCTTGCTTTCGTTCTTGCTCCTAAGTGCCGCCAAGTCATCAATATCCTCTTGCGTGATATGGTATTCTCGTATGTTATTGAGGATTTTGATGAAACGCTGGTCGTTTTGACGAAAGATATGCGTCAACTCTATCACTTTGAAACCGACATTGCGCCATACATGAGCATGGAAGAAATATACTCCACGATAGAACTGGGATAATATATGCTGTTCATCAGCTTTTACCACTGGCGGCAACTGGAATAAGTCACCAAACATAATGATTTGTACACCTCCGAAAGGCTCGCTACTGCCACGGTACATTTGCAGTTTCCTATCAATATAATCCATCACATCTGGGCGCACCATACTTACCTCGTCAATGATAATGGCATCAATAGAACGAAGCATCATAGCTTTATCTGGCTTGTAGCCGCTATGAATATTCTCCGATTCTGTCAACACTCCAAATGGAATGTTAAGCAGACTGTGAAGTGTTACGCCCCCAGCATTTACGGCAGCAATGCCTGTTGATGCTGTGACGATAAACTTCTTTTTGATGTTGTTCACAATATATCGCAAGAAGGTGGTCTTTCCTGTTCCAGCTTTGCCTGTGATATAAAGTGATTGGTTGGTGTTCTGTATGATGTCTACAGCTTCAACCATTTCATTTGTCAATTGCATCATATCTAAATCTCGTTTATAGTGAATATCAAATCCTTGTTGTCGAAAAGGATGTCATCATCTGCTTGCAACTCGTCAGCGTAAACCATGAAAGGATCTTCTTCGCCTTCTCGCTTTATCATCAGTTGGGCATCCTTGTCTATCTTTATCACCTTACCGCCATCCAACTCCACTTCAATGTATTCCTTGGACTCCAAATCCTCACCGATAATGGTTGTCTTTGCTGGATATAATCCAGCTCGTTCTGGAAGCAAGAAACGCTCAAAGATGAGGTCATATCGCATCGGGTCAATGAGTGTAATGCCAAGCAAGTAAAGCAACAAGCATCCAGCAGCCGACCCACGCCCACAACCTACAAGAATGTTGTTACGCCTCGCCCAGTTACAGGTATCATACTGTACAAGCAAGTAGTCCACATTGTTGGTTGACTCAATGATATATCGCTCATATTCCATCTGTTTGCGGTACTTATCTTGCTGTTCTGGCGGTACAAGTCGTTGCAACCCTTCTTCCAAAAGCTGTATGAACATATTGTGTGTCGTACCATACTTTTCTTTCTCTTCTGGGGTCATGTCGTACTTCGGCATGAAGTTTCGGTCATTCTCAAACCTTGCCTCTGCGTGTTCCAAAATATCCATAGAATTGTCGCAACATTCTTGGAACAATGCGTCAATATCCCATTTCTCAGCATTAAAGGTGTCGGCAAACAGTTGGTATTGCTCGTCTACATCCTTAAAGTATTGCTGATTACTTTGCTCGTGTGCTGCACCTTCCGCCACCTTGTTAAGGATTATCTTGTTCTTGGCATCATCCTCATCCAAATAGTAAGCATCGGTCAGAAGTACTGGATATACGTCCATCTTATCGTATATATTATCAAAGTAATGCTTGGCTGCTTCCAGTACCTTGATGTCTATGCGCTCTGCCTTATACTCCGACAAGTCCACTTGCCAAAACACGCAATCAAAGGATTCTTGCAAGTCCTTTACGATGTCGTGGTTCTCAGTTATCCAGAATGAGGAATACTTGTCAAGCACTATCACATTGCCTTCGCCACGATTCAACAATTCTTCAAGAGGAATAATCTTGTCAGTGCTGTCTACCATAATGGCCTTCTGTATACGCAACAGGTTTCGCAAGCCTTTCTGCGACTGGACATATACCTTTGCGCCTACTGTATGCTCGCCATCGAAGAAGTCAAGCGAATAGCCGAACACATATTTTAATCCAGCAGCCTCACATTCTTTCTGTAGGTTGTAGCAAGCTGCCATTGTGTTCTTGTCACAGATACCGATACCTGGATGTCCTAAGTATTTAGCTTTCCTTACCCAATATGTCGGCATAAAGCTTCCATTTAACAGCTCAAATGGAGTATGCACTCCCAAGTTGACATACTCAAACTTATGCTCTGACGCAACTCTCTCGCCTACATATTTCAAAATGTTCAATTTGAACTCCTTGCGTAGGTCGTAGTAATACCAATTGTCTCCAAACTTGAATACAATGTAGTTGATGCCTTCTGCCATTAAGACTTCTGGATCTTCCATACTGTTGAATATTAGCTCATCATCCTTGCTGGTACGGAATATGGATTTCATCTTTTCCGTATCTTCAAAGAACATTTTGCCGAACTCTGGAAGCTCAATAACTTCATCATCTATCTTGTTATACATGATTTTGTTATGCTCCAGCCATTTTATCAATTCGTTCATAGTTGTACTAAATTTAATTTGAACTCTCTTGGTGTCATCAGTCTCTCACTGAAGGTATCATAGATGTCCCAAAAATCCATGCTGTCAAAGTCTGCTTCTGGATCTTCTATAAAGGCGATATAGCAGTCGAAGTATTCGTTGAGCATGGCTGCTGCTGTATTAGTTGCTGCCAATGCGTCTCCGTCATATCCTACGATTACGGTTCTCACGCCTTTACTTTGCAGTTTGTATATCTGCGCTTCTGACACTTTTTTACCAAATGTCGCAACTACTGCTATGCGATGGTTATCATACAAGTCCAACTTCCTTACTAACGAAATACAATCAAATACACCTTCAACCAGTATAACTGTATCTGTTTCATCCTCGATTACAGCGTCATAGTTGTAAAGGAGTTTAGTAAAATCATTCTCCTGGCTATTGTTGTATCGTCTAATTTCAAACTTGCCGTTACGCCTTGCTTTCTTGTTGTAAGCATCTATCTCACCCTTACTCCATGTATGGCGAGACACATAGCCGACTATATCACCGTTATCAATGATTGGAAACACGACATAATCGTCAAATTTGAAATTAAGACCTCTGGTTGTCCCGACTGGAAAGTAGTCGTAATCATCGCAAGTGTAGCCACGCTTCTTCAGATAGGCGTTTCTGTAACATCTTTTCCAACCTTCTGGCATATCAACAGAAACAAGCTCATCGTCAATCTCATCCTCTTCCAGATTGCAGAATTGCGGAATCTGAAGTGGAGCGAAACTGGCAGTGTCCTCCAGCATCAAGTCTGGTCTGCCAATGTCCTCTAAGAGCTGGTTGACATCCTTGGTTGTATGTCCGCACGAGAAGCAATGGCTCATAAAGAGCTTTTTCTTCTCGGTTTCTTGTCCTACATAGATGCCGAACTTGCCGCCTTTCTTGCCACAGTACGGACATTCAGGACAAATAAGATTTTTTCTTGGCCCATCAAGCTTTGCATGAAGCTCTATCTCCAGCTCCTTGATGAGAAAATCTTTGTCTTGTTTGTTGATATACATGATTTATGACACTTTACTAATGTTTAGACTGCGTTCTCTGTCATAGAACTGTTCATTTTCATAATCTGTTGCTATCTTAAATGGTTCGCCTTTTTCAAAGAATCGGGACTTTGCCACATTGATACGCATGGTGTGCTCTTTTCTCTCTCTGTCTGATTGATTGAGCGTTATCAGATGAGTTAGTGGTCTGGCAAGTCCTTTGGCTTCTGCCGTATTGAACTCTGTCAGTACGTTCTTCTCATCATTCAGCCAGTCTCTATTTTCAATAGTTGACTGATACGTTCCAACCATCCAGACATTTTCATCTGCTGCCAAGTCTTTCAAGTCATTTGCTACGGCAATACGCTTATGGCGTTCACCGTTTTCTGAATACTTGCGACCAGAGGCATCTATGAGCAAGTCTATGGAGTCAATGATTACAACGTCTGGAGATATGCCATAGCGTTTCTTGAAGTCTTGTATGCCATTTCTTATATCCACAGTCGAAACGTGTGAGTTAAACTTAGGATATGATTTGACATAGAGCTTGCCAGCTACTTCTTTAAGCATTTCTTCCATTCGTGCTATTTCAACGTCACGGATGGTTCCTGTCTCATAGCGGAACGTACTGCATTTCACCAAGGATGCTGAATAGGCGTTCACAACCTCGTCACGACTGCCTTCAAGCTGGAAGTGCAACACATTCAAGCCATCTATTTGACAGGCATTTTTACCTATCCATCTGGCGGCATGTGACTTTCCTACGCCTGTCGCTGCCAGAAACACAGTAAGTTGTGTACGCAAGTCACGACCATTATTCATCACATCCAGTTCGTCAATGTAGAATCTGGTGATGGGCAACTGCTTGTCTACTGCATTGTGTTTCTGCCTGTTTCCTTTGAATCGGATGCCAAATGTACCGATGACATCCACAAACTCTGATTCTCGTAAACTAAAGGTTGAGACCCACTCTGCATACTCCTGTAATTTAAGACTTGCTTGCTCATGGTCTGCCTTATTGAAAAGCTCGCCAGCTTCCTTGTATGCTTGCTGGAATCTCACCTGTTTAATGTAGTTCTCCAACTGCTCCAAGGCTTGTTCCGTTCCAAGCTCATTGCCACTGTCATAGATGTCATCCAATAATGCGGCAACACTCTTCTGACGAGAAACGGCTTGCCCCAAAATACTATATGTTGGAGCTTTCTTGTACTCCTTATAGTATGTTTTCAGTTGATTGAAGAGGGATATGAAATCTCTGTCTGGTAGATAAGGTTTCTTTATCTGCTCCATGACCACCGCCAGAACATAATCATTGCTCATACAGGTGAAAAAGAGATCCATCAGAAATTCCTCTGTCAATACATTATTATTCTGTCTTGTTGCCATGTTCTATACGAATACGATACAATTCTGGAAATCTTTTTTGAAGTCCCTCTTTGCAATGGTCAGCCAACTTACATTTCGCGCATGACTCCGATAATGGACTCCAGCCTAATGTTGATGTCTGGCAGATTAAGTACCCCACAGCTGTGTTCAACATACGTCTCTTGGTTGGTTCCTCTGAGGCTATATAGATGAACTTTGCCTGTGGGTGTACGCTTTTGTCTGCTATCATTGCAACAAGGTCTGCACGATTTAATGACACGCTGGAGAGCCATTGATCTTCGTAATATTTGCCGCCCTTTGTGCGCTCTTTCAACCGCTTTATGGATGCTTTGCCAAAGATTTGGTTTATAGTCCATTGTGGGCGGTTTCTGAAGGCGTAGGCAGCACATATACAAAAGTCAACTAATCTTTCCGATGTTACCGATCCGAACTCCTTTTCCATAAGGCCAAGAAAGCTCGTAAGTGTCCTGGTGGTAGCTCCACCTCCAGAAAACTTAAATGTCGGCTTCAACAGTTTCACCACTATCGCACTGAACACTGTTTTCACATTGCGTATCTGTAATTCTTTCGCCATTCCTTGTTAAATTACTCTTCAGAATCTTTCTGGCAATAAGCAAGCGACTCTTGATTGTCTCGATGTTATGTGACGGCAATGTACCTTTCTTATATTCGATGTCTGCAATCTCTCTGAGCGGATAACCAGCTTCCTGGAGTAGTATTGCGTCACGATGGATAGGCTTCATACTGTCAAGCACTTCCAGTATATCGTCATTGTAGAACTGGCGGTAGTTTTCAAGACCCATACAGTTTGAGCTTACATTCAGATTTGCACTGATTGCGCTGCATATCTGTGGGTGTAAAACTTCGTCATCGCTACAATCCTCATAACTTTCTATGCTTCTGTCATAATTCTTGTTGTCATGTCGTTTGCGCCTTCTTTCCAACTCTGCCACCATACGCTTTGTGACAATATGGAGCCATGTACGAATTGGTCTGGAGGTGTCGTATGTCTCAATTCTTCTGAAGAAATTTATAAGAACTTCATTGTAATTTTCCTCTACATTCCATGAATCATAAGTGTAGTTCATCACCAACTTATAAATCATGTTTTGGAAAGGCATCACATATTGTTGGAATAGTTCATTTCGTTTGCGAGCTACCTCTGGATCTACTTCTCTGTCATATCCTTCGGTTTCGCATACCTTTCTCTCCATATCCGTGCAACCTCTTGATTAAACAATAAAGATGCACGAGGTTCAAATTGGCAAGATATACAATACTGAATCCAACGTGAGTCGTATGCCTTGAACTTGGCTCTTACTTCCTCATCTGAAGGCTTATCTTTCTTGTCCAAGAAGTTGCAATACTCCTTGACAAGTGTGACAAGGTATTTCAAGTGTGGGTTGATGTCCGCTGGCATAGACA
>ERZ808240.3099-NODE-3099-length-16824-cov-10.588228_pt1 | contig 16824 bp, 13 predicted proteins | sample MGYA00521084_ERZ808240 | MGnify/ENA primary metagenome ERZ808240 (study PRJEB31516, sample SAMN03275571) | gut metagenome | biome: mammalia-associated habitat; material: feces | host: Papio cynocephalus | place: Kenya | collected 2012-08-06 ... | reverse complement strand
GGATGGGGAAATGCTCGATCATCAGGAACACATCATTGCCCAGCTTGCCGAAGGCTTCGCCTTCTGCCTTGGTCATGGTGCTCATGGAACCGATATCTGCCCCTGCGACGAAGCTCTTATCGCCTTCGCCGGTCAGGACGATGCAGCGGATAGTGCTCTGATCCACGGCCTCAAAAGCAGCCTTCAGGTCTGCCAGAACGTCGGGGTTCAGGGCATTCAGTGCCTTCGGGCGGTCGATGGTGATGATCTCGACTGCACCCTGCACCTCGGTTTTTACAAATGCCATTGTGAAAACCTCCAATCAGTGTTTTATCTTACTCAAACAGCCCCCGGACGAGGGGAGAGTCTCCGGTCTCGCCCCTCATCCGGGCTGTTCTGAAATCCGGAGTGACCCCGAGAAGGACTTAGTCCATCTCGACGACAGTTGCGCAGCCCATGCCGCCGCCGATGCACAGGGTAGCCAGACCCTTGTGAGCACCGCGATGCTTCATAGCATACAGCAGGGTGACCAGGATACGAGCACCGGAAGCGCCGACCGGGTGGCCCAGAGCGATAGCGCCGCCGTTGACGTTCAGCTTCTCCTTATCGAAGCCCAGAGCCTGACCAACAGCCACAGACTGAGCAGCGAATGCCTCGTTGGCCTCGATCAGATCCATATCAGCAACGGTCAGGCCGGTCTTTGCCATGACCTTCTTGGTTGCAGCGATGGGGCCCAGACCCATGACCTCGGGCTCAACGCCAGCCAGAGCGCCGCCGACCCAGGTAGCCAGAGGCTTCACGCCCAGCTCCTTGGCCTTCTCCTCGCTCATGATGACCAGAGCAGCAGCGCCGTCGTTGATGCCGGAAGAGTTGCCGGCGGTGACAATGCCGTCCTTGGTGAAAGCAGGCTTCAGCTTTGCCAGGACCTCGGGAGTGCTCAGACGGGGACCCTCATCGGTATCGAACACGGTATCGCCCTTCTTGCCCTTGATGACAACAGGAACGATCTCGTCCTTGAATGCGCCGCTCTTGATGGCCTTGTCAGCCTTGACCTGGCTCTCATATGCGAACTCATCCAGCATCTCGCGGGTAATGGGGCTGTAGCCGTACTTCTTCTGGTAGGTCTCGTTGGTGCAGACATTCTCAGCAGTCATGCCCATGTGCTTGTTGAAGCCGGTAGCATCCCACAGAGCATCGTTGACCATGGTATCGACCAGCTCGCTCTTGCCCATGGGAGAACCCATGCGGTAGCCGTAACGAGCCTTCTGCAGTGCGAACGGAGCCATATCCATGTTCTCCATGCCGCCGGCCACAACGATGTCAGCATCGCCAGCCTCGATCATCTGAGCAGCCATGTTCACGCAGTTCAGACCGGAACCGCAGACCACGTTGACGGTGACAGCCGGGGTCTCGATGGGCAGGCCAGCCTTCAGGGAAGCCTGACGAGCGACGTTCTGGCCCAGACCAGCCTGAATGACGCAGCCCATGTAGACGTGATCGACCTGCTCGGGAGCGACACCAGCGCGGTTCAGAGCTTCCTTGATGACGATAGAGCCAAGCTCAGCAGCGGGGACGTTTGCCAGGGTGCCGCCAAATTTACCGATAGCGGTACGGCAAGCAGATGCGATAACAATTTTCTTCATGTTAATAGCCTCCTGATTGTGTATATTAGGGGTTTCGTGTAACAGATCTATTAAAAAGCCGAACGGCCTTTTACTATATAAATAGGTATCAGAGCGTCTTGCCCTCGGCGTGGAGCTGCTCCACCTTGGCGTGGATGGCTGCTTCCACATTGGGCGTCACGAACTTGGAGATGTTGCTGCCGTAACGGGCGGCCTCCTTGACGATGGTGGAAGAAAGGTAGCTCCACTTGATGCTGGTGGCAAGGAACATGGTCTCGATGCCGGGCATCAGTGCGTGATTGGTCTGTGCCAGCTGGATCTCATTCTCGAAATCCGTCACGGCCCGCAGGCCCCTTACCATCACCGAAGCGTGGCGTTTCTTGGCGAACTCCACGGTCAGCCCGTCGAAGCTCTCCACCGTCACGTTGGAGATATCCTTGCAACACTCCTGCAACAGCGCCACCCGCTCTTCTACGGTGAACAGGGGGTTCTTTGCGCTGTTGATGAGCACCGCCACGATAAGATGATCGTTGATCTTTGCCGCACGCTTGATGATATCGAGATGTCCTCTCGTGACCGGGTCGAAGGACCCGGGGTAAACTGCTGTTGCCATCGGTATGGTCTCCTTCTCGCTGCGCTTGGAAAAGCGCATTTGGTGTTGCCATGATAGCACTTTTCAGTCTCTGCCGCAAGTACCGGGATTTCCGGGAGCGCACCATCGTCAATTTTTAGACAATCGATGTCAGACTTCCGCGCCTTGTTCCGGTACACCTTAAGTAAACCATATTGTCAAAAGTTTATCAAGTGTTTTCTTGCGAAAATTTGTTTTTATCATACCAAATAATCGCCACAAAACCCTAAGAATTTTAGGCAGCTTGTATGGTATGGCATTTTTTCAGGCCAGAGGGCTTGATTCCGTTCTTTGTTAATGTTATAACTAAGCTGTACAGGTGTGTCGTTCCTTCCGGCCCTCTCCCTGCTGTTTCCAAGGATAGCGCCGGAATGTGATAAAGCTGTGTTGAACCAGGAAAGGAACGGTAAATTCCTGGCAGAGTTTGTCCCCGCAGGAAGGTAAATGATAAATTTACAATTCCTTTATGTTATTATAGGAGAGGATGGTTTATAATGGACTTTACGGAACTGTATGCACAGAAGAAGATGACAGCTGCACAGGCCGCTGCTCTGGTCAAGAGCGGTGACTGGGTGGACTACGGCTGGTGCACCAACACCCCCGTGGCAGTGGATGCTGAGATCGCCAAGCGCCTGCCCGAGCTGGAGAACGTCAACTTCCGCGGCGGCATCCTGATGTGGGTGCCTGCCATCTTCCAGATCGACGACCCCGCTGCCCATATGACCTGGAACAGCTGGCATATGAGCGGCATTGAGCGCAAGGCCATTGCACAGGGCTTCGCCTTCTACTCCCCCATCCGCTATTCGGAGCTGCCCCGCTACTACCGCGAGAGCCCCGATGAGCTGGACGTGGCTGTGTTCCAGGTGACTCCCATGGATGAGCACGGCTTCTTCAACTTTGGCCCCAATGCTTCCCATCTGGGTGCCATCTGCGAGAAGGCCAAGAAGATCATCGTCGAGGTCAACACCAATATGCCCCGCTGCCTGGGCGGCACCGAGAACTGCGTGCACATCTCCCAGGTGACCGGCGTCGTGGAGGGCAACAATCCTCCAATCGGCCAGATGGCTGCCCCTGGTGCTGCCACTGAGGTGGACCTGAAGGTCGCAAACCTCATCGTTCCCCAGATCCCCAACGGCGCCTGCCTGCAGCTGGGCATCGGCGGTATGCCCAACGCCATCGGCAACCTGATCGCACAGAGTGACCTGAAGGATCTGGGCGTCCACACCGAGATGTACGTGGATGCTTTCGTGGACATCGCCAAGGCCGGCAAGATCACCGGTGCACACAAGCAGCTGGACAAGGGCCGTCAGGTCTATGCCTTCGGTGCTGGCACCCAGAAGATGTACGATTACCTCAACAACAACCCCGAGTGCATGACCGCTCCCGTTGAGTACACCAACGATATCCGCAGCATCGCTGCTCTGGATAACTTCATCTCCATCAACAACGCCGTGGACATCGACCTGTTCGGTCAGGTCAACGCCGAGAGTGCCGGCATCAAGCAGATCTCCGGTGCAGGCGGCCAGCTGGATTTCGTGCTGGGTGCTTACCTTTCCAAGGGCGGCAAGAGCTTCATCTGCCTGTCCTCTACCTTTATGAACAAGAAGACCGGCAAGCTGGAGAGCCGCATCCGTCCCACTCTGGAGAACGGCAGCATCGTCACCGACACCCGTGCAAACCTGCACTACCTCTGCACCGAGTACGGCTGCGTCAATCTGAAGGGTCTGTCCACCTGGGAAAAGGCCGAGGCCCTCATCAGCGTGGCACATCCTGACTTCCGTGAGGAGCTCATCCAGGAAGCTGAGAAGATGCACATCTGGCGCCGCAGTAACAAAATCTAATGATCGCCGTACCGGCTTCTGCCGCCTGCGGCAGAAATGGAGTCTTTCATGATGGACAAAAAGCCGCACATCAAGCCATATATCTACGGAATGCTCGCAGGCTTTGGTGCGATCAGTCTGAGCATCCTGTTTTTCTTCTTCATCTACCGCTTTGATGGCTTCGGGAATGCGGTCTCCGCTGTGACCAGCATCCTGATGCCCTTCATCTACGGTGCTGTCATCGCCTATCTGCTCAAACCGGTGTGCAATACGATCGAAGCGTTCCTTCATCGCATCTTCCCTGAAAAGCTGCACAAGACCGCCAATATGCTGGCCGTTGCAGCCACCCTGCTGTTCGGCCTGCTGGTGGTGTACGCTCTGGTGATGATGGTCGTGCCTCAGCTCATCACCAGCGTCACATCGCTGTACTACACGGCCCAGGCCAACATCAGCCGGTTCGTGAGGTGGATCAACACGCAGGAGTTCTTCATTGACAACAAGACCCTCATGGACTACGTCAACGAAGCCTACGACACCCTCGACAGCAGCTTTGATACTTGGATCAAAAACACACTGGTTCCCTCCATGCAGGGGGTCAAGAGCGTCCTCAGCGGTGTGGGCATCGGCGTCATCAACGTAGTGACCTGGTTCAAGAACATCTTCATCGGCCTTGTGGTGGCCGTTTACCTGCTGGCCAGCCGCAAGAAGTTTGCCAAACAGGCCCGGATGGTCCTTTACAGCGTCGTCAAGCCCCACTGGGCCCAGCTCATTCAGGAAGAAGTGCTCTATGCGGATAAGATGTTCGGCGGCTTCATCAACGGCAAGATCATGGATTCGGCCATCATCGGCCTGCTGTGCTATCTGGCCTGCATCATCTTCCGGTTCCCCAGTGCGCTGCTGGTGTCGGTCATCATCGGTGTGACCAACATCATCCCCTTCTTCGGGCCTTTCATCGGTGCCGTGCCTGCCACCCTGCTCATTCTCATCCAGAACCCCATCAAGGCCATCTGGTTCGTCCTCTTTGTGCTGGTTCTTCAGCAGCTGGACGGCAACATCATCGGCCCCAAGATCCTGGGCAACACCACCGGACTCTCCAGCTTCTGGGTGCTCTTCTCCATCCTGCTGTTCGGCGGCCTGTGGGGCTTCGTGGGCATGATCGTAGGCGTGCCGCTCTTTGCAGTCATCTATGACGTGGTCAAGAAACTGGTGCTCCACGGCCTGCGCCGCAATGGCCAGCTGGAACAGGTGGAGAGCTACCACGATGCTTTCGGTGACCCGGACGACCCGGTTTCTGCTGAGGCAGCGGAAACCGACCCGACAGACTCCCAGTAAACCAATACGCCAACACCCCCGGAGCACAGCTGTCCGGGGGTGTTTCTGTTTTATGCTTTTTGAATAACGCCAAACAGCAAAGCCCCCACCTTCCCGGCTGTCTCAGCCGTAGAAGATGGGGGCCCTGCCTGCGCAATTTATATCACTTATCTTGAGAGGTAAAGGAGTATCAGGTCTTGGATGCGGGCTTCCAGTCCTTGAAATTCTCATACCGGTGCTCATGGACGACGGTGTGAGACCAGATTTCATCGGCCACCGGCTGCCAGTCTGCAGCGTAGGCCTTGCACTTGTCGCAGAGGTGGTCTACTGTCTCCGGCGACTGCAGGTCGGTGCTGTGAGCACCGGTGTCGTGGACCATCTTCCGCAGCAGCTCCGGGTTTTCCAGCATGGGGCAGGGCCGCAGATGGTTCTTGTTGAAAGGCTGGCCGTTATGATAGGCCATGAACAGCGGGCTGTGGAGGATCTCCAGAATGCTGCTGTCATGGATATTGGCGTTGGAGTAGTGGATGAAGACGCAGGGCTCGGCGTCGCCGGCAGAGTTGATGTGGAAATAATTCCGTCCGCCTGCGATGCAGCCGCCCACGAACTCGCCATCGTTCTGGAAGTCCATGGGGTAGAACGGGATATCGCTCTTCTCAGAGCGGAGATACCGGATTCGCTCGATCATATACTTGCGCTGGTCGGGGGTGGGCATCAGCTCCGGTGCGGCCTCATTGCCCACCGGCATATAGTGGAAGTAGAAGCCGAAGTGTGCGCCCTTGTCGCAGAGCATCCGCATGAAGTGGTCGCTGGTGACGGCTTCCAGATTGTTCCGGGTGTAGCAGATGGAGGTGCCGAAGAGGATGCCGTGGGCCTTGAGCAGGTCCATGGCGTGCATAACTGCAGCATAGTGGCCCTTGCCCCGCCGGGCATCGTTGGTGGCGGCAGTGCCCTCGATGGAAAGCATGAAGATGATATTGCCCAGCCGCACCACTTCTTTGCAGAAGGGCTCATCGATGAGGGTGGAGTTGGTGTAGATGGCAAACTGCACATCGTTGTGCTTCTCGGCCAGACGGAGGATATCCGCTTTCCGCACCAGAGGTTCGCCGCCGGTGAGCATATAGAGGTAGACGCCCAGTTCCTTGCCTTCGGTGACGATCTTATCCATATCCTCAAAGCTGAGGTTATTCTTATGACCATACTCGCCGGCCCAGCAGCCTGTGCAGTGCATATTGCAGGCCGAGGTGGGGTCAAACAGGATGAGCCACGGAATGTTGCACTGATACTTTACCCGGTTCTCCCGGATGGTCTTCGTGCCCCGGAAAAAGGCCTCATAGCCCAGATTCAGGGCTGTGGTGCGGGCCACATGGGGGTCGGTCTGGTCCAGTACGCAGTTGATGAGCTTTGACCACTTGCTGTCCGGGTCTGTCAGCACGGCCTTCGCATGCTGATAGGCTTCTTCACTGAAAGAATCTCCGTAGAACTGCTTTGCAGCATCCACGATCTCTCCCATGGCCTTCTGCCGGTCTTTATTGACGTGAGAAAACGCCATATCCACCATTGTCCCCAGTGCAGCACGCTGCATTTTGTGGGTCAATGAATCCAATGCGGTACTCATATCTCTTCCTCCTGACGTTCAGAACTTACCTTGATAATACTTTAACATTTCCATCTTGAGGATTCCATAAACAACAAAAGCGCCGTGATGGAAAACTCATCACGGTGCTGCTGTTGATAAAATTTTTATCAGATATCCGTTTTTGATGGTCTGCCGCCCGCCTTGAACTTGAGCAGCGTCCGGCGGATGCCGCCATGCAGCATGGTATCCAGCCGATCCGCAAGAGCCGCCGGGTCTGTCTTCATATCCTTCCGGATCCACTCCAGCACGATCCCCACAAGAGCATACTTGAAGAAATCCACAACGAACTGCTTATCCTCATCCTGAATGGAAAAATCACTGCTCTCTTTATCCGCAAACTCGTGGAGCATCGGGTCCAGCAGCTTATAAAGGTACTGTTCCACCTGCTCCCGGCTGATGGAGCGATAAACATTGAGCACCAGCAGCTTGTTGTTCTGTATCTTGAGCAGGATATCCAGAAATGCCTTTTTCCAGTCGTCCACGCTCTGCCGTCCCTCTATGGCCCGCTGGGCGTCCTCTACCAGCACCCAGTCCACAAGGTCGTAAATATCCTTGAAATGATAGTAGAAGGTCATGCGGTTCACGCCGCAGTCCTCTGTGATGTCGTTGATGGTGATCTTATTCAGAGGTTTCTGGAGCAGTAGCTTTCGCAGCGATGCTTCCAGAGCCCGTTTCGTCGTCTGTGCCACAGGAATTTTCCCACCCTTTCTCTGCAGAATGCGCACTTACGCTCTGCCTCTGCCCGGCCCCGGACAGAGCGCTTCAATTCTATTGTATGATACCTCATCTGCCGCCGGGTGTGCAAGCTTCTTTTCCGACTTTTTCATGAAATTTCTGTGTCCCGCCCCTGGGGCTTGATTTTCTGCCCGACTGTGCTTAAATGGGAACATAGAAAGGAAGGGGTATGTATATGATAAAGACCATTGGATTTCTGGGCTGCGGCAACATGGGCGGTGCCATCGCCCGGGCCGTCTGCAAGGCTGCTGACCCGAAGAATGTCTGGCTGGCCAACCGCACTGCCGCAAAGGCTGAGGCACTGGCTGCAGAGCTGGGCTGCAACACCACCGTCAACGACGAGGTGGCAGGCCGGAGCGACCTCATCTTTCTGGCGGTCAAGCCTCAGATGATGGAGGCCCTGCTGGCTCCGCTCCGCTTCACGTTGGCCGAGCGTCCGAATCGTTTTATCCTGTGCAGCATGGCGGCAGGCCTGTCCATTGCCCGCATTCAGGAGATGGCGGGCGACGATTACCCCGTCATCCGCATCATGCCCAACACCCCCGCCTCCGTGGGCGAGGGGATGATCCAGTATTGCTCCTCTAACGTGACGGCAGAGGAAGAGCAGGAGTTTCTGGAGCTGATGTCCTGGGCAGGCCGTCTCGACCCGGTACCGGAATCCCTCATCGACGCGGCAAGCTGTGTATCCGGCTGCGGCCCGGCCTGGGTGTATCAGTTCATCGAGGCCCTGGCCGACGGCGGCGTGGCTTGCGGTCTGCCCCGGGCCAAGGCACAGGAATATGCAGCCCAGATGGTACTGGGCAGCGCCAAGATGGTGCTGGAAACGGGAAAGCACCCCGGCGAGCTGAAGGACGCCGTCTGCAGCCCCGGCGGCAGCACCATCCAGGGCGTCCGTGTCCTGGAAGAGCATGGGTTCCGGGGTGCCGTGACGGACGCCGTCATTGCCGCCTACGATAAGACCAAAGAGATGGGAAAGGGCTGAGCTATGCGCATCGTCATCAAAGTGGGCACCTCTACCCTCGCCCATTCCACCGGGCGGCTGAACATCCGCCACACCGAAGAGCTGGTCAAGGTCCTCAGCGACCTGAAAAATGAAGGCCACGAAGTCATCCTCGTCTCCTCCGGTGCCATCGGCATGGGCGTGGGCAAGCTGTCGCTGCCTGCCCGCCCCACGGATATGTCCACCAAGCAGGCCTGTGCCGCCGTGGGGCAGTGCGAACTGATGTACACCTACGACCGGCTCTTTACGGCCTACAACCACACCGTGGCACAGATCCTGCTCACCGGTGTGGACATCGAGCACGCCAGCCGCCGGGAGAATTTCCAGAACACCCTCACCCGTCTGCTGGAACTGGGGGCCCTGCCCATCATCAACGAGAACGATACGGTGGCCACCGATGAGATCACCTCCATCGGCGACAACGACACCCTTGCCGCCATCGTCACCTGCTGTATCAAGGCCGACCTTCTGGTGCTTCTGAGCGACATCGACGGCCTGTATACCGCCAATCCCCACACCCACCCGGAGGCTGAGCTCATCCCTCTGGTGGAAGAGATCACCCCTGAGGTGATGGCTCTGGCCGACGGCGCCGGTTCAGCACTGGGCACCGGCGGCATGTCCACCAAGCTCCGGGCCGCACGGATGGTGACATCCAGTGGAGCCGACATGGTCATCACCAACGGCTCCCACCCCGAACTGCTGTATGATATCGCCGAGGGCCGCCCGGTCGGCACCCGGTTCACCGCCCACAGACAGGAGGCATGAACATGACCACACAGGAAATTCTGGAAGCTGCCCGCGCCGCCAAGACTGCGGTGGCCCTCTCCGACACCCAGACCCGCAACAACGCCCTGCAGGGCATGGCGGACGCCCTCTCCGGGCAGACAGATGCCATCCTCGCTGCCAACGCCGAGGACATGGCCGCCGCCAAAGGGCACATCAGCGACGTGATGCTGGACCGCCTCGCTCTGACACCGGAACGCATCGAGGCCATGGCAAAGGGCATCCGGGAAGTCGCTGCCCTGCCCGACCCGGTGGGCCGGGTGCTGAGCCGGGTGGAACGCCCCAACGGCCTTGTCATTGAAAAGACAGCTGTGCCTATGGGCGTCATTGCCATCATCTATGAGAGCCGCCCCAATGTCACCAGCGATGCCGCCGCCCTCGCCATCAAGAGCGGCAATGCCTGCATCCTCCGCTGCGGCAAAGAGGCATGGCACTCTGCTCATGCCATTGTGGAAGCCCTGCGGCAGGGTCTGCGGGCCAATGGTCTGCCGGAGACGGCTGTCTCTCTCATTGAGGACACCACCCACGCTTCCGCCAACGCCCTGATGACTGCCGTCGGCTATGTGGACTTACTTATTCCCCGGGGCGGGGCCGGGCTCATCCGGGCCTGTGTGGAGAATGCCAAAGTTCCCTGCATCCAGACCGGCACCGGCATCTGCCACATCTTCGTGGACGATACCGCCGACCAGGACAAGGCACTGGACATCATTGAGAATGCCAAGGCCAGCCGCCCCAGTGTCTGTAACGCCGAGGAGGTCTGCCTTGTCCACAGCGCCATCGCGCCCCAGTTCCTGCCCCGGCTGGCACAGCGTCTCGGCCCGGACCGGGCCGCAAAGGGCCTGCACCCGGTAGAACTGCGGCTGGACGAGCGGGCCGCTGCTCTCATTCCCGGCACTCCCGCCGGGCCGAAGGACTTCGACACCGAGTTTCTCGACTACATCCTCGCGGTGAAGGTCGTGGACAGCGTGGAGGAAGCCATTGCCCACATCGCCCGGCACTCCACCGGCCACAGCGAAGCCATCCTGACCCGGACCGACGCCCACGCCGCCCTCTTCACGGCAGCAGTGGACAGCGCCGCTGTCTACGTCAACTGCTCCACCCGCTTTACCGACGGCGGCGAATTTGGTCTGGGCTGTGAGATGGGCATCTCCACCCAGAAGCTCCATGCCCGGGGCCCCATGGGCCTTGCGGAGCTGTGCAGCTACAAGTACATCATCCGCGGAGACGGGCAGATCCGCTGATTTCTTTCTTCCATCCAGATTTCGACAAAAATTTTCTTCACAGGCCGGGTCAGACGTCCCGGCCTGTATTTTTGTCTCATCGAGATGGACTGTTTTTCTCACAAACACACTTTTGACTGAAAAAATTTTGCAAATACAATCAGGAGCAATTTCTTGTATCCAAATTTTCGATATTCTTCACAAAGATATAGTCGTACTTTTGGGAGTGCTTCTGTGAAAAATAACAACAAACCTCTTGACATCTGACGTAAGTATGGGTTAAATTTAGGATGAAGATGTCAGTTTCCACATCTTCACTGGTTTAGTCTGTTTATTGAGAATTGTTCTCCGCTAGGCTCCAGTTTTCACATTTCACTACTGCTGCGGAGGGCATGGAGCATAACATATCCGCCCACCCACAACACTATATTTAGAATGAAGGAGAGAGCGTTATGACGATTGCTGTTCTTGCACATGATTCCCGCAAAGAGCTGGCCCTCCAGTTCTGCACCGCATACAGCGGCATCCTTTCCCGCAATACGGTCATTGCCACCGGCACCACCGGACGGATGCTGGCGCAGGCCACCGGCCTGCCCGTACACTGTTACCTCTCCGGGCGTCTGGGCGGCATCCAGCAGATCGCGGCACGGGTGGCCTGCGACGAAGTAGACCTTGTCCTCTTCTTCCGGGACCCCCTCAAGGCCGATACCGGCAGCAGCAACGAGCAGAACCTGCTGCGGCTGTGCGATATGCACAGCGTGCCCATTGCCACCAACATTGCTACCGCCGAGGTACTGCTGCGGGGTCTGGATCAGGGTGATCTGGACTACCGCGAGGGGATGCACCCCGCCATCACAGAGCCGCTGCCCGCCCACCGGGCCGTGTGCTGAGTCCTCCATCCCGGCATCCTGCCGTTTCGTTTTTGTGTATAGAGGGAAACCAAAAGACACCGCAGAAGGTTTTACGCTTCTGCGGTGTCTTTTTTCTATCCTGTGTTCAGGTATTGAGAAATATTTACTCCAGACCGCCCATCTGCTTGATGGCCTTGATGGCGAAGGTCAGGGTGCGGCCCATGGCCACGCCTGCCATCAGGCAGGGGTAGTTGTTGGCGAAGAAGGAGCCGGACATATCGCCGGTGACATACAGGCCGGGCATGGGCTTGTTGTCGGTATCCAGAGCCTGGCCCTTATCGTTGATGGCGATGCCCTGCTCGGTGCACAGCAGGGAGGCACCCAGCCAGCAGCCGTAGAAGGGAGCGGTGCGGATGGCACTCAGACGGTAAGCAGGCTTGCCGAAGTCCTCATCGTTCTGCTTGTCGTAGAGCTCATTGTAACGGTCAACGGTGGCCAGGAAGGTATCCTTTGCCTCACCGGTGAAGCCCAGCTTGTCGGCCAGCTCCTCGATGGTGTCACAGACAAACATGGTGCCTGCTGCAACAGCCTCATCGACCTTGCTCTGGAAATACTTTTCGCCGCCATTGCGGGTCTGAGCAGAGCAACCGATGGTGTGGAAACGCTTGGCGTCCTCGAGGACGTTGGCGTCGCAGATCTGGGCGTAAACGCGGCCCGGCTGGTGGGCAGCTGCATAAACGATGTCGTTGTAGGGGCAGCTCTCGTTGGCAAAACGCTCACCGTTGCGGTTGACCTTCAGGAAGGGCTGAGTGCCGGGGTTATACTGGCGAATGGGGCCGGGGAATGCCTTGCCGCCGAACGCGCTGTCGCTCTCCACGTAACCTGCATCCACACCGGGAGCCACGATACCGCGGTCGAACAGCATAGGAGCTGCTTCCTTGTCCAGATTTGCACCGGCCCAGACAGCGGCACGGATGCCGTAGCCCTTATCGGCCGGAGAGTAAGAGCAGGCGGTGGTGACGGAGGTGCCCAGCGGGTCCAGCTGCTCCATCATGTAGGGGTTGCCGGGGAAGCCGCCGCAGGCCAGCAGCACGCCCTTGCTTGCGTTGTAGCGGATGAAGTGGTCATCCTCGGCGCTCTGGGCGATGATGCCGGTGATACGGCCGGTCTCGTCCTTCTCCAGCTTGGCCAGAGCGGTCTTGAAGTCCACATCGTAGCCCAGCTCCCGGATGTAGTCCAGCAGCAGCTCGTTGCGGGCAGCGCCGCCGCTGCGGTCATAGGTGTACTCGATCTCGGGGTACATATAGTCGGTGTTATGCTCGGCGTTCTCGGCGGGCCACTTGGCTTCGTCGCCGTAAGTGTAGATCATGTTAACGCCGTACTTGTCCTCCATGATGGAGCGGATGAACTCGATCATCTCGCCGGACTCGTTGATCCAGGTCTTGACCACGCGCTGGTCGCACTTGCCGGAAGCATAGCGGGAGATCTCGCTCAGCAGCTTGGCACGGTCCATCTTGATACCCTGTGCCTGTGCACCGAAGCCATCCACAGCGCCCACCCAGTGACGGGTATCCTGCACATTGCCGTTCTGCTCGATGATGCGGAAGTTCAGACCGTTGGCGGCTGCGTAAGCAGCTGCGACCATGCCGCCGTTGCCGGCACCGACGATGAGGATATCGGTATCCACAGTCTCGGTAATAGCGGCCTCATCGATGTCGGGCTCCTTGCCCAGCCAGTCGGTCTCGTCGCCGGTAGGCAGCTGGACGGAGGTCACAGTAGCCTCACCCTTGGCCTGCGCATAGCAGCTCTTGGCAGCCTTCATCACAGCGTCGGAGGTGATGGTGGAGCCGGAAACGCCGTCGATCTCGGCAGAGCCTGCGGCCATCAGCTGCTCCCGCAGCTCATCGGCAGCGGCAGCGCCGTAGGAAGCGGTCTCGCCGGAGGTGTCCACCACGACATCGGTCACAGCACTGTCAGAGAAGGTCATGGTGACCTTGACGGTGGAAGAGATGCCCTCAGCAGTGCCCTCGTAGGTGCCGGGGATGTAGGTGCCTGCTGCGCCGGAAGCAGCCGGTGCAGAGGATGCGGAAGAGCTTGCGGAGTTGCAGGCGGCCAGAGCACCGGCGGTCACACCGGACATGGCAGCGGCAGCAGCGATCTTCAGAAAGCCTTTACGGGAGATCTTGTTCATTTTGGTCGAATCCCTTTCTTCTCGTTTTCTTCTTCTTTTTCTCATAGCTCCGTGTGTCGGCGTGCATTCTGCCCCGTCGGCCACATCGTTCGATAATAATTTAACACAAGTCTATCCCGTCTGTCCTTTAAGAATCCTTAAACTTCTTAACTGCTTCTTTGCCGTTTTTCCGCCGTCCGCGGCCATTTCGTTAATTATTTGCTTAACAAGCAATAAAAAGAACGCCAACTGTTTAAGTTTCCTTAAAAAGTCGGCGCTCTTTCCAAAACGATTTTTAAACTTTTCCGCCCTCCGGCTGGAACACATAGCCCTTGCCCCAGACATTTTTCAGATAGACAGGCTTTGCAGGGTCAGGTTCTATCTTGCTGCGGAGGTTGTGGATATGTACCTGCACCGTCCGCACGTCCCCCAGACTGTCCTTGCCCCAGATCTTCTGGTAGAGTTCATTGGCCGTGAAAAATGTATTGGGATACCGCACAAAAAGGGTAAGGATGCGGTACTCCATATCGGCCAGATGGACGCTGCGGCCCTCTTTTTCCACGCTGTGGCTGTTGGCGTCCAGCGTGAAGGCGGCGCAGTGATAGCCATTGACGCTGGGCTCTGCGCCATCCATCTGCACCCGTCGGATGTTGGCCATGATACGGGCCAGCAGGATCTTATTATTATAAGGTTTTGCCAGAAAATCATCTCCGCCCATTTCCAGTGCCCGCACGATGGTGTCGGTATCGTCCAGACAGGAGGTAAAGATGATGGGACAGTGGTGCCAGCTGCGGAGCCGCTGACAGAGGTCTACACCATTGGTATCCGGCAGGAGGATATCCATCAGGATGACGTCGAATTTCTCCCGTGCATGGCTCAGGGCATCTCCGCCCGTCTCTGCACAGACCACCTCAAAATTCTGCTGGCTCTTCAGAAAATAGCAGGTGGTGTCGCGGATCACCGGGTCATCTTCTACCAATAATACGCGGATCATTCTGTCAGCTCTCCCCTTTTTCTGCTGGATTTGATATACTATAGTATACCTTATTTTCCGCCCATTCACAACCGGTTTCGGGAGTTTTCCCGCGTGAGGCATTTCCATGAAGCAAAAATGGCCCGCTTACGTTTTATCGGCCCTTTCCATCCTGCTGGCGCTTCTCATTGCGCTGGCGGGCATCTGGGGCAATTTCCGCTTCGAGCGGCTGCACAGCGGCGGCACCCTGACCGCTTCGCAGGCCGCTGTGGGCGTAGTGCTGGACGGCTGGCAGCAGACCGCCCCCGGTCAGTGGCAGTTTCACTTTACATCCGGGCCGGAGCTGCCCGCTCTCACCCTCTGCGTCACCGGCACGGCAAAGCCGCTGGGCCCTGAGGGGCTCTCGGCCGCTGACCGCTCCGGGGAGCTGTTTTCCCTGAGCACTGCGCCCGGCCAGCCGACTGAGCTGGTCTTCACCTGCAGCCGCAGGCCGCAGGTCTGGCTCATGACCTCTGCAGCCGCAGACCGGGCCATCCGTCTCCGCACTCTGGCTCAGCTCACGGCGCTGACCGCCTTTGTGACGATGGGCGTGGTGCTGCTGGCTCTCTACCACTACAAGCACCAGCTGGAGCTGGGATATTTTCTACTCTACCTGCTGGTCATGAGCGGCTGGGCCGTGCTGGTGTTTTTCTTCCCGGCCAGCCTCAGCAGCCCGATTCACTTCATCCTGCGCTCCTTCTTCTCGCTGGCGGTGCTGGCCTCGGCCCTGCTGGCAGCAGGGCTTGTCGGCGTAGAGCTTCCCCGCTCTGGCCGGGAGCTTTTCCGCCTCATCGCGGGCTGTGCACTCTTTCTGGCCCTGAGCCTGAGCGGCATCGCGCCGCTGCGGGTGGGAGTGCTGGTTGGCGGGATGTGCCTCTGTCTCTACCTGCTGGCTGCCGCTGTAGACAGGGGCTATGAGGGGGCCGGGCTGCTGCTCCTCCCCTGCGCTGTCACCACGGGTTTTCGGGTCTGGGCCCTGCTGCCCGGGCTGGACAGCGCTTTCTTCGTAGAGTCTTTCCCCTTCTATCTGCTCCGCTGCTCCCGGCTCTACGACCTGCCCCTTGCACTGGGCTGCATGGTCTTCGTCTGCCGACGGTTCGCGCTACAATTCGACCGCACCGAACAGCTGGCCCGGGAGCTGGACGCCCGGGTAGCCGAGCGTACCCGGGAACTGACCGCCGAGACCGAGGCACGCAAGAGCATGATGCTGAACATCTTCCACGACCTCCGCAGCCCGCTGTTTGCCGTCAGCAGCGGTCTGGAAACACTGGAAACTGCCCCTGACGCTCTGCCTGCTCTGCTGCCCGCCCTTCGGCAGCGCATTGAGTTTCTGCGGCGGTTGACGGAAGACCTTTTCCTCGCCGCCAAGCTGGAGCAGAAACAGCTTCTGCTCAACGAAGACCGTGCCGCCCTCAACGAAGAAACTGCCTCTGTCTGTGCGGCCTGCCAGAGCGAAGCAACAAAAAAGGGCGTCACTCTCCGGGCCGAGACGGACACCCTTCTGCCAGTCTGGGGCGACAACGTCCGCCTGCAGCAAATCATCCAGAACCTCGTCACCAACGCCATCCACTACACCCCCGCCGGAGGAAGCATCCGGGTGCGGTGTTTCGCAGAAAATGGCACGGCCTGTGTCAGCGTGCAGGATACCGGCTGCGGCATCGCGCCGGAAGACCAGAGTGCTGTCTTTGACCGATATTTTCACACCACAGCGGACAAAAAGCACGACTCCACCGGCCTTGGCCTGACCATTGCGCAGGAGCTGGCCCATCTGCACCATGGCGGCATCACATTGGAAAGCGAAGTGGGCAAGGGCAGCACATTTACCTTGAGGCTGCCCTTACTGGATATGGAGTGAATCTTGGGTGCTGTACTGATACGTGGGGAGGGTTCTGCTGGCGCGAGGCTTTGGTCTGTAAGATGGACAGGTGCGCCCGCCTGTGGCAGGGATTTGGTTTTATTTTCCGTTAAATGGCTTTTCGCTCCGCGGGCCGGGGGATTCGCTGACGCGAAGGTGAAGTTGCTCTCGCCTGGAGATACGTTCTCTTTTGCGT
>ERZ808240.3098-NODE-3098-length-16825-cov-9.758676_pt1 | contig 16825 bp, 12 predicted proteins | sample MGYA00521084_ERZ808240 | MGnify/ENA primary metagenome ERZ808240 (study PRJEB31516, sample SAMN03275571) | gut metagenome | biome: mammalia-associated habitat; material: feces | host: Papio cynocephalus | place: Kenya | collected 2012-08-06 ... | reverse complement strand
GTCTGCCCACCAAGGTGCAGGCCATTGTAAACAACGAAAAAGAAGGTAAATAAGAGTTATGCTTACCGCTGTTACTGGAATCAACTGGGGCGATGAGGGCAAGGGCCGTGTCATCGACCTGCTGGCGGAAAACGCCGATATCGTTGCCCGCTATCAGGGCGGCAACAATGCCGGACACACTGTCGTCACCGAGAAGGGCAAGTTCATCCTGAACCTGCTGCCCTCCGGCATCCTGCATCCGGATGTCACCTGTGTGCTGGGCACCGGCATGGTCATCGACCTCGACCATCTCGCAAATGAAATGCAGGCCATCGAAGCCCGCGGCGTGGCCGTCAGCCCGAAGAACCTGAAACTCTCCGACAAGGCCACCATCTCCATGCCCTGGCACAAGGTGCAGGATGGTCTGGAAGAAGACCGCCTTGCCAAGAAGGGCAGCGCTTTCGGCTCCACCCGGCGCGGCATCGCCTATGCTTACAGCGACAAGTACCGCAAAAAGACCCTGCGTCTGGGCGACCTGCTCCATCTGGACGAAGAGCGCATCCAGAACCGCCTGCATATGATCCTCGACTCCAAGAACATGGAGCTGGCAGGCTGCTACCATCAGGAAAAGATGTCCTACGATGCCCTGTTCAGCTGGTGCAAGACCCAGGCCGAAATGTTTGCGCCTTATATCTGTGACGTAGGTGCATTCCTGCAGGAGGCCCACGACAGCGGCAAGCGCATCGTACTGGAAGCCCAGCTGGGTGCCATGCGCGATATTGATTACGGTATCTTCCCCTTCACTTCCAGCTCCAACACGCTGGCGGCCTATGCACCGCTGGGTGCCGGCATCCCCAACTGTAAGCTCGACCACGTGGTTGGCGTACTGAAAGCCTATTCCACCTGTGTGGGCGCAGGCCCCTTTGCGGCTGAGAATGCCATGGCCGAAGAGTGGAACGAACAACTGCGGAAGGCTGGCGGCGAATACGGCGCTGCCACCGGCCGTCCCCGCCGGGTCGGCCCCTTCGACTGTGTTGCCAGCCGGTACGGTCTGGCCTGCCAGGGTGCTGATAAGATCGCCCTTACCAAGCTGGACGTGCTGAGCGGCATGAAGGAGATCCCGGTCATCACCGGTTATAAGATGGACGGTGTAGAAGTCCCCCGCTTCGACACACTGTCTGACCTTGACCGTGTGGAACCGGTGGTCACCTGGCTGCACGGCTGGAACAAGGACATCTCCCACTGCAAGAGCTGGGACGAACTGCCCAAGGAAGCAAAGGGTTACGTGGAGTTCCTGGAAAAGCAGCTGAACCATGAGATCCAGTTCGTCTCCACCGGTGCCGAACGTGAAAAGTTCGTGCTGAAGGGAGAGTGGCTGTGAGACACTTCATCGAGCCGAACAGCTTTTCTCTGGAGGAGCAGCTGGCCCTCCTCGACCTTGCCGACAAGATGGAGGCGAACCCTGCCCCCTATGCTCATCTCTGCGACGGACGCATTCTGGCGCCCCTGTTCTATGAGCCCTCCACCCGCACCCGGCTCTCCTTCGAGTCGGCCATGCTGCGCCTGGGCGGCAAGACGCTGGGTTTTGCAGGCGCTCAGCTGTCCAGTGCCAGCAAGGGCGAGACCGTGGCCGATACAGCTCGTGTCGTCAGCAACTATGCTGACATCATCGCCATGCGCCACCCCAAAGAGGGTGCGCCGCTCCGGGCTTCCATGTATGCCCGCGTTCCCGTCATCAATGCGGGCGACGGCGGTCATGCTCACCCCTCCCAGACCATGATCGACCTCATGACCATCCGCCAGCGCAAAGGGCGGCTGGACCATCTGACCATCGGCTTCTGCGGCGACCTCAAATTCGGCCGTACGGTCCACTCCCTGACCGCAGCCCTGAGCCAGTTTGAGGGGAACAAGTTTGTGTTCATCTCGCCGGAGGAACTGCGCATTCCCCAGTATGTCAAGGACGAGACATTGACGCCTCTCCATCAGACCTACAAGGAGACTGCCGACCTCGAAGCCGAACTGCCGACTCTGGATGTGCTCTATATGACCCGCATCCAGCAGGAGCGCTTTTTCAACGAAGAAGACTATCTGCGGCTGAAAGGCTGCTATGAGCTGGACGAAAAGCTCCTGCAGCTGGCACAGCCGGATATGCCGGTGCTCCATCCCCTGCCCCGCATCGACGAGATCAAACTGGATGTGGACAACGACCCCCGCGCCGCCTACTTCGACCAGGTGCACAACGGCGTTTATATCCGCATGGCCATTATTCTGGCTCTGCTGGGCATTCCCGACCCGCTGACCGGAAAGAAGGTGCTGGAATGCTGAGCATTGAAGGGATCCAGAACGGCTTTATTCTGGACCATATTCCCGCCGGAAAGGGCATGGAGCTGTATCGTCTGCTGGACTTGGAGGACAGTTCTGCCTCGGTCGCCCTGCTGCAGAATGTCCGCAGCGGAAAGTGCGGCCGGAAAGACCTGATCAAAATCGAGGGCACAGAACTGCCCAAGCGTATCGAAATTCTGGGCAGACTCGACCCGCTGTAAAAATCCAAATAAATGCAAAACGACTTCCAGCAGGATATTCTGCAATGCAGACACCTGCCGGGAGTCGTTTTTTCAGTAAGTTCAAATTGATGGTCATCCACCATCACAATAAGCGCCGCCGCTTCAACCAGATAAACTTTTACTCTGATTTTTGAATCATGAAATGGAATGTGGTTCCCTTTTCCACCGCAAAGCAGACATCTTCATGCGGCTTTGCACCCCAGCTGTTATCGCCGCCGACGCCGCGCTGGAAGAGGGCGCACCGGACAACGGTCTTGTTGTTATTTCGGGGCAGTTCATAGAGGTGCCGTGCATTTTCCAGTTCGTGGGGCGTATAGGGCAGGGCCGAGAAGGTCATGCCTGCATCGCTGCCGAATCGGACACCCGGGATGCCGCCGGTGACATCTGCCTGATACACGCTGGTGCGGCTGCCGCATTCCTGCGGGTAGACCGGGCTGTACCGGGCAAAATCTTCCCGGATGTTATAATCCCATGCGCCCATCTTTCCGCCTGCAGTGCGGTCTGCCACCGTCTCGCGGGGGCCAAGGCCGAGGTAGGAGACCTCCGTCAGTTCCCGGCACAGCGGGAAGAGCAGGCCAAACTCCGGCAGTTCGGTCTTTTTGCCCTGCCAGGTCATCGCCACATCACAGCGGCCTGCACCATCAATCGCAAAATCGATGGGCAGCGTCTGACCATCCGGCAGGGTGTAATTTGCATGGACAATAACAAATTCACCTTTGGCCTCCGCAGTCAGGTTATCGCACCGGGCATACAGGCCCGCCGTTTTCCAAAAGGCAAATTCGAAGGGTTCTGCACATCCCTCATCGTTGTTGGCAGGTGCACGCCAGAAATTGGGGCGGACGATATCATCCAGCAGCTGCACGCCGTCAAACCGGATGGAAACCAGTCCCTTTCCCCGGCCGAAGAGATACTCAAAGCCATCCCCCTTTACGCCGATGTTACAGTCCATCTCCACCAGTTCGGGGACAGGCATGGTCAGCCGGGCCTGTACGCAGTTGTGCCACACCTGTCCGAAGGCCGCTTCATAGCCTGCCGGGATGCCAGGCTTTGCATCCCGCTGAACAGCAGTTACGGTCACACAGGCAAGGCCGCATTCCGGCACCGCAAACGGGAACGGGATATGCACGGTCTCACCGGGTCTGCAATCCTCCCGCAACACGGCTCTACGTTCCTGTTTTCCGTTGACCGATGAGACAAACACAAGGTCATATGCATTCAGGTCGGTGAAAAGGTTCCGGTTCTCCACCACAGCCTCCGTCTCGCTCACCGTGATTTTAATTGGCGCATAGGCAGCTTTTACCGCATCCATCTTGGGAGTGTTGCGGCGGTCGGGGAGAACAAGGCCGTCGATGCAGAATTCCCGGTCGGTGGGGCGGTCGCCGAAGTCGCCGCCGTAGGCAAAACCGGACTTGCCGTCCGGACCAGTCACCTCAATGCCGTGGTCGATATACTCCCAGATGAAGCCACCCTGATACAGCGGCTCTTTGTAGGCATACTCGGTATACTCCGTGATGCCGCCGCAGCTGTTGCCCATGGCATGGCTGTACTCACACATGATAAAGGGCTTTTCCGGATGCTCCGCCAGAAATTTCTTGATGCCCTCCACGGGGGTGTACATCTGGCTTTCCATATCGGAGGTGGCTGGATATTCCCGGTCCCAGAAGATTCCCTCATAGTGCACAAGGCGGCTGGGGTCGGTGCGGCGGAAATATTCGCTCATCTCCCACAGAGTCTTACCGCCATGGCTCTCGTTGCCGCAGCTCCAGATCAGGATAGCCGGATGGTTTTTGTCCCGTTCCAGCATGGCCTCGGCGCGAGCCAGCACATTTTCCCGCCATTCGGGGCGGCTGCCGGGCAATGTCCACTCGTCAGAACCATCCGCCCCCAGTTTCTGCCAGGTGCCGTGAGTTTCCAGATTCGTTTCCCCGATGACATAGAGTCCGTATTCATCGCACAGAGACAGGAAATACGGGTCGTTGGGATAGTGGCTGGTGCGCACGGCGTTCACGTTGTGAGCCTTGAGGTTCTGCACATCCCAGAGCATCTCTTCGCGGGATACGGTGCGGCCTGTCTTACAGCTCCACTCGTGGCGGTTGACGCCCTTGAACACGATGCGCCTGCCGTTCAGGAGCATCTGTTTATCCTTCAGTTCAAATTTGCGCAGGCCCACTTTCAGGCCCGTGCGTTCCACCAGGTTTCCTTCGTTCCACAGGGCGATCTCTGCGTCGTACAGGTTCGGCTGTTCGGCACTCCACAGGCCGGGATGTTCCACGATAAAGGTAAAGGAAACATCCTGCACATCCAGTTCTACATCCGGGTCGGCTTCGCCTTTGCCAAAGACCACACTGCTGTCGTACTCGGACGGCTCCCCCACCTCGGCGGACTGCTCCTGCCCGTTGAATGTCACAGACACCCGGCCTGCACCGCTGACCTTGCAGTCGAACGTGACTTTTGCGCTGAAAAAATCCGGGGCAAACTCCTGCTTTACAAAGGCATCTTCCAGATGGATCTCCGGTTTTGTAAACAGTTCCACCGAGCGGAACAGACCGCTCATCCGCCAGAAATCCTGATCTTCCAGCCAGCTGCCGGACGAGAAGCGGTAGACCTGAATGAGCAGTTCGTTTTCGCCGGGATGGACCGCTTCTGTCATATCAAATTCCGCCGGGGTGAAGGTATCCTCGGTGTAGCCGATGTAAACGCCGTTGCACCAGACGGCGGCAGCGCTGTCGGCCCCGTTCAGACGGAGATAGCAGCTGGCCCACTGTTCCGGCAGGGTAAAGCTGCGCCTGTATTCCCCGATGGGGTCGTACTCCTGCGGGACTTGGCCGGGGTGGATCTTTTCGTGGCCGTCCCACGGATACTGGGTATTCACATAGTGGGGCGTCCCATAGGGATGGCCGGGCTTGTTCAGGCTCTGTATCTGGATGAAGCCGGGCACATTCAGAGTGCCCCACTCCGTAAACGGAGCCGTGCTGTTTTCCGCATAGCGGAAATCCCATTCACCATCCAGACTGACGGTCAGCGGCATCTTCGGGCTGGTCTGGTCGGCAAAGTGGGCGTGGGCAGGCAGACGGTTCTGCTGGAAGACCTCCGGGTCGGCCAGCAGGGCCGAGGTAATGGGTTCGTGGAATGGCATAGCAGTCACCTCTCAGCAATCCGGGAAGAGAAAAACAGCCGTACAGGAGCGACTGTTCTTCTGAATGATTTCATTATTTTGCTTCGTCAAGAATTTCGGTATCCAGCGTAGTGTGTCCCTTTGCAATGTGGTATTTCACGGCGGGCAGATGGACATTGGTGAAATACAGGCTGGTGTTGGGGTCACAGCCGATGACGATCGGCTCGCCCTTGCCGCGCACGGCACAACGCAGCGTGTCACAGTGGGCTTCGGCGGTATCATTTCCCACCGCTTCAGCATAGCCCGGTGCAAAATTGGGCACGGCAAAGCCGCAGTCATAGGCATCGCAGTCAAAGCTGCTGTCGATCTCGTGATGGCGGCAATGGCCGACAGCAGTGGGGGTGATGGTGGTCGTCACCTCAATGCCGGGGAAGGGCGACCACTGAGCCGTCACCGAACCGGCTTCCACCTTCCACGTCCTGCTCACCTTGCGGACAAACACATTGTCGTCGATGACAAAGGCCAGCATGCTGTCGGGGGCCGCCTGATTCAGCACCTCCCGGCTGCGGGATGCACAGAAGCCGAAGCGGGTATCATAAGCGAATTTCGCATACTTTTCCGGGAACTGCCCGTGGCCGTGGCCCTCGTTGACGCCGGCGGCATAGGCTGTTACCCGGCCTGCCCGGCGCTGCACCAGCATATTGGCATAGGGCATGGGCTTGAGGCTGTCCAGTGCGGGCATGGGGGCCGCCTCTGCCGCCCAGAAGGGGTGGCCATCGGGCAGGGCCAGCAGCAGGAAGCTCTTCATGCCCCAGTAGGGGGAGCCGGAGGCATTGTACCGCTCGGCCATATACATCTGCGGATAGCAGTAGCCGATGGTGAGGATGCCGTCCCGGTCAAACATTTTCTGGTTCATCCACCACTGGAAATTGCGGACGATAAGGCCCTTCATCACGGGCAGGGGCAGCGGCTCCAGCCCGGCCCAGATGCAGGCCGCCCAGAAGCAGTTCTGCGCAAAGCGATAGGTCAGGCTGCGGCCAAAGGGCAGGGCCGCACCGTTGGCATCGAACCAGTAGACGAACTGCTGGCTGAACAGCATGGCGCGCTCCCGGTAGAGGGCTGCACGTTTGGGGTCGGTATCGGCAGCGAAGCTGGAGTAGAGCAGGCCGTAATACTGGATGGCCCACGGGATGTAGTAGTCCTTCTGAACAGAAGCGCCGTCAGTGGACCAGCCGTCGCCGCTGTAATAGCTGTCGATCTTTTCGAGGCCGTCCTCCAGAAGCTCCGGACTGTAGGGCATCTTCACACTCCTGAGCGCAAGATTCACGAGGATGCGGAAGAACTGCCAGTTGCAGTCCGGAATGGCATGCTCATTGATTTGATCCAGCCATGCGGCCAGATCCTTTTTTTCGGCCTCTGCCAGCGGCTCCCACACCTTTTCCGGAGCAGTCAGGATGCCGCAGGCGATGGCCGCCATCTCCACAAAGCACTGGTCATAATCCTTGCACTTTCCCCAGTATTCCGGGCTTTCCGGGTCGGAACCAGAAGCAAGGCCCTTGCGGTAAATGGCCTCAAATTCCGGGTCAGAGCCGCCGCCCACCCAGAAGGGCACCAGCGCCCAGAGCGGGCGGCTGAAGGCTTCCAGCTCGATGGCGTTCTGGTCATAAGTGACGCCGGTCTCGCCCAGATGCAGCCGGGCACAGCCAGCGGAATAGCAGGGCTTGAGCGGGTCAAGGAATCTGTGCATCAGCACAGTAAAATCTGCTTTCGTCTGTAACTTCATCACCAGTACATCTCCCAATCTTTTGTCAGGCGGGTCAGCGCCTCCATATAGAAGTAATCGCCCCAGCTGGTGCATTCATCCACGCCTTCCGGGGTGCAGGTGTTGTAGGGGCTCTTTTTGCTGTAAGTGCCGTGGAGCAGCTGACCGGAGCCAAGGGTGCCGGGTTTGACCGCATAGTTCGCGGCAAGGCTTCCCAGCATCTGCCGGGCCAGCGTGCGCCACTGTGCGGCTTCTTCCTCGCCCACATACTTGGCGGCTTCCAGCAGGCCGCAGGCCACGATGGCCGCAGAAGAGGAATCCCGCGGCTCGCCGCTCTCCGGGGCAAAGATCATATCCCAGCAGGGGACGAGATCTTCCGGCAGGCGGGAGAGGTAGAAGTCCAGCGCCTTGCGGAACACATCGAGGAACTTCTCATCGTGGGTGTAAGTGTAGCCGATGGCGCTGCCGTAGACGCCCCAGGCCTGACCCCGTGCCCAGAAACTGTCGTCCCTGTAGCCCTGACAGGTGCGCCCCCCCTTGGGGGTGCCGTCCGGGTTCATAAAGAAGGTGTGATAGGTGCTGCCGTCGGGCCGGAAGGAGTTGGCCAGCGTAGTGGCCGTGTGGGCGGCGGCGATCTCACGGTAGTGGTCATCCCCCGTCACCTGACTTGCCCAGTACAGCAGGGGCACGTTCAGCATACAGTCGATGATATAGCGGTAGTTGTCCGGGTCGTCCATGGTGCCCCAGGCCTGCAGAAACTTTCCGCTGGGCTGGTAGCGGGTCAGCAGCTGGTCGGCAGCGGCGATAGCAGCTTTCTTTCCCTTTTCGCTGCCCACCAGCTTCCATGCCGCCACGCAGGTGGGGCTGTAGAGGAAGCCCATGTCATGATGGTCCACTTCCACCTTGCGGGCAATGCGGTCCGCAAAGCTGTCCACCTGAATCAACGCTGCATTTTTGAATTTCCCGTCGCCGGTGGCCTCATAGGCCAGCCAGATCTCACCAGGCCAGAAACCGCAGGTCCACTGGTCGTTGGCGCAGCCGGGATAGATTCCCTTCACACTGGAATGGTTCTGACACTGATAGGTGTAGAGGGGCAGATTGGTCTCTACCTGCTTGCAGGCATCGGCCAGCGCCTGTTTTGCTTCGGCATCGGTCATAGGGTGATCGGGATAGGTCTTCATATCATTACTCCTTAAATCCAAAGGTCGGGATATTCTTCCAGCGCTCTTTCAGGAAATGTGCGCCCAGCTTGGGGCGTCGGTCACGGGTGAAGAGGCCCTTTTTGTTGCCGTCCACCCGCATGGGACCCTGCACGGTGTCGTAGTCGGCAAAGTTCCAGACAAATTCTCCCACGAACCAGGGACGTTTGTCAAACTCGGCATCCAGGCGGCGGTAGAACTCCACCTGAAACTCCTCGCTGAACATCTCGGCCCCGGCGGTGTGCAGACCGGCAAGGGTATCTGCGCCGTACTCGCTCATCATCACGGGCTTGTGCTGAGTTTCCCAGAAATCCAGTTCCTGGTTCAGGCCGTAACAGGCGGCATCCATGTCGCCGGAGAGGTTGTACCAGCCATAATAACGGTTGATACAGACGATGTCCATGGTCCGGGTGGTGATGTCCTTCGTATAGTCGTTCTGGCAGCAGACCAGTGTCACCGGGCGATCCTGCGGGTCCAGCTGGTGGGCCAGCTCGTAGAGCGGGTGCCAGTAGTCGTAGGCGTCCTGCGGGAAGTGTTCCAGATCCGGTTCATTGCCAAGGCTCCACAGCACCACGCAGGGGTGGTTCTTGTCCCGCTGGATCATCTCGGTCAGCACCTGTCTGTGATGCTCAGTCAGCGGGTACTCTTTGTAGGGATTCACCTCTGCCCCACCGCCGATGCCTACCGCCGGGGTCTCGTCCATGACGAGGATGCCCTCCCGGTCGCACAGGTCATAAAATTCCTCGGCATAGGGGTAGTGGCTGGTGCGGACGGCGTTGGCATTGGCCCAGTGGATGAGGTTCATGTCCTTGATATTCAGCACCGGGTCAAAGCCCCTGCCATGGGCTGTGAAGTCCTCGTGCTTGCAGAAGCCTTTGAAATAGAGCGGTCTGCCGTTCAGCAGCACCTGTGTTCCCTTTACCTCGATGCTCCGCACGCCAAAGGTCTGGTCGTAGACATCGTCCCCGCAGGTGATGTGCAGGGTGTAGAGGTACGGTGTGCCGGGCTTCGGCTCCCAGAGGTGTACATCCGGGATGACCAGCTTGCCGACGCTGCCGTCTGTTTCGGCCACAGGTTTATTTTCTGCGTCCAGAACGACGACGTGCACCGGAGACTTTCCGGGATGCTCGATAGAATACGTCACCTGCCCGTCGTTCCGGGTCAGGATCTTGACGTCTTCAATATGATCCTCTTTCGGGGTGGTGTAAAGCCACACCGGGCGGTGGATGCCTGCATAGTTGAAGAAGTCAAAGTTCGGGCGGTTCTGGGGTGCGGCGGCGCGTTTGGCGGCTTCCACACTGGGGATGCCTGCATTGTCGGAGCCGAAAAAGGCCAGCTGACCTTCCTCGTTGCCCACGGGCAGGGTGCTGTGATTTACCCGGTTGTCGCAGGCTACGGTCAGCAGAGCCGTTTCGCCGGGGTGCAGCAGGTCGGTGACATCCGCTTCAAAAGGGGTAAAGCCGCCCTTGTGCCGGGCGACGAGCCGGCCGTTCAGCCACACCTTGGCCCTATGGGTGACAGAACCAAACCGCAGTACCACCCGCTGCCCGGTGCAGAAAACGGGCAGCGTCACCTGCCGCTGATACCATGCCCAGCCGTAATGGCGGCGCAGGGCGGTGGTCTGGTCGTTCTGGTCGTTGTAACTGGCCGGTACTGCGATGGGCTGGGCTTTGGGCAGCGGCTTTGCCGGGTCGAACTGGTTTTCGTCGCAGCTTCCCAGCTGAAAATCCCATGTGCCGTTCAGGCTCAGTTTCAGACGTGCTTCGTTTTGCTGTGGATACAACATACAAATTTCCTCTATGATCTTTTCAAAACAAAAGAGCGGAGCGCGGGTATTGCCCACGCCCCGCTTACGGGTGTTATTTTTAGCCTTTGATGCCGGTGGATGCAACGCCCTGCACGAAATATTTCTGCAGAGACAGGAAGACGATGAGCACGGGAATCAGCGCAACCACAGAGGCCGCCATGATGAGGCCGTACTCGGCCGAATACTGGGTAATGAACATCCGCAGACCGATCTGGATGGTCTTGAGCTCGGTCTTGGTCAGGTAGATCAGGGGTCCGAGGAAGTCATTCCAGGTATTGACGAAGGTGAAGATGGTCAGAGTGGACAGGGCGGGCAGGCTCAGGGGCAGCATGATGTGCCACCAGATGCCGTACTCGCTCAGGCCGTCGATACGGGCAGCCTCGCAAAGCTCCGTGGGGACGCCCTCATAGAACTGCTTCATCAGGAAAACACCGAAGGCGCTGAAAGCCTGCAGGCACATGATGGCCAGATGGGTGTTGTTCAGGTGCCAGGAGCTCATCATCATGAACTGAGGCACCATGTAGGCCTGCCAAGGCACTGCGATGGTGGCGATATAGCCGAGGAAGAGGACATTCTTGCCCTTGAACTGCATCTTGGCGAAGGCGTAGGCCGCGAAGGAGGAGGTGAAAAGCTGCAGCAGGGTGACGACGACGGTGATCTTCACCGTGTTCTTCACGAAGGTCAGCAGCGGGATCTGGGTCCAGATGTCCACATAGTTCTGCCAGCGGGGATTTTTCGGGATCCACTGGATGGGGAAACCGAAGACGTCCTTGTTCAGCTTGAAGGATGCGGACAACATCCAGAGGAAGGGCAGCAGCATGCAGGCCGTGATGGTGATGAGGAAGAAGTAGATGAGGAACTTGGAGATGAAATTGCGGCGCTTCTGGGAAGCGTGATTTTTGATAACAGCAGCAGCCATAAGTTCTTCCTCCTTTCTCAGTTATCGCCCTTGGAGCCGCGGAACTGGATGATCGTGACGATCAGCACCAGCACGAACAGCACCATGGCAATGGCACTTGCATAGCCATATTTCGGGGTATTGACGAAGGCGACATTATAGATGTAGTACACCAGCGTCATGGTCGCGGTACCGGGGCCTCCCTGGGTGATCATGTACATCTGGTCATACACCTTGAAGCCGGAGATGGTCAGCATGATGACCACAAAGAAGGTGGTGGGGCGCAGCTGAGGCAGGGTGATGTACCAGAACTGCTGCCAGCGGTTGGCACCATCCAGCTCCGCTGCTTCGTTCAGGTCGGGGTTGCAGCCCTGCAGGCCAGCCAGATAGATGACCATGTAGTAGCCCATATTCTTCCAGACGCTGAACAGGATGACCGTGATCATAGCGGTGTCCTTGCCGGCGGCCCAGCGGGGCAGGTCATCGACGGCCACATGGAAGAACTGGTTCAGGATCATGTTGATGGGGCCCATGGAGGGGTTGAAGATCATATTCCAGACCGCAGCCACCGCAACCAGAGAGGCCACATAGGGGAAGAACGCCACGGTGCGGAAGAAGTTGCGGAGCTTCACGTTCTGGTTGAGCAGAACGGCCATGGCCAGACTGCACACCAGCGTCAGCGGCACAGTGCCGACGACATAGACGATGGTATTTTTCAGAGCCGCCTGGAAAGTCTTATCTGTGGTGAAGAGCTTGATGAAGTTGTTCACCCCGATGAACTGGATGGCATGACGGCCATCCCAGGAGCAGAAGGCCAGCGCAATGGCGAACACCATGGGCACCAGCGTGAATACGCAGAATCCGATGAAGTTCGGCGCGATGAAGGAATAGGCAATGAGGGAATCGCGGGTGGATTTTTTCAGCACTTTACGGGGAGCTTTTTGCACTGCGGCAGCGGCATTCGCCATAAAAGGGCCTCCTTTCGGTTGACAAAGCGGGAGGGCGGGCTTTTGCCCGCCCTCCGGTGTTTTATGATGAAGGAGAAAAAATGAGAAAGCTTGGAATCGTTTAGCCCAGAACTGCGGGGACCTGGTCATTCATGTTCTGGATGCCCTCATCGACCGTCTCGCTCATGGTCATGATGGCGTCGTGCTCGGCATTAAGGATGGTCTCGATGTCCGAAGCATACTGAGTGTAGGGCATTTCCAGATAGACATTAGCGGTGGTCAGGGCATCGACGGAGTTTGTATCTTCGGGGAAGCCCTCAGTGGACTTGATGATCTCACTGGTCTCAGCAGAGCCGCAGGCCGGGAAAGTGCCGGTCTTGGCAATGGCCTGTGCGCCATCCTCGGAGACGCACCAGTTGATGAAATCGGCAGCAGCGTCAGCCTTGGGAGAATCCGCATTGATGGCCAGACTGGTCACGGTGCCCAGGGTCGAACCTGCAGCTGCACCGGCGGGGTGAGGATACTTAACGATGCCCCAGTTGAACTTGGTCTCGGCATCCTTCATGTAGGCTTCCAGCGTGGAGATGAACCAGCTGCCCATGTTGACCATAGCGCACTGCTGATTCTCAAAGGCAGCGGAGTAGTGCAGAGAAGAGGTCTTCAGGTAGCCGTAGTCCATGCAGATGCCGTCCTTCTGCTGGGCGATGACCATATCGTAGGTGTCCTTCATGAAGTCGTAGTTGCCCTCGATGATGGTATGCTTGCCGTCCAGAATGGAGAACAGCGAAGAGGCAGAACGCCAGGTGTGGTAGTGGCAGCCGTAGACCTTGCCATCGCCGGAGCCGCTGGTCATCTTGCGGGCCAGAGCATCGTAATCTTCCAGCGTCAGGTCATTGGAGGGGTACTCCACACCAGCCTTATCGAACAGATCCTTGTTGTAGTACAGCACCCAGAAGTCGCTGCGGAACGGAACTGCGTAGAAGTTGCCGTCATCGGTGGTCAGCTGCTCGATAACGCCGTTGAAATCACCGGTGTCACGGGTCAGCACATCATTCATGGGCTTCAGGTAATCCAGATTGATGAGGTTTGCGTAACCGGGGATATCCTTGATGGTCAGGACATCGAGGTCTGCGCTGCCGGCCAGCTGGGTAGCCAGAACGGTCATGTAGTCGCTGGAGCCCAGGTCCACCATCTCAATGGTGACATCGCTGTGGCTTGCCATGTAGCCGTCGGCCATAGCCTGCCAGTAGGGGGTGGATTCCTTATCCCAGACGGCCCACTGCAGGGTGACAGGGCCGGAAGCTGCGGAAGAAGCGGCAGTGCCGGATGCAGCCGTGGAAGCAGCAGTGGAGCTGGAAGAGCCGCCGCAGGCGGTCAGGGCAGCAGCTGCGCCGCAGGCAGCGGCAGCGGTCAGGAACGAACGACGAGAGATCTTTTTCATAAATCTTGTCCTCCTTCAGAGTAGTCCGTATTTTTCGTGCAGCGGTTTTCCTTCGTGTCGGGGGAGCCGCTCGCTTTTGTTGACATTAGAATACCGCAAAATAAGCAAAACCGGAATGGAATTATTCCGGGATGGGCTGTATTTTTTGCAGACCTTTTTCAAAAAGATGCACTTTTTTATTCTGCATCCTGCACTTTCTTGATTTCTTGCACAGATTACAAAAACGTTACAAATAAAAACAGTACAATGTATACAAAAATCGTGCAAAAGGCCGTTGACAAAGCCTGCCAAAAACAGTACTGTATAAAAGAAAAAAGACTGTTTTTTCAGAGAGGAGCTCCCCCTATGACCCCTTCCAGACATCGTTTTTCCCTGCGGCGGCAGATCGTATGGGGGATGCGCATCTTCACCACGCTCACTTCCCTCGCCATCTGCGCGGCGCTGTTCATCCTTTCCAATCAGTATGTCCGCGCCAATACATTGCAGGCGGCGGAGTTCAATCTGCGACTGGTGGCCACCAGCATCGAGACCAGCCTGAACGACGCAGATACCCTTTTAAGCTGGGCCACCACCAACAGCACCGTCCGCCGCTACCTCTCACAGGAGGGCATCAACGGCACCCAGACCATTGCAGCCTACGAAACGGCCCAGGAAAAATACTATTCCAGCCCGCTGTACAGCAAGATTCTCCGCTTTTTCATGAGCAACGAAAATGACCGTCATCTGCAGTTCGGCCCGCTGAACACCTCCTCCGCCCTGACCCGAAGCAGTATTTCCCTGTTTCTGCAGCAGGGCTATGGGATGCAGTTCACCACAGACCCCCTGATGCCCGCTCACCCGGCCTGCCTTGCCCTCAGCCAGCCCATCCGCTCCGGCAGGGGCACGATGCACCGGGGCACGGCCTATCTGGCTCTGGACCCTTCCGTCATCACCGCTCCGGCGGCTGGCTACGCCATGAGTGACGGAAGTGCTCTTTACTGGGAGATGGGCAATCAGCTCTGGCAGATCGAAGACGGAGCCCTGACGCAGGTGGAAAACACCCTGTCCGATGTTTCCTACACCCTGCGCTCCACCAGCGAAAACCGCACTTGGAAACAGTCCGTATGGCAGGGCCGTCTCAGGATAGACGGCAGGCGCTACTTTGCGGTCAAGGTCGTTCTGGACAGCCGGGGTGCTTCCCTCATCCAGATCCTGCCGGAAGTCACCTTCCTGCAGCAGCGGCACGTCTATCTCTGGCTGCTGGGGCTGGGACTTGGCCTCATCTGGGGCCTGAGCTTTCTCATGCAGCACTGGCTGGAATGGGTCATCACCCGCCCGGTGGAAGCCCTGCAGAAGCGCATCCAGTCTGTGGGCAGCGGCGACTTCACCGCAGACCCTGCCGTAGAGTGGAACAACGAACTGGGCGACATCGGCCGGGGCATCAACAAGCTGGCCGCCAATGTAGACGGCCTGATGACCCGCCGGCTGGAGGACGAGCGGAAAAAGCAGGAGCTGGAATACCGGATGCTGCAGAATGAGGTGAACCCCCACTTTATTTATAATACCCTCAACAGCATCCGCTGGATGGCCACCATCCAACACGCCTCCGGCATCGCCGAGATGGTCACGGCCTTTGCCCGGCTGACCAAGAGCATCTCCAAGGGCACCGAAAAGCTGGTGCCACTGCAGGAGGAGCTGGCCCTTTTAAACGACTACTTCACCATCCAGCAATACCGTTACGGCGGCGACCTGGAGATCGAAGTCTCCCGCATCGAGGATGAGCGGTTGTGTCAGGACTGCCTCATTCCCCGCTTCACGCTGCAGCCGCTGGTGGAGAATGCCATCTTCCACGGGCTGGAACCGAAAGGCGGCCACGGAAGCGTCCTGCTGGATATCTCCACCGACCCCGCCACCGGAGATGTGCTGCTGCGGCTGACCGACGACGGCGTCGGAATGCTGCCGGAGCAGGTGGCGCATCTGCTGGACGAGCCCACCGAAGAAAAAGAAAAGGCCGAGAAGTTCCGCCACGTCGGACTCTGGAACGTGAACCGCCGCATCCAGTATTCCTTCGGCGAGGCCTACGGCCTGAGCATTGAAAGCGAAGAGGACATCGGCACCGAAGTGACCATCCGACTGCCCTATCAGAAGAAAGGAAACGACCATGCTGCGGATACTATTGGTAGATGACGAACCGTTGGTACTCATCGGCCTGCAGGGAATGCTGGAATGGGAAAAGCTGGGTTATACCGTCTGCGGCACCGCCCGCAACGGCAAGCTGGCGCTGGAATTTATCGAGCGGGAAAAGCCGGACATCGTGGTGGCAGACGTGAAAATGCCCCTGATGGACGGTCTGACCCTGGCCCGCACCTGCCGGGAGCGGGGGCCGCTGCCTGCCTTCATCATGCTGACCAGCTTTGAAGAATTTGACTACATCAAGCAGGCCATGGGAGCCGGTGTCGTGGATTATCTCGTCAAGCTGGACCTGACCCCGGAGAACCTGCAGAGCGCCCTGGCCCGCGCCGCCGAGAAAGTAAAAAAGGAGCGCACCCTGCTGGGTGAGATGCCGGTGCAGGAAAATCTGGCCGAAAGCGTGCGCACCTATCAGGAACGCTTTTTTGTGCGGCTGTACGCCGGGCTGTTTCAGGACGAAAGTGAGCTGGAGCAGCCCCTGCAGCGTATGGAACTCGACCTCAGGAGCGACCTCTATCTGGTGGCCTCCTGTGAGCTGTGTGCCAACACCGAACTTTCCCCGGCCCAGCAGCTGAAACTGAGCTTTTCCTGCGCACGGATGCTGGAAAACACCCTGCAGAATTATCTGCACTGCTACGTCACCGAGACTGACACCATGCGCTGCAACGTGCTGTTCTGCCTGACCGAAAAGCAGTGCCAGAATTATCGTGCTGTGCTGCGGCCGCTGCTGGAACGCACCAGTCAGATCCTGTACAACTACTTCACCGTCCGGCTGCTCTGGGCCGTGGGACGGCCCACCAGTTCCCTGCTGGGTCTGGCCCGCCGCTGCCGGGAGAATGCCCATCTGCAGGCCATCCTCACGGCAGAAAACCCCATCCAGTTCGTGGAGGTCAGCGACGGCGATGCCACCGCCGGGAAGATGCAGGTGGTGGCGCAGGTGCAGG
>ERZ808240.3095-NODE-3095-length-16839-cov-38.688334_pt1 | contig 16839 bp, 11 predicted proteins | sample MGYA00521084_ERZ808240 | MGnify/ENA primary metagenome ERZ808240 (study PRJEB31516, sample SAMN03275571) | gut metagenome | biome: mammalia-associated habitat; material: feces | host: Papio cynocephalus | place: Kenya | collected 2012-08-06 ... | reverse complement strand
GTTTTGGGTTAGCATCTGCACAGCCTCCCCACAGGGTTTGTCGGTTGCGCCGCTTTCTTACAATTTTTCATAAACACTTGGATATGTCAAAAAGAATCCTTATCTTTGCTCCCAATAAAAAGGCAAAAATTATGAGGCCATCAGAAGAACGATATATTAGTTTGTTGACAGACTTCGGTTTCAAGCGCATCTTTGGAACCGCTCCCAACAAAGACCTGCTCATCAATTTCTTGAACTCTCTGTTCGGAAAAGAGCAAGTCATCAAGGATGTGAAGTACCTCAACAGCGAGAATGTTGGAGACGTCTATACCGACCGCAAGGCCATTTTCGACGTATACTGCGAGAATGAGCAAGGCGAGAATTTCATCGTGGAAATGCAAAACGCCTACCAGAAGTACTTCAAGGACAGATCGCTCTATTATTCTACTTTTCCTATCAAGGAGCAGGTGCCAAAGAGCGCGGGCTGGAATTTCAAATTAGCCCATGTCTATGTGGTGGCACTTCTGAACTTCGACATGCACGATGAGGCTTTTGACAAGAAGGCCATAGCACACGATGTCGGCCTATTGGACAAGAAGACCAAGAAAGTCTTTAACGACAAGTTGACATTCACGTATGTGGAGATTGCAAAGTTTGACAAGCCTTTGGAGAAATTGCATACGATTTATGACAAATGGCTCTACACCATGAAAAACCTGTCACGCTTGACAGACCGTCCAAAGGAGTTGCGCAGCCAAGAGCGAAAGGGAAAGTTCAGTTTCTTTCTATACCTCGATTCATCTCACCGAGCAATTAAAAGTTGTATACAAATTTGAGCATCTTCCTATTGTCTGGCATGCTCTTACACTCCCCAATTATTCCTTTTACACATTATTTTGGACGATATTATTAGTTTTCGTCAAAAAAAAGTTGTTATTTTGCAGAGAGATTTCTAAACAATTAAATATGAAGCATAATTTAATGAAGAAAAGTAAGACACTTGTTGCTGCATCCATCGCTTTGAAAATGGCGATGCAAGCGGCTATGAAAAGACAGATTTCGGCAATGACACTGCTAACGGGTATGGCTCTATCCATGCCTGTCGTTACGGCTTCGGCACAAGGAACTTTGGAGGATTATAATCGAGCATACGCTTTGAAACGTCATTTTCAAGTAGATTCGGTGTATCATTGGGCACGCTCTACGGCATGGCACGACTCTACCCATGTGTTGCATTATCTGGTTTCTACCCCCCAGGGCAAGAAATATGTTTCTTATGATGCAGACAAGGACGAGCAGAGAAGCTATGACTCGCAGGAGGCGATGGAGAGGGCTCTTGGCATCAAGCCACGTCCTGCAAGAAAGCCGGTGTTTGGTCGCCCTCACCAGCGTCACTGGATGGAAGTGGATGAGGAACACAAGGCCTATCCTGTTGCTTCGCCTGATGGTAAGTGGGAGGCTTATATCGAGGGATACAATGTCGTTCTGCATGAGGCTGGCAAGCCTTACACACAGGCCAAGCGCATATTGACGCAGGACGGAACCATCGGGTGCTATTATTCTAATCGCATCCAGTGGAGCCCTGATGGCAAGTATCTTTTCGTGTGTAAGCGTATACCGGTGGAGAAGCGTTATGTTTACTATGTGGAGTCTTCTCCTTCTGATCAGTTGCAGCCTATCCTCCACAAACAGGAGTATGCCAAGCCTGGTGATCAACTGCCACAACATCTGCCTGTCATCATCAACATTGCTACTGGCAAGAAAGTGGAGGCTGACCCACACCAATTGGAAAACCAATATGAGCTGGAGTGGATGCAGTGGACACCAGATGGAAAGGAAGTGACAATGGAATATAACAAGCGTGGACATCATTTGTATCAGATGTTGGCAATGAATGCCGAGACTGGCAAGTTGCGTACTATAGTGGAAGAGCGCTCTGACAAATTTGTGAACTATGCACGTATTTGGCGTCAGTTCATTAACAATGGCAAGCAATTGCTTTGGGCGAGTGAGCGCGACAACTGGAACCATCTCTATCTCTATGATGTGCAGAAAGGCAAGGTGATTCGGCAGATAACCAAGGGTGATTGGTTCGTTAGAGGCGTCCAGCGCGTGGACGAGAAGAATGGTTGCATCTATTTCTCCGCCAGTGGCATGAACAAGGGAGAGGATCCTTACTTGGTTCATTATTATAAGATAGGTATAGATGGCAAGAACTTGGTGTCTCTCACTCCAGAGGAGGGTAATCATAATGTACAATATTCTCGTGATTTTCGCTATCTTGTAGACACCTATTCCAAGGTTGACAAGGCTCCGGTTACTGTTGTTCGCGAAGCAGAAACAGGCAAGCTGGTCAGAACTTTGGAAACAGCGGACATCTCTGTGTTGAAAAAGCATAACTGGGTGGCTCCTGAAGTGTTTGTAGCCAAGGGCAGGGATGGAAAAACCGATATGTGGGGTATTATCCAGCGGCCTACTAACTTTGATCCAACCAAGAAATACCCTGTCATCGAATATATTTATGCAGGTCCTGGTGATGCTTATACTCCTAAGAGTTTCACGAATTACAATTGGTATACGACCTCTTTGGCAGAATTGGGTTTCATCGTGGTTCAGCTCGATGCTATGGGTACTTCTTATCGAGGCAAGAAATTTGAGGAAGTATGTTACAAAAACCTCAAGGATGCAGGATTCCCTGACCGTGAACTGTGGATTAAGGCTGCGGCGAAGAAGTACCCTTATATGGATGTCAACAATGTTGGTATCTATGGTTGTTCGGCTGGCGGTCAAGAGAGCACTACTGCTGTGCTGCTCCATGGCGATTTTTACAAGGCTGCCTACAGCGCTTGTGGATGTCACGACAACCGTATGGACAAGATTTGGTGGAATGAGCAATGGATGAGCTGGCCAGTAGACTCCAGCTATGTGGAGTGCAGCAATGTAGAGAATGCCCATAAGTTAGAGCGACCTTTGATGCTTGCCGTCGGCGAGATAGACGACAATGTGGATCCTTCCAGCACCTACCAGTTGGTGAATGCCTTGGAAAAGGCAAACAAGGATTTCGAACTGGTCGTGATTCCTGGTGCTCATCATACGATGGGTGAGCTTTACGGAGAGCACAAACGCTACGATTTCTTCGTGAAGAACTTGCTGGGCGTAAATCCTCCTAAGTGGAATTTGGTCAATTCAAAATAAAGTGTTTTTGATGAGGAGATATTTGGTTTTATTGTTGGCTGCGGTGGAATTGTCCTTTGGACAGTCCATCGCAGTGGCGCATACGGATGGTGGATCTCGTTCTATGATTCGGTCTGTCACGATGGACGATGGACTTCCTAGTAATGGCGTACGATGTATCGTACAAGATAAGCAGGGGTATATATGGTTTGGTTCTGATAATGGATTGTGTCGTTATGATGGCTATGGTGTGCAGAAATATTACAATCCGAACTTGAATTTAAACCAGTATGTCTCTGCTCTTGCTGTTTGTGACGATGGATTGCTGGTGGGAAGTTCGAAAGGAATCTATCTTCTTAGCTTTCTTACTGGAAAATTTACTCTGTTGGATGAAAGTATTACTTCTTCCATCTCTGATGTCGCAGTCGATACTGAGCGAAACGTATGGGTGTCAACCACAGACAAGGGCATCTTTCGATATAATCTCACCAGTCATGAGTGTCGCAACTATGCGGTTAAAAGTTCACGCGGAAAGGTGGATTGTTTGTTGGTGGACGTGAATAATCAGGTATGGGCTTTGAGTAATCAGGCTAGGGGAAGTTTGCTTAGGCTCAATAAGGCAAATGATATTTTTGAGATATTTCCATTGAAAGATACCAATGCTAATATTGGGGGGATGGCTATGCTTGCCAATACTGACGGAAGCATTCTCGTGGGTTCTTGGAACCAGGGGCTCTTTCAGGTGAGCGCTGATGGTAGCTCGCAGCTTCTTATCGACGAATCTATTAGCCATGTCACCACACATATTCATAAGTTACTTTATGATTCTAATCAAAATGTGCTGGTCGCCAGTGACGATGGTCTGTTGGAGTACAATATGAAAAGCCATTCTTGGCGGATGTTGTCTGAGGTGGATAATCCTGTCCGAAAAAACACTGAGCGATTTGTCTATGGACTGGCGATGGATAGTGAGGGAGGGCTATGGATAGGTACTTTCTATGGTGGTGTGTCTTATATCCCTTCTGATAAATTTTTGCATCGTTTCCAAGCCTATTATGCTGGTAGAAGTGGGTTGCAAGGCAATGTTGTGGGGCGTTTTGCCGAGGATTCGCAACGACGGGTCTGGATTGCGACGGATGACGCTGGCTTGGAATGTTATGATCCTTCGATTAAAAAGTTTCTGAATTATCCTGGACAGGCCAAGATGCAAAGATATAATGTGCATGCCTTGCTCAATGATGGAAACGATTTGTGGGTAGGAACTTATGCTAATGGACTTATCAGATTGAATATAAGTTCTGGCTTCCAGCAAGTGTTTCAGTTGGATGGGAAGATGGCTGGAAGCAGCTGTTATGAAATCTTTCATGATGGAAAGCATCGGCTGTGGGCAACGTCCATGACGAAGGTCAACTTATGGGATGATAAAAAGCAGATTTTTAGGCCAGTAAAAGACTTCAAGAGTCTAACCATAGATGCCAAGGAAGATAAGTACGGGAATGTATGGTTTGCAACACAAAGCACAGGATTGTGGTGCTATACCAAAGATAATAAATGGAAGCAATATGTGCATGTGGAGGATGACTCTGCTTCTCTCTTGTGCAATCAGGTCAACAATCTGGTGGTCTGCTCGAACGGAAAACTTATAGTGGTAACTTCCAATGGACTTTGCGAGTACGATGATGCTACGGGAAAATTTCGACTTGTCGAGATAGAAGCTCCTGTACATGATTATGTATGTGCCTTGGAGTATCAAGGCACATTTTGGATATCTACGGATAATGGCATTTTAAAATATGTGCCGGGAGAGCCTGTTCGGATATTCAATCGCTATGATGGACTGACAAGTAACCAATTCTTGCCAAGCAGTGGATTGTTGGCTTCCGATGGATGTATGTATTTTGGTACATCTATGGGCTTTAATGCCTTCTATCCATATCAGGTGGCGGTAAATCAAGTGGCTCCTCCTGTAGCCATTACTTCTTTTCAACTGTTCAATAAGCAGTTGGAGGTGGAATCGGAGGAGCTTCCTAAGCCTCTCAACCATGAGGATAAGTTAGATTTATCTTATGATGACAATGTGCTAAATATCTCTTTTGCTGCGTTAAGCTATGTCTCACCTGAGAAAAATATCTATATGTATAAGATGGAAGGGTTTGACAAAAACTGGATTACTACGGAAGAGCATCGTGCAACCTATAGTAACTTACCTGCAGGAAACTATACATTTCGTGTGAAGGCAACCAATAATGACGGAGTTTGGTCGAAAGGGGAGGCAAGCCTCAAGGTAGAGGTTCATCCTCCTTTTTGGTGGTCCTTGCCAGCAAAGATTCTGTATTTTTTTGTCATTGGTGGTCTTGTTTGGCTCTATTCTCAGAGTCGATTGAAGCGTGAGAAAGTGCGTCATAAGCGCGACTTGGAGCGACTTGCCGAGAAAAAAGAACAGGAGGTGCGTGATGCCCGTTTGCAATTCTTTACGATGATAGCGCATGAGATTCGTACGCCAGTGACCCTGATTATTGGTCCTTTGGAATCTCTGAAGGAGCAATGGCTGAATTGGGGACACAAGTTTGCTGCTGGGGAGGAAATTTCCCAAACTCTGGATGTCATCGACCGTAATGCTCAGCGATTGTTGCTGCTCGTCAACCAGTTGCTCGATTTCAACAAGGTGCAGCAGAAGGGGGTACAGATGCATTTTAAATTGCAAAATATTGCCAGGCTGATGCATGCGGTAGCAGAACGCTTTGAACCTACATTTCGCCAGAAAGGCATTCGTTTTGAGGTGGAGTATCCTGCGGATGATTTTTCTGCAGTCATAGACAATGAGGCAATAACTAAGGTATTGAGCAATTTGTTGACAAATGCCACTAAGTATACCAAGGATTATGTGAAGTTGTCATGTAAAGTGCTTCCCAATGGCATGAACTTCAACTTCGAGGTGGAGGACAATGGGGAGGGTATCTGTCCTGATGATCAAGAAAAGATATTCTCTGCATTCTATCAGGCTCGTGACAATAAGCCAGGGACAGGCATTGGGCTGAGCATCGTTAAGAACTTGGTTGAGGCTCATCATGGTATGGTTGAGGTAAATTCTAAAGTTGGCATGGGAGCTTGCTTTGTTGTTACTTTGCCAGTGGAACAGCCAGATGTGGCAGTGGAAGCAAATGATGAAAAAGCAGCGCCACGGGTCTTGGCTCAAGATAGCTTGGGAATTCTATCGACTATGGATGAAGATACGGCAACAGACAGCTTTCTTCCTGGAGTTGGGCAAGCATCTGCTTTGCCAGGAATGCTGATAGTAGATGACGATGAGGACATGCGGAATTTTGTCAAATCCCATTTTGCAAAGGCTTTCTCTGTGTTTACTGCCGAGAATGGCAAGGAGGCGTTGCAAGTGCTGAGAGAACATTTGGTATCTGTCATCATCAGTGATTGGATGATGCCAGAAATGGATGGCCCTGAGTTTTGCCGTCTTGTGCGGAAAGACCAGAACATTTCTCATCTTCCATTTGTGATGTTGACTGCCAAGACGGACAATGATAGTAAGACGGAAGGTATGAACTGTGGTGCCGACATGTATATAGAGAAACCATTCTCTATGAAATATCTGGATGCAAGTGTTCGAAATTTGTTGGAGATGCGGCGCTTGTTGAAGGAAAAATTCTCACATTCTCCTTTGGAACCTATTCAAGAGATTGCACCTACCAAGATGGATAATAATTTCTTGGGTAAAATGTCAAAAATTATCGAGGAAAATCTTGCCAATCCTGAATTGAATGTAGCGTTTTTGGCAAGTCAATTATGTATGAGCCGCAGCTCGCTGTTTAATAAGATTCGTGGCTTGGCAGATGTAACTCCTAACGAGATGATACAGTTGGTACGACTCAAGAAGGCGGCGCGCTTGTTGAAAGAGGGTGACTATCGCATCAGCGAGGTGGGCTACATGGTGGGATTCAGCAGTCCCAGCTATTTTTCCAAGTGCTTTCAGAAGCAGTTTGGCATGAAGCCGGCGGAATTCGTAGAAATGAAATGATAGATGATAATCTCTCGTTTTTTTCAAGAGGGTGTGTCATGGACTTATGACACACCCTCATTAATGCTTTCAGATAATTCTGTCTGCAAGGTGTTTGCTTAACTTTTGCAGTGATTCCGTTGGGGTTCGAACCCAAGACCCACAGCTTAGAAGGCTGTTGCTCTAATCCAACTGAGCTACGGAACCATACACTATTTCTTAATGCGAATGCAAAGTTACTGCTTTTTTTGCAATTTACCAAATATTTTTTAGATTATTTGCTATTATTGCGTTTGTTAAGTGTCTACCACAAAATATTTATAACTCTAATTGGTCACGCTCAACAGGGCATGAAACCCAAACTGTCGTTAGGGATATAAATCAAGGAATCGATTTGCTTTTTCTCAGCAGCGTGAGTGACACGTATGGAAACTTATTCCTTGAGATATTTCTCTGCACGTGGATCTCCCAACTCCAGTGCCTTCTTGAGGTTTTCGATGCTTTCCTGCTTCTGTCCTTTTTCTCGCTGCAAGAGACCCAAGAGCAGATAACCATCGGCATATTCGGGAGCCAGGTTGATGCAAGTCTTGGCTGCATTGATTCCCTCGTCGATACGTTTCACTCGCAAATCGAGGCTTGCCCATTCTGCAAAGTAAGTAGGTTCCTTAGGTGCCAGATAGCAGGTGCGGGCTATGTCCAACAGAGCCTGTTGCCACATGCGCAACTTCGTCTCGCACTTGTAGCGGGCATAGAAGAACGTCGGGTCAACGGTATGAGACAAGGAGTCGTACTGGTTGTAGTCGGGCAGAGCTTTGCGATATTCACCCTGACGGTCGAAGAACTGTGCGCGTGCCAGATAGTAAGGTGCGACCATGCCTGTCTTCTGCCCTACGGAGATGGCACTGTCGAGCAAAACCTCTATCTCGTTGGCGGGCGCATTGAGCTGAGCTTTCGACTGGGCAGCCTCGTAATACAGTTCACCGCTGTTGATATTGGTCTTGGTAAGGTCGAGAAACATGCTGAGAGCCTGCTGGTAGTCACCCTTGAAATAGCAATACTGTGCCTCCTGATGTTTGTAGGCAGGCAGAGCGTTGACACCATAGGCCTTGCGAATCATCTCGATGGCTTTGTCGATGTTCCATGCGGAATAGATGGAATCTCCCTTGTAGATGGTCTTCTGATAGATGATATCGGCGTAAGCCGAGTAGGCTTCATCCTTTTTTGTCGCTTTTTTGATGCATTCCTCCATCAACTTTTCTGCCTCCTCGTATTTGGCATCTTGTGACAACTTGATAGCCTTTTCCTTGTATCCATAGGCGGAAGCTGGGAACTTGCCGATAAACTCATTCACATATTTTTCATAGTCGGCAGGAGATGTCTGTCCCTTTTTCAAGGTCATCATCATGACAGCCTCTTGCTCTGTATCGGGCAAGGCTGTACGGATTCCTGTCTCGCGAAGTGCGGCGTCAAGGGTGGAGAGTCCTGTCACTTTGAGTTGCTTGGCATACTGCGCATCGATGGCTGTCACAGTTCCGTTGCTGTGCATCAGTCCGATGACCTGGCCGTCTTTGTTGACAAACGGACATCCGATGGCATTGTCGGGCACAGTAGTGGTGAAGATGTAGTAGTTGTAGGTATTGTTGAACGTTTCTACGCTACTGATTTCTTCCTGTTGGAAAGCGGGCTTCTTAATAGAGTAGGGGACGAGCCACACTTTGCTTCCTGCCGGTGTGGTGTTATTGGCCAAATTGGCCGCTGTAGTGGAAGCATTAATTCTGAACTTAGCCACATCATACAGCTCGTCGGCGCCCAAAATGGCATCTACGTCAGTAGAACGTCCGTTGGCGTCCACGATAGTTGCCTTGGTAGCTCCGATAAATGGTTTGAAGGTACTGATGGCGGTTCCCTTGTTGTCAATAAACACGCCCTGTGTTGAGGCGATGATATGTCCGTCTTTGTTGAATGTTGTCAGTGTGAAGACACTTTTTGCAATCTTTTGCACAGACCCTGGTTGTGCCATGATGTTTGATATTCCCACAAACATGGCAACCATGATTGTATACAGTCTTTTCATATTCCTATTTTATATATGCATATTTCCTTAGAGTTCTGGAATGGTTATTTGTGATAGCTTCTGAGCAATTCCTGCGCATTGGCGAGAGCAGCTTCGGTGATGTCACTTCCACTCAGCATCTGCGCTATCTCACTTATTCTTTGCTTCTCGGTGAGTTCTGTCATGTGAGAACGTGTGCCTTGGGGTGTTTCTTCTTTCAGAACCTTATAGTGATGCCTGCCCATGGCGGCAATCTGTGGCAGGTGAGTGATGGAGATGACCTGTCTGTCAAGCTCTCCCATCTCTGCCATGATCTGTGCCATTTTTTCGGCGGTCTTCCCACTTACACCCGTGTCGATCTCGTCGAAGATGATAGTAGGCAACTTGACAGTTCCGCTGATCATCGCCTTGAGCGAGAGCATCACACGGGCTATCTCGCCTCCCGAAGCCACCTGACTGACAGGCTGCAGGGGGGTACTCTTGTTGGCACTGAAGAGGAAGTTTATCTTGTCGGCTCCGTCGGACGAGAGTGGCTTGGTAGTGAAGCTGATTTCGAAACGCACGTTGGGGATACCCAATGGCACGAGTCTTTGTCTCATCTCGGCTTCTATCTTCTTGGCAGCCTTGGTGCGGATCAGTGTCAGTTTCTTTGCTACCTCTTCGACTTTGGCGAGCCATTGGTCGGCCTCCTGTTGCAGGGCTGTAAACTCTTCGTCGCTGTTGTCTATGTGGTCGAGTTGTTGCTTGATGTGTTCTCTGATTTCTATCAGGGCATTGATGTCCTGCACATGGAACTTCTGCTGCAGTGAGTAGATGGTGTCGAGCCGGTTGTTGATTTCATCGAGCCTTGCTGGTTCGAAGTCCACGCGGTCTACGTTAGAACCTATTTCCTGTGCGATGTCCTTCAGTTCGATGTAACTGCAGTCCAGTCTTTCTGCAGCCTCTGCTATGGCGGGATATATTTCCTTGATGGAAGAGAGCTGCTGGCAAGTGGCTTTCAGTTTTTCCAGTATACTTCCTTCCTCGTTGGTCAGCGTGTTGTCGGCATCGAAGAGGGCTGTCTTGATATCTTCGGCATGTGTCAGCGTCTCGGCTTCCTGCTCCAGCGATTCCTGTTCGCCATCCGCTAACTGGGCATGGTCAAGTTCCTTGAATTGGAATTTGAGGAACTCCTCGTTCTCGCGGCTCTGTGCAATCTCTTCCTTCATCTTGGCGAGTCGTTGCCGAGCCTGGTGATACTGGTTGTACGTTGTCTTGTAGTCATTCAGCAACCGGCTGTCCTGGGCGATGACATCCACCACGCTGAGTTGGAAATCCTCTTTCTGCAGCAGTAGGTTTTGGTGTTGTGAATGGATGTCGACAAGGCTTTCGCCCAACTCCCTCATCAAACTGAGCGCAACAGGTGTGTCGTTGATGAAGGCTCGGCTTTTTCCTGCGGCTGTCAACTCTCGTCGGATGATGGTGTCTTCTGCATCATAGTCAATGTCGTGCTCTTTGAAGAAGTTTTTCATGTTGTCGTATCTCGACAGGTCGAAGTGTGCCTCGATGGTACATTTGCCACATCCTGCCTTGATAGCCTTAGAGTCGGCTCTATTGCCGAGCAGCAACCCGATGGCTCCAAGGATGATGCTCTTGCCTGCGCCAGTCTCGCCCGTGATGACCGAAAAGCCAGGATGGAGCTGGATGTTAAGCTCGTCGATGAGCGTAAAGTTCTTGATGTATAGCTGTTTGAGCATATTGTAAGTTTCTTTATTGCTTTATTTTGTCCCACTGTGCGTTCTGCGAGGGATTGATGCTGAAGAGCAGCTCGTAGATGCTCTCTTTCTCCTTCTGCGTGCCCTTGCCCTTGTAGATGTTCGCCAACTCGTCTTTCTTGTAGTCGGTCCATATCTGTGGCAGCAGACTGAGCGGTTTGTTCTCCTTCGCTTTCTTCAGATTGTTTTCGAGTGTGGTTGTAATCTCCGTGCGCCCACGTTCGGCATTGTTTGCCATCTCGTCAAGCCCTTTGCGGTAGTAGTCGTACTGCAATTGTCTGAATGGTTGCATACCTCCGTCCAGATAGTCGGCTATAATGGCATATCTGTTTCTGTTGTCGTCGAAGGCTTTCCAGCCAGGGTACGACAGGTTTTGTGCATTATTGGTGAGGTTCATGCATCTTTGTAGCACATCCTCGCCTGCCATGGGCGCAAAGGTGTCGAGGTCGAGTCCGATGATGAAGTAGGCATAATAGGCAAAGAGGGCTGTTAGCTGGTTGTCGAGATTTTCCTCGTTGAAGTCCAGCTGGTCGAACTGCGCAAAGTTGAACGTGAAGTTCTCGTCCACATTATTATATATAGTGGTGGTGTAGGCGGCATTGTATACGGGTCGATTGGCTTGTATCATCGCCTTGCATGTAAAGAGGTTCTGGTCTTTGTCGTATTTCGTCACCGTGATATTGAAGTTGCAGTTGATGCGCTCGTTCTTCTGAAACTGCAGGTTGGTCCATTGTCTGTCGTTGACAAACTGTTCGAGTGTCTGTTGCAGGTTGTCGAATACGGCATTGTCCGTGCCCTGTATCTGGGCATGGTTGATGGTTATCTTGGCTTGTAGTTCCTGAGCCTGAAGGCTGTAACTACAGTATGTCAACAAGCTCGTCAATGATATCGTGAGCCACTTCAGTCTTCGGCTTTTTCTCATATTCTTTCTTGCCTTTCTCCGATATGATTGTTATCTGGTTGTCGTCGGTACGGAAGGTGGTTCCACCGTTGCGTGTGGAGTTCAGCACGATGAAGTCTGCATTCTTCTTTTGGCGTTTCTTCTCGGCATTGGCTTCCTCGTCGTTGGTCTCCAGGGCAAAGGCCACGACGCGCTGGTTGTTTTGCTTCTTTTGCCCCAAGGCTGCAGCTATATCGTGGGTAGGGACGAGGTTCAATACCAGATTGTCTTTCTCTCGTTTTATCTTCTTGTCGGCAATCACGGATGGCCGGAAATCGGCAACAGCGGCGCAGAGGATGGCAGCGTCGCTGTCGTTAAACTCATGGATGGCAGCATCATACATCTCCTCGCAACTTTCCACATCGATGCGTTTGATGTCCTTGGAGCATTGTAGAGCTACGGGACCTGTTATCAATGTCACGTTGGCGCCTCGCCTTCTGCACTCCTCGGCAAGTGCGAATCCCATCTTGCCCGAAGAGTAGTTGCCGATAAACCTCACTGGATCTATCTTTTCGTAGGTAGGTCCGGCTGTAATCATGACTTTCTTGCCATCGAGGTCTTGCTTCAGCTGCTTATCGAAGAAATGGTCCAGATAGTCGACAATAATCTCGGGTTCTTCCATGCGTCCCTTTCCCTCCAGTCCGCTTGCCAAGAATCCCGAGGCAGGCTCTATGATTCTGTTGCCGTAGCTTAGGAGTGTCTGCATGTTGTGCTGGGTAGATGGATGCTTGTACATGTCGAGATCCATGGCTGGAGCGATAAAGACAGGCGCTTTCATCGACAGATAAGTAGTGATGAGCATGTTGTCGGCGATGCCGTTTGCCATCTTTCCAATAGTGGAAGCAGTGCAGGGAGCTATCAGCATGGCGTCTGCCCACAGACCGAGGTCGACGTGCGAGTTCCATGTACCGTCTCTCTGCGAGAAGAACTCGCTGACGACGGGCTTGTGGGTTAGGGCAGAGAGTGTGATGGGGGTGATGAACTCCTTGCCAGCAGGTGTGATGACAACCTGTACTTCGGCTCCTCGCTTGATGAGCCCTCTTATGATGAGGCAAGCCTTGTAGGCTGCTATCGAGCCTGTTATGCCCAGTACTATTTTCTTTCCTTTAAGACTCATTTCTGCTTTGAACAATTTATGTTGAACTATGTTTGGTATTCGGGACGGATTGCATACTCGGCAAACGCAAAATGCCAAACACTACGAACGCATGGCTTTATCTCTTGTTGAACTCCCTTAGGCGGATGCGGGTCAGCACCTGCTTCGTGTTGTAAGTGAAGTCGCTGCCCAATACCCATGTATAGTAACCCGGGTCTTTGCGAAGGATTTCTGCCACGTCCCAACCTTTGTATTTACCAAAGTTGAACACCTCGTGCTTGCGTGGATTCCCCTGCTCGTCGGTGAGCACGTTGCCCTGGGCGTCTTTGACCTCCTGCCAGATGATACGACCGGCAAAGTCTACGTTGTCGTTTTGCATAGAAAACTTCGCCAGCTCGTCCATGTCGTTGTTGAGCACACGTTCTGGTTCCTCTTGAACTCCAGGAGCATATTTGTCTAATTCGCCCATGAGCACACGGTATGTAGCCTCTGTGTCTTGGTCGGCGCGATGGGCCTCAAAGTCTTCCTCCATCTTTCTTCCGCAGTAGAACTTGTATGCGGCAGCCAGATTGCGACGCTCCATCTTCATAAAGATAGTCTGCGCATCTATCAGTCGGCACTTGCCGAAGTCGAAGTCGATGCCAGCGCGCAAAAATTCCTCGGCGAGCATAGGTACGTCGAAACGATTGGAGTTGTAGCCAGCAAAGTCGCAACCCTCGAACTCTTTTTGCAAGTTGACAGCCAACTGCTTGAATGTTGGCGCGTTTTTCACATCCTCGTCGCTGATGCCAGTCAGAGCGACAACTTCTTCTGGAATGGGCATTCCGGGGTTTACATATAGATTCTTCCGAGTCTCGTTGCCGTCGGGCATGACCTTGATATACGATATCTGGATGATACGGTCTTTAACCATATCAAGTCCCGTAGTCTCCAGGTCGAAGACTACCAAGGGCTTTTTGAGATTTAATTTCATTATATATGATTCTTTTTAGTCGTTCAGCAGCATTGGCATAATCAGCATCAGCACATCCTCGTTCTCGGGCTGTTCGGCAGGAACGATAATGCCCGCACGACTTGGATCTGCCAGCATGATGACAACCTGCTCGCTGTTTAGATTGCTCAGAACTTCCATCAAGCTGCTTCCCTTAAAACCGATGCTCATAGGTGTTCCTGTGTACTCGCAAGAGAGCTGTTCCTTGGCTGATGTGGCGAAGTCTATGTCTTCGGAAGAAACTTCGAAACGGCCATTCTCCATGTGCAGGCGCACTAATTGGCTGCTCTCGCTTGCGAAGGGGAGCACGCGTCTCAAGGCGCTGAGAAGAGCATGGCGGTCCACTGTGGCCTGGCTTGGGTTGTCGGTCGGAATCACCGAGTTGTAGTTGGGGTATCTGCCGTCTATCAGTCGGCAGTTCAGCACTCCGTCATGATATTTTATCTCGGCATTTCTGTCGTCGAACTTGATCAGTACGTCACCGCCGTCCTTTGTTAGGATGTTCTTTAGCAGGTTGGCGGGCTTCTTGGGGAGATTGAACGAAGCCGGTGTCTCGCTCTTGATGGAGAAGTTCTTGCTACGTACCAACTTGTGTCCATCACTTGCCACAATAGCGAGTGCATCTGGGGTTAGATCGAAGTAAATGCCGTTCATGATGGGTCGCAACTCATCGTTGGCTGTAGCGAATAGGCTCCGTGAGATGTTGTCAATCATGACGGTGGTAGGTATTGTAATCGAATGAGCGGCATCGTTCATGCTCTGTGTGCGAGGATAGTCCTCGGCACTTTGTGCTGTGAAGTTGTACAAGCCATTCTGGTAGACGATTTTCACGGCATAGCTGTTTGTGTCCACATCAAGGGTAAGAGGTTGCTCTGGTAGCTCTTTCAGTGCGTCGAGAATCACCTTGTTGGGGATGCAGAATTCGCCTTCTCCCTCACATTCAGTCAGTTCGATGACGCTTTTAATTACGTTGTCACTGTCGCTTGCTGTGATTTTTATCACGTTGTTAGCAACCTGGAAAAGAAAGCAATCAAGAATAGGCAAGGAGTTCTTGCTGCTGATTACTTTCGCAAGCATGTTGAGCCTGCTGCTCAAGGCGGAGCTTGATAAAACAAATCTCATGAGTGTTTATAATTTTGTTATGTTCTACATTCTTTTCTTTACTGACCACAAAAATACAAAAAATATCGATGACATACAAAAAAAATAGGAAAAAGTTTCAGTTTATGAACTATTTTTAGTAATTTCGCAGTTCAAAGAGAAAAACTTTCTTCTGCTTTCACTTTGGTTGCAAGGCGCGAGCATGAACAAGTTTCTCGAGAGGAAAGTTGAAGTAACATTATTCAAACAAGATTATAAAATAATATGGAATTACAAGGAAAGGTTATTGCCGTTTTGCCTGAAAGAAGCGGAGTCTCTGCAAGAGGCGAGTGGAAGTCGCAGTCGTTTGTCATCGAAACCCACGAACAGCATCCCAAGAAGTTGGTCTTCGATGTGTTCGGAGCGGATCGTCTGGCACAGTTCAATATTCAGAGCGGCGAAGAAATCTCGGTGTCTTTCGATATCGATGCCCATGAGTATAATGGTCGTTGGTTCAACAATGTTCGCGCTTGGAATGTTCAGCACGTTGACCCCAATTCTGTGGCCATGCCAGGTGGACAGCAGGCAGTGGATGCTCCCTTCCCGCCAGTTGGTGCTCCTGTAGCAGCAGCTCCAGCAACAGGATCCACGACTCCTTTCCCTCCAGCCTCGGCAGCTCCGACAGCTTCTGAGTCTGGTAGCGCAGACGACCTCCCATTCTAAAAAAGTATACATCTGTTGCTTTCTCGTTTGGCACATCTTGTGCCAAACGGAGACTATACGTGTTTTGAAGCCTCCAAATATATGGGAAGACCCACTTGGCTGATGATGGCGATAGGTGTCGCCTTCCCGTATGCTTGAGGCTTGCTTTTTGCGCTGCTTAGGAGGGGTTTGCGCTGCGGATGTGAAGGCTTGGAATCAAAGACAGGACTTCCACGGTCGTATAAGTTGTATGCGGAAGTCCTGTATGGGGGAATTTAATAATTGCGAGCTTCTATCTGGAAGTAGCTCTGTGGGTGGTTGCAAACTGGGCAAACTGCGGGAGCTTGCTTTCCTACTACGATGTGCCCGCAGTTGGAGCATTGCCAGATGCAGTCGCCATCACGTGAGAATACAACTTTGTCCTTTACGTTCTTCAACAGCTTGCGATAGCGCTCCTCATGGTGCTTCTCTATCTCGGCCACCATCTCAAACTTGGATGCAATTTCGTCGAATCCTTCAGCGCGTGCTTCTTCAGCCATGCGCTTGTACATGTCGGTCCACTCGCTGTTTTCGCCATCGGCTGCTGCCAGAAGGTTGTCGGCTGTACTCTTTATCTCGCCGCCCATGAGGTACTTAAACCACAGTTTGGCGTGTTCTTTCTCGTTGGCTGCCGTTTCCTCGAAGATGCTGGCTATCTGTACATATCCATCCTTTTTTGCCTTGCTGGCAAAATAAGTGTACTTGTTTCGGGCCTGCGATTCACCAGCGAATGCTTCCCACAAATTCTTCTCGGTCTTTGTTCCTTTCAGTTCTTTCATGATGCTTTTGTTTATAATGTTAATGACTTTGGAATAATATTGCTAATAATATTGAAATTATATCTTGCAACTTGCGTTTGCAAAGATATTGTAATTATTCCAAAATAACAAATTGCACGATGTTTTTTTTCTCTCCTGTTATTGAAATTTAACAATATTATCCATGTAAGGTAACATTTGATGCAAAAAAAACGAGAAAAGAGGCGAAAAAACTTGGAGACTACCCCCAAAAAACTTGGAGAC
>ERZ808240.3094-NODE-3094-length-16840-cov-4.312660_pt1 | contig 16840 bp, 16 predicted proteins | sample MGYA00521084_ERZ808240 | MGnify/ENA primary metagenome ERZ808240 (study PRJEB31516, sample SAMN03275571) | gut metagenome | biome: mammalia-associated habitat; material: feces | host: Papio cynocephalus | place: Kenya | collected 2012-08-06 ... | reverse complement strand
GCCAAAACGGGGATGCCGATTTGCTTTTGAAGGTGCTTAAAAACCCCGCTTATCCTGGCTGGGGGTATATGCTCGCGAACGGGGCGACCACGGTTTGGGAAAGGTGGGAGAAGGAAAACAAATCCACGATGAATTCCTTCGACCATCCCATGTTCGCTTCCTATGATTGGATTTTCTACCATTACGTTTTGGGCATCAAAATCGACGACGTTTTCCATAACGAGGTACGCTTGGAGCCTGCTTTCCCCGAATCGCTGCAGGAAGCTTCTGGTTCCTTGCTCACCCCCCGCGGGGAAATCGAGGTTTCCTACCATAAGCAGGAAGATGGCATCGCACTCCGCCTCTTTGTCCCGCTTTCTTTGCAAATCAAGGCTTTTTTCCCGAAAAAGAAAGTTTATTTAGAAGGCAGGGAAATCAAGCAAAACCCTCTCATGCTCAAGAATGGGGAATATCTTTTCCTTTTGAAAGAATGACGCTTCAACGCCCATTCTGTCCCGGAAAAAGTGCTTTACTTTTTTTAGAGGCACTTTATTTTCTTTCATACGGAGATGTCCGGTTTCTCTACGAAAGGAGAATCGATGAAAGAAAAAAGAAAATGGCTGTTCGTTGTGCCCCTCTCCCTCGCTTTGGCTAGTTGCGCCACGCCTTCTTCCGTTTCGGCGTTGGTGGACGCGGGGCACGAAATTCTGCGTTCCTTCCTTACCCAAGCCAGAAAAGGCTTCGCGATGAAGGGGGAGAAAATCCAAAAAGTCGTCGACATGTCGGGGGAGGCTTTGTTCGAGAATACCTATTCCTACGACTTCCAATTCCAAAGCGAAGGGCACGAGAGGATCAACCACGTTTACTCTTATCCCTATTCGGGGCAGACCCAGACGGAGACCTATTCCCTCTCCCGCAGCCCGGATGGATACGTCGCCCGGGAATACGTCGATTACAAAAACGAGATCGCTTATAGCAAAGTGACCGATGACGATGGGTATTATTCCTTTTATGACGAGTACTTCACGAATCCGTTCGCGATCGTGGATGGCAAGGACTTCGCCTATAGCGCCGAGGAGGGGAAGACCGTCTTCACCCTCTGCCAGACTAAACTAAACTCCTTCGATTACTTCCTGACGGGGAATTCGCAGCCCCTTTCTTCGCTTTCCCTTTCTTACGACGGAGAGTCTTGGAGCGTCCATTCCCTTTCCTCCCTTTTCACCGGGAGGACCAAGAAAGAAGACGGCACCTACATCCGCTGCCAGTGGAGGTTTGAGTCCAGTTTCGCCCTCTCCAGCATCGGCACCTTGACCTTGGAAGGGGCCAAACCCAGCAAAGTCCGGGAAAACGTCGCCTTGGAAAACGCCTTCGCATCCGTTGGGGACAATTTCACCCTCACCTGCGTCCTTACCTTGACTAGCGACCCCAGCACGCCTTTGCAGACCAAAGTAAGCTATTTCGACGGGGAATCCTACTACATCGATTTGAACGCGGACAAAGATGATCCCAGCGAGGATTACCTCTACCACGCCGATCCCTTCGATCCTACGGATCTGCTCTATGAGTACCGCTACGACGAATCCAGCAGGCTTTGGATCCAATCCCCCTGCGATGAGTCCAGCAGCTACAACGTCGCCCCCCAAACCAAGAAGCTCTTCACCCCGCATTTGGGCGATATCAGCGTCGACCTCTTCACCGAGGGCATGGACCGGGACGATTATTTCTCCTGCGACAACGATTACGCAGCCGCCTATATCGGGGAAGGCTTCTTCTCCGACGGAGAATTGCTCCCATATTTCAGCTTCGGATATGGAGATGGGGCCAAAGTCAAAGTGGGGGATGGCACCCTCACGGCCATCTTGCCCTTCTATCTGCCCTCTTCCTCCAGCTATACCCCCGTGACCTACACGATCACCTATTCCCATTTGGGAAGCACCGTCCTCCCGGAGGTGGATTTATGAAAAGACAGCCCAAACCCATCCTATTGCTTTCCCTTTCCTTGCTTCTAGCTTCCTGCGGCGGGGAAAGCCCTTCTTCCCCCTCTTCGCAAACGCCCTCTTCCGATCCTTCTTCCGACAGCGCCAGCCAAGAAATCGTGATCCCCGATTACGTCTATACCCAAATCCAGGCCGCCGGGAACAGCTATCGGATGAAGGCCAGGGAGAGCGAAACCGTCAAAAACGCGGAAGGGAACGTCTTGGAGAACAACGTCTACCAATATGACATCCTCAACGATGCCTCCTCCACCGGGGGCATCCACCAAGTCAGCATCGCCAACGGCTCAAGCACCGTCGTCGATTACGTCCGCGGGGAACGGGGCTACGTCGCCGAAGAAGGCCTCTCCTACGCCAACGAAATCTTCCAGACCGAAGCCCTCATCGACTCCTCAAAAGCCATCTACGACCAAGAATTCGCCAACCCCTTCCTCTTCCTGGTGGAGGGGGACCTCACCGCGATGGGGGAAAACCATTTCCTCCTAAGCCAAAGAAAGTCCCAGCTGTTCGCCAAATACCTCCTGGGGGCCCAATACGCGGTGGAGAAAATCGAATTCGTCTACGAAGGGGAGGCCTTGACCCAAATCTTGGTGGACTCCTCCGCCTATTCGATGACCTACCAGGACGCGAATTCCAAGCTCTACATTCCGGCGACCCTCACCTACCGCGCCGACTGCCGCTTCCAGAACTTAGGCTCCTCCCGCTACGCCCATCTTGAAAAAGCCAAGAGCAAGGACGCGGAGAAAGAAGCGATCCTCCAAAAGGCCTTCCAAGCCATGGGGGACAACTTCACCGCCGCGGTGAATTGCCATTATCAGGACGAGGAGCCCAATTCCGAATACGACACCTATTGGTATTTCACCGGGGATGCGGTCTACCACCAATCCCACATCGACGACCAAACCCAACGCTACGACCTCTATTACCACAAAGGCGAAGGCAGCGGCGATAAGCTCTACCTCTACGATTACGATGAGACGGCGGGCGAGTGGATCTACAACTCGCCGATCTACGGTTCTTCCTACAACGTCGATCCGCAGGACTATTCCTACTTCCTGCCTAAGTTTGCGTCCATGGCCCCGGAGCTCTTCACCTACGACGAAGACAAAGGAGCTTATGTGTGTCAGATCGAGGCCGCGGTCAGATACCTCGGCAATGATTTCCTAGGAGGCGGGTACAAAACCTCCTACTTCACCCAGGGGAAAGGAAACCAAGCCGAGGTTTACCTCAACAAAAGCAAAACCAAAGTCGACAAAGTCGTCGTCGGCTACAAAGACGTCGACAGCCAAGGATATGACGTTTCCCGCTCTTACACGCTGTCGTTTCTGAACGTGGGGAACACCAAATTGCCGAGTTTCGTCAAATAAAGGAGATCTCAACCATGAAAAAGAAAACCATCATCTCAAGCTTATTGGCCCTGACTTTCTTAAGCCTCGCCTCTTGCACCCCCTCATCCGAGACGCCCACTTCCAGCGTTCCCGCTGGCTCTGACCCCGGTTCCAGCCTCGCCGGCAGCTCCGTCGATAGCTCCGAAGCCTCTTCCAGCGCCGAGCAGCTCACCGTTTCGATTTTGACTCCGGAGAAAACGGCTCTCGATGTGGGGGAGGAATTGCGGCTTCACGCAAAAGTCGAAGGGGGGTCCGTGGAGGGCTATAACGTGAATTGGTATTCCTCCAACCCCGCGGTGATCTCGATCACGCAGTCGGGCAAAGTCATCGCCTTGGCCGCCGGGGAAAGCCAAATCCAAGCCAAAGTCGGGGATTTCGTTTCCGAGCCTTTGCTCTTGACCGTTCAGGAGGCCAAGCACCCCTCCGTTTCCTTGAAAGCCCCGACGACCTCCGTCCTCGGAATCGGGCAGACCCTTCAGCTTGAGGCCGTCACCGTAGACGCGGAAGGCTTAGCCCTCAGCTTCGTTGCCGACAACGACAACGTCACCGTCTCCTCCGAAGGCTTGGTGACGGGCGTCAAGGTCGGAACTAGCCGCATCAAAGCCAAACTCGGGGAAGATCTTTTCTCCAATGAGATTGAGTTGACCGTGGTGGAGGAAGTCGAGGCCCTCTCCGTCACCCTCGCCCCCGTCGCCAACCCCATTTTGGTCAAAGGCAAAACCTTGACCCTGTCGGCGGAAGTCAAAGGCAACTATAGCGCCGCCCCCGTCGTCTTCGCTTCCAGCGCGGAAGACGTCGCAAGCGTTTCGCAAGAAGGCGTCGTCACCGCCCTGAAGTCTGGGGAAGCCACCATCTCCGTTTCGGTTTTGGACGTCAAAGACGAAGTGAACATCCAAGTCATCGATGACTATGACGCGGTCGAATCCATTTCTTATCCCGTCTCGGAACTCACCATCGCCAAAGGGGAATCCTATGTCTTCGAAGGCGTGACAATCCTCCCAAAGACCGCCGATCAGAGCTATGAAATCGAAAGCAGCGACCCCCTGAAGGTCTCCGTCGACGGGAATGAGATCACCGCCCGGGCCATCGCCAGCGATCCGATCACGGTCACCTTGAAGGCCGGGGATAAATCCTTTCCCATCGCCGTCACCGTCAAAACCAGCAAGGAAGTCCATACCGCCGAGGTTTTGGAAAAGCTGCAAAAAGCCAACGAAAAGGAACTCACCCTTGCCAAATCCGGGCATTTCTATGTTCAGGATAAGGACAATTCCGGCGCGGATACGACCTACGACAAGTTCGACTTCGACGTCTATAGCGATTCCAAGAACCAAGCGATCCATGAGACGAAGACCAAGTATACGACCAGCACGGACAGGATCACGTGGACCCGCGTCGGCGATGGCTTGGTGAAAGCGACCCAAACCCTGAAGGACGGGCAGGTCTCTAGCTCTTATTACGCGAACTACGGCATCGTCGGCGACGATGCCACGCCATCCTCTTCCCAAATCAAGCAGTCCGACGCCGAGAAGGGCCTTAACTTGCCCGTCGTCGATTCTGGGAACTCGCCTTCCCGCTTCGGCTTTGCCGGCGGGGTGATTTCTCGCTACTTCTCCTCGGGCCATACCTATTTCTCGGAAAGCTCTTTGGCGGAAAACGTCGCTTCCTTCACTTATTCGAAAGAAGGGGATGTCTATACGCTTGGAATCGATTCCATGGCGACTTCCTCTTCCACCGATAAAGACCACCTCGAACTCGTGCTTACCTTCGAAGGGGACTTGCTGAAGGCGGTGTCGGGCACCATCAAGCATTTCAAAGGCGATATCGATTACGATACGGACAAGACCACCTGGACCGAAAACGGAAGCTCCACCATCGATGGGGCTCTCGAAACCGGGGAAAGGGAAGCTTCTCCGGAGGGATCCTTCGATGCGGATTCATGCCTCGCTTCTTCTTTCGACGCTCAGTTCTACAACGGCTATGGATCTTCGAAGAAGGTTTCCACCAAATTCGGCATCAATGAGAACTTCTCCATGGAATTGGTGAACATCCTCCCAGAAGCCTATAGCTCCAGCCTTGATCCGGCTAGCGTCGCTTTCCCGGGGCATGAAGACATCGTCAAGCGCGGAACGTGGGGATACAGCTTCACCGTCACCCAAGCCATCGCCGACCTGGAAGTGGTGGTCTCCACCGCGAAAGTGAGCAAGACCTACCATCTCACCATTGAGGAGCTCCATACCTCCGATCTGAGCTTCTCGGGATCCGCGGTTGGGCTGAAAGGGGAGAAACTGACCGGGCAGGTCAATTTCACCAAGAACTCGTCCATCGATTTGTCCTATGAAGTGATCGGGGACAACGCCGACAAAGCAAGCGTCACTTCCAAGCTCGTCAATGCTTCCATGGGCTATGGGAAGTTTGAGTTCACCGCCAGCGAAGCCGGAACCTACACCGTGAAAGTCGCCGATTCCAAGAGCGGTTTGTCCAAAACCGAGGAAATCATCGTCAAAGATGACACGGATGAGGGCATCGCCGAATTCATCGCCGGCAATACCTGGGGGATCAGCGGATACGGCAACAGCCTTTCCTCCCTCAAACAGCAGGAAGACGGTTCCTTCATCGCGGTGATCAAGCTCTCCTGCATGGATGATTACTATGATGACGTCACCGTGAACGTCACCCTCACGTTCAAAGTCAGCGGAGGCGCGATCGTGCTTGTATCTTCCTCCGCCGACGATTCCGACTCCGAAATCGTCTGCAATTCGATCCAATTCGGGAGCAGCCACTCCACCATCACGGCGAAGTTCAGCGGCAACTCCGAATGGGATATCCCCTCCAGCGCCAGCCTCACGGTGAAATAATCCCATCAGAAGAAAAGGGGGAACCGGCAACGGTTCCCTTTTCTTCATGCTTCTTCGAAATAGGAGAGGAGGCGTCTCATCCCGTCCTCGACCCGGCAACGCTGCGTCGCTAGATTGATTCGGACATGCCCCTTCCCTTCTGGGCCATAGGTCGATCCCGGGGTGATCCAAAGCCCCGTTTTCTTCTTCAGCTCCTCGCAGAAAGCGACGTCGTCATCGATGAGTTTGGACAAATCCACCCAAAGGAGGTAAGTGGCTTCCATGGGGGAGACAACGGCTTGGGGGAGACGCTCCTTCAAGATGGAAAGGCAATAAAGGTAATTTCGATGCACGTATTCGTTCATTTCCTTCAGCCATTCGCCCCCCTCTTCCCACGCGGAGATGGCGACGGGATAGGAAAGGAAGTTCCCTTCCGCAAGCTCATCCGCGTTCAATGAGAAGGCCAGTTTAGCCCGAATCTCCGGGTTTTCGCAGTAGCAGGCGGACGTCATGACTCCGGCGATGTTGAAGGCCTTGGTCGGGGCGAAGAGGGAAATCGAATTCAACCTCGCCTCTTCGGATACGGAGAAGTAGGGGGTGTAAGGAATTTCGCCCCCGTTGATGGGTCCATGGACTTCATCGGAGATGAGCAGCACCCCATGCCGCGAGGCCAGGGAAGCGATTCGGATAAGCTCCCGCTTCGACCATACCCTGCCCACGGGGTTATGCGGATTGCAAAGGACCATGATTTTGGCCTTTTCGCCACTAAGGCAGGATTCTAGGCCGCTCCAATCAATGGAATAGACCCCGTTGCTGCAAAGAAGAGGGGAACGGAGGACTCTGCGGAAGGAATTCTCCGCGGAATGATCGAAGATGTTGTAGACGGGGCTTAGCAAAACCACCTCGTCCCCTGGGCGTGAGAACGCGCGGATCGCGCAGGAAAGGGATGGGATGACCCCGATGCTGAAGCAAAGCGAGTCGCTTTTAAGGGCCGCATTGAACTGCTTTTCGAAAAACCGAAGGTAGGAAGAGGCCCATTCCTTCGGAAGGGCGGTGTAGCCGTAGCAGGGATGGGAAATCCGCTCCTGCATCGTTTTTTGAATGCAGGGGGCCACTTCGAAATCCATGTCCGCGACCCACATCGGCAGAACGCCATCGGGGCAATTCCATTTCGCCGACCCTTCCTTTCGGCGGTCTATGGGTTTTGAGAAATCGAATTTCATTCGAGGATGATCTCCGTTTTGTGGGGGTCGATTTTGCTTTCGTCCAGGATCAGCTGCTTGATGCCTTTGGCCTTGATTTTGCCCGAAATCGGGTTTTTGACCGAATCGATTTCCGTCACGACCTCAGCATCGAGGTTGGCGCAGTATTCGAAGCAGAGATCGCTGTTGACGACTTCGGTGTTGATCAACGTCAGATTCTTCATGTAGCAGAAGCCTTGATGGGATTCCACGTGGCAGTTGATGAGGGTGATGTCTTCCGAATTCCAGCCAAAATATTCGCCGATGATTCGACAGTTTTTGAGCGTCGCTTTCCGGCAGTTCCAAAAAGCGTCTTTGGTGCGCAAGGCGCAGTTCTCCAAAACGAGGTTGCTGCTGCCGTCGAAGGCATAATCTCCGTCCAGTTCCAAATTTCGGGCCGTCAGGTTCTGACTGCCCATCCCAAAATAAGCCGCGTTTCTCGCTTTGACGTTTTCCAAAAGGACGTCCTTGTTCCACCAAAGTGTCTCCTGCGCATCGAGGAATTCGCATTCGCGGAGGCTCAGGGACTCGCATTTCCGAAAATTCTTCGGGCCTTTGATCTGAAGGCGGGCGAAACTCGCTTTTTTGCTGTACCAAACCCCGGCCCTCTCCGTTTCGGCGAAGAGACAATCCTCCGCCTTGATGTCCTCCCCATACCAAAGGGGGTATTTATAGGAGAAATTGCAGCGAACGACCTCAAGGGACCGCCCTTCCTTCAAAGGGGATTCCCCATTTTGGAACGTGCAGCCGACATAGCGCGTGCCATGGGAGGCGAATTCCGCTCTTTCGCCCTCGAATATTTTGTTTTCTATCGTGAACATGTCCGTATTGTAATAAGGGCAAACGGGGAATTAAAGCGCATTCACCCTTCCCAAAAGGAAGAAGAAAGGCAAAAATCAAAGCGTGATGAAAGTGTGCGTATTTTGCGGTTCCAACTATGGGAATGACCCGGCGTTCAGAGAAAACGCGGAAGGGCTTGGTGAGCTTCTGGCGAAGAAGGGCCATTCTTTGGTGTATGGGGGATCCGATCGCGGCCTTATGGGCACGGTTTCCACCTCTTGTTTCAAAAGCGGCGGGGAAGTGATCGCGGTGGAGCCGACCTTCTTCCTCGGCTGGGGGGCGACCACCGACTGCGTGACCCAAACGATTCCGACCGTCACGATGAACGAACGAAAGCAGAAGATGATGGAAATCTCCGATGTCTTCCTCGCCTTGCCCGGCGGAATCGGCACCCTCGATGAAATCTCGGACGTGATGACTGACATCGGGCTTGGCCAAGTGGAGGGGAAGATGATCCTATTCAACATCAACCATTTCTATGAACCGATTCTCGAATTACTGAAAACATATTATGACCAAGGCTTTTTGAAAGAGGATTGGTCCGGCTACCCGGTGGTCGCCGATTCCCTAGAGGAAGTCGAAGAAGCCCTAGACGAATTCGAGAAGTCCCGCCGCTTCTAGGAAAGCGCGGCTATGGGTCAAAAGCCCTTAGCCGCTTTTTTCTTTTCCCAAAGTAAGAAGGCGGCGTATCCGATCCCGATGACGAACAAGACGATCGACCAGAATTGGCTTGGCGAGATCCCGGGGATGAAATCGCCCCGATGGTCCCCGCGGAAAAACTCAATCGCGAACCGCCAAATCGAATAGGAAAAAAGATAAGCGGGGAAACACCAATCGGCCCACTTAGACAAAGCCAAGGCCAAAAGCGCGATGGCCAGGAGCAACAAAAAGATGGCTTCCAGCAAATTCGTGGGGATGACTTTGCCTTCGACGTTCGGGAAGTGTACCCCGATCCAAGAAGAGGTTTGCCTGCCATAGCAGCAGCCTGCCAAAAAACATCCGATGCGGCCGTCGAGCTGACCCAAGGTGAGGATCTTGACCTGAGCGCCCTCCACATCAAAGCCGTCTACGGCTCGAAGGCGGAGAAGGACGTCGATGTCAGCAAAATCGTCGTCACCGGATTCGATAAAGACAAAGTCGGCGAACAAACGGTCACCCTTTCTTACGAAGAGAACGGAGTCACCGTGAAAACCACCGTCAAAGTCACCGTCAAGGAAGCCCCCAAGAGCGGATGCGGAGGCGCGATCATCGGCTCATCCGTTGTTGCCGGAGTTGCCTTGATCGGCATCGCCGCCATTGCCATCAAGCGAAAAAAAGAAGACAAATAACCTTCTTGCTTAGCCGCTAAGCCCGCAGGAAACTGCGGGCTTTTTGCGTGGAAAAGAAGCGGTGGTGTAACGCAGGTGAGTGTTGAAAACACTGCAGAACGCAAATGAAAAGGCCCGCCGATCAGCGGGCCTATCAATCGTTTGGATTACTTGTCCTCAGGTTTGGTTTCCAGAGTCAAATCGTAATCGCCGAGGTGCTTCATCTTGAAGCCGTTTTTCTTGTATTTCTCGTAATTGAAGGCTTCCAGCTCATCGATGGCGAGCTTATGGAACTCATAGAAGTTGTGCCACCATTCATAGCCGTCTCCGAGGTTATGGGTGAGATAGGCATCGGCGATGTCGCACCCCATTTGCGGGGCGACGTAGAAGGCGCCCATGGCAAGGACGTTGACCCCGTTGCCGGTGATGGCGCGCAGGGCGGCGGGGACGCTTTCCACGACCCCAGCCATGACGTGAGGGCATTTGCTGGCGGCGATATGAATCCCCATTCCGGTTCCGCAGAAGACGAGGGCCCGTTCGAATTCGTGTTCGGCTATCTTGGCCCCGACGCGAAGCCCGACGCGGTGGAACATGTTTTCGGTGTCGTTGGGATCGCTGTCCTTGGTGACGCCGACGTCGGTGATTTTCCAGCCTTTCTTGCGAAGGTGTTCGCAAACCGCTTCTTTCAGCGGGAATCCGGCGAAATCCGCGCCGACGAGAAGATACTTGTCTTTGATGGTTTTCATTGGGAAACTCCTTTCCTATATTCTAATCGTTTTGAATGGGCAGAGCCCTGATTGCGCATTTGTTGACCATTGCTCAAAAACGTTGCAACCAAAATCGCAAAACCCGGATTCCTATTGCTTCCCGTGCCTTATAATTCCTTTTGGAATAAGGAGGCTCATTCATGGCCAAAACAAAAAACAGCAAAATCTCGTTGTCCCACCTTTTCTTCCTCTTGGCGGGCTTGCTCTTCTTGGTTTATTTCCTGCTGAAGAACGGAATCCCTTCCCCGGGATCCAGCCTGGTTTCGTTGATGAACTTCCTAGTTGAGCTATTCATCCTCATCGTCGTGGTCGGCTTTTATTTTTGCTTTCTGTTCTTAGGCAAAAACTGCGCGGGCTCCATCAAAGCGATCGCCCCATCCTTGCTGGTGCTTATCCTCGTCGGCAATTATTCGATGAACTTCGGCTCCCCAGAGGCCAACGCGATCATCTCCGGGATCGCTTCGCTGTTCTACGTTTTGGTCTTGGCGTGCGGGTTCGTATTCCTCTTCATCCACAGCAAATTGCTCGGGCTGGTCTTCTCCTATTCTTCTTTGGTTTTCGCCTCATTTGTGATCGCCTCCTACTTGGTGGTCATGATCATGGATCTCGTCAATGGCGGGGCCTTTTCCTTCGCCAAAATGATGGAGACCTCTTTCTTCATCGGCGGGCTTGTCTTCCTCTTCCTCGGCGGATACCGAATCAGCCGCGGGAAGGAATGGGCTTTCTAAAAGGGCTTTGGGTAAACCCGCTTGGGCGCGATGCCTCGGCGGATTTTTTATCGCCTGCTTCGGGCTAGCTTCTCGGGCTTCACCGATTCAGCGCTTCCTAAAGCGAGAAATTGTCTTCCCTATCAGGCGGAAAAAGAGAAAAATCAGCTCGGATGGATTCACTTCCTTCCGAATATCGCCCTTTGGCGGAAAGGAGAACAAGCGTGCCTAGAATCATTTTGATCGGCGGAGGCTCGAGTTCTGGGAAAAGCTTCCTCACCCGGGAAGTCCTTTCTCGTCTTGGAGAAGGAGGCATCACCCACCTGACTTTGGACGATTACTATAAGGATCAGACCTCCATGAGCATGGAGGAACGCCTCAAAGTCAATTACGACCACCCGAGGGCCTTCGACTGGAAGCTGATGCGGGAGCAGGTCGCCGAGCTGAAGCAAGGAAAAACCGTCCAGAAGCCCATTTACGATTTCGTGGAGCGGAACCGCTCCAAGAAAAGCGAAACCATCGTTCCCCAAAAGCTCATCGTCATCGAAGGGATCATGGCCCTTGTCGACCGGCAGCTCCGCGAAATGGGGGATCTCCGCGTTTTCATTTCCGCCTCAGCGGAAAGGAGGTTCCTTCGCCGCCTGATCCGCGACTCTGAGCAGCGAGGACGCGAATTCGAGAACATCGTGCACCAGTATTTCACGACCGTTCAGCCGATGTATGAGGAAGTGGTGAAACCCTCTTCCAATTACGCTGATTTGATCATCAATAACGACGGCGTCGAGAACTTGGCCCTCGACGTCTTGACCCTTTTGTTCCAAAAGGAGCTCGATTTGGCGAGTTTAGGCCAAACCGACCCGAAGGCGGAGGAAGAGGAATTCAAGGAAGAGGTCCTTTCCACCGTCTTCCAAAGGAGGGGAAAGTGATCGCCCTTGATTTCGAGTCCCGAATCCAAGAAACCAAACGTTGGGTAAAGGAAGCCAAACGCATCGTTTTCTTGGGTGGGGCGGGGGTGTCCACCGACTCGGGGATCCCCGATTTCCGTTCCCCTCAAGGCCTTTATCACATCCAATCCAAATACGGGGTCCCTTATGAGGAAATGCTTTCCCATGACTATTTCTTCGCCCACCCCGAAACCTTTTATTCCTTTTATTGGGAGAGCATGGTAAGGGAAGGGGCGCTTCCAAACAAAGCTCACCTCGCCTTGGCGGAATTCGAAAAACGCCACCCTTATTCTCTCACCATCGTGACCCAAAACATCGACGGCCTCCACCAAAAAGCGGGCTCCAAACGCGTGTTGGAGGCCCATGGGAGCATTCGGAAGTACCGTTGCCTGGACTGCGACCGAGAGTATACGTTGGACCAAATCCCCCATCACGGGGTCCCCCTGTGCTCTTGCGGCGGGATACTGAAGCCCGACGTCGTCCTTTACGGGGAGGCTTTGGACGAAGACGTTCTGCTCTCCTCGGTCAATGCAGTCCGCTTCGCCTCTTTGCTCATCGTCGGCGGCACTTCCATGCGCGTTCAGCCGATGGCCTCCTTGCCGGAGTATTTCTCTGGGAAGAGCATTGAGATCAACACGGAAGAAACCCCGTTCAGCCCTCGCGCCGACTTGATTTTCCGCGAGGACATCGGGGAAGTCCTCTCCCATATTTTGGAGGTTTGACCATGCAACCCGGTTACCATCCTTTCCGCCATTTCCTTCTCATCACCCGCCATCGCCGCATGGTGATCGCCAACGGCTTTCACTGCGGCATCTTCTGGCATTGCCTCCGCCATGACCTCAGCAAATACAGCCCCAAAGAATTCCATGCCTCCGCCCTCCATTTCGTCGGGAATCATTCCCCGGTTTACGAAGAAAGGCTGCAGAACGGCTATTTTTCCACCATTTGCCAGCACCATACGAAAAGGAATAAGCATCATTGGGAATACTGGACCGACTTCTTCTGCGGCCGGATCGTCGTCACCACGATGCCTTGGGTCTACGCGACCGAATACGTCTGCGACGTCCTCTCGGCTTCGAAGAACTACAACCCCAAGGAGTTCAAGCCCGAGACGGCTCTGCTTTATTTTCAAAAGCATTCCCCTCAGTATTACATGACCCAAGCCACGCGGACATACATCGAGTGGTGTTTGACCCGTTACCGGGATTTCGGCTTCAAGGGCCTGAGGAAGAAGGATACGAAGGCCGAGTACAAGGCAATCTGCTCCCGCTTCAGCAAAAACGAAGTTCTCACCTCTCTTCAGCTCGGGGATTCCCTGATCCCGGGATAAGAGGTCTCCCTCTTCGGTTGCCCCCGCTTTTAAGCGGGGATATACTTTGGAGCGTTCAAGCGTATGAGAAACTTAACTATCATCCTCGGATGCGGGAGGCTCGGATCCTCCATCGCGAACTATTCTTCCCAGATGGGCGAGAACGTGGTCGTCGTAGACCCGAACAAGGCGTCGTTCGAAAAGCTCAACGACGCTTTCTCCGGTATCACCATCGCCAGCGACACCACCGATATCGATGAGCTCCGCGACGCCGGGCTAGACTCGGCTAAGGAAGCCGTCATCACCACAGGGGACGACAATGTGAACTTGTTTTTGGCCTACGTCTGCTGCAAGATCTTCGAGATCCCTTATATCTACGTTCGCTTCGACGATCCGGACAAAGGACTGCTGATCCAAGGGCTGCCAATCAAGGCGATCTACCCCTTCCAGCTTTCTTTGGATCGCTTCAGCTTGCTTCGCGCGGGGGTGGAAAAATGAAAATCGTCATCGCCGGAGGCGGACCCCAAGCGGAGTTCATCGTCTCCATGTTCAAAGACAAAAAGAACAACCTCATCGTCATCAATCCCTCCAAGGAAGAAGCCGATGTTTTGATGAAGCGTTACCGCATCCCGGTTTACATCGGCAAACCGTGGAGGAGGAAGAGCTTGGAAGAGGCCGACGCCTACAATGCGGATGCCTTCATCTCCCTTTGCGAGAAGGACACGGACAACTTCGCCTCTTGCTTGGCGGCGAAGAGAATCTTCGATGCGAAGAAATGTATCTGCGTCGTCTCCAACCCGAAGAACGTCGACATCTACAAGCAAATGGGGATCGACGCGGTCATCTCCGCCTCCTATTTGCTCGGCCAATCGGTCCAAAGCGAGACTTCCTTGGCCTCCATGCTGAAGACCCTTTCCTTGGAAAACGACAAAATCACCATGATCGAAGCGGTGGTGCTTTCCAACTACAAAATCGCCAATCGGCCCCTGAAGGAATGCCGCTTCCCCAATTACGTTTCCGTCGCCTGCATTTACCGCAGCCCCGATGTCATCATCCCCAAAGGCGATACGGTCATCCTCCCCAAAGACAATCTGCTTTTGATCTGCTCTCCCGCCGACCAAAAGAAAGTCATGAACTTCATCCGCCAGGAGAAGGACCGCGCCGCGGGGCTCATCATCAACAAAGTCGCCTCCAGGCGAAAAGGCAAGAGAGAGAAAGATGAACTCTAATCGCAAAGCCCCTGGCTTCGTCTCCGGCCCCAAGATGGTCATCGGTTATTTGGGCATCTTTTTGGTGCTCATCGGCTTTTTGACCGCCTTGCCCCTTCTGCTTTTGACTTTCTACCCGAGCGAGGCGGAGTGCTGGTCTTACTTCGCCTATCCGGCCTTGGCCGATGTTCTCCTCGGCTTGGTGCTTTATTTTTGCTTCCTCTTCCGCAGGAAAAGGGCCAACTTCGCCCGAAACGAGAACAACGCACTTTTGATCCTGATTTGGATCATCGCCGTCCTTTCGGGGGCCTTCCCTTTCTTTTTGGCCTTTTACTTCTCGAAGATGAGCATGACCTTCTCCGAATCCTTCTTCGAGAGCGCCTCCGCCTATTCCACGACGGGCTTGACCTGCTTCAAAGATTTCGTCGATGGGAGATTCGTCTTCGACTCGACTCCCGCGTTTTACCATTTTCAGGAAGGGGCGAGCTTCTGCCCCCACGTCTATTGCTATCATCGCGCCCAGATGCAATTCGTCGGGGGCGTTGGCTTGGTTTTGCTGCTTTCCATGGTCCTTGGCAATAGCGGTGGAATGTCGCTTTACGTCGGCGAGGGGCACGGAGATCGCCTGCTGCCCAATCTCCGGCGCTCGGCCGGCAGGATCTTTGCGATCTACATTTTCTATACCGCCGTCGGCAGCGTCGCTTTGTTCTTGGCGGGGATGGAGCCTTATGACGCGGTCGTGACTTCGATGGCCGCCCTATCCGGCGGAGGATTCTCCCCGCGCAGCTCCAACATCGCTTTTTATAGTACGCCTGGGGTCGGGAACGGATTCTGGGGGGCTTCCAGCCTCGCCATCGAGATCATCGTGATGCTGCTGGTCATCCTCTCTGGCATCTCCTTCTTCTTGCACACGTTCCTTCTTTCCGGGCGGTGGAAGGACTTCTTCAAAGACGATGAAGTCCGCTTCTTCCTGGCGATGCTTCTGCTGTCTTTCCTCGTTTCCTTGACCGGGGCATTGTTTGAGCAGCAGAACGTCCTGGGGAAGGCTTTCTTCGATGATTTGCCCACGAACATCCGCGACGTGATCTTCTATGTCGTCGGGGCCGAGACGACCTCCGGCTTTGCGAATACCTCGTTGAGCGAGATGACCTCCTTGGGCAGGCCTCTGATCTATCTTTGCACGATTCTGATGCTCTTCGGCGGCGGAGCGGGCAGCTGCGGCGGAGGTATCAAGCAGTATCGAGTCTGCATTTTGGCGAAGGACCTTTGGTACAGGCTCCGCTACCAGAATTCCCCCTCCCGCATCCTCCACCCCCATCAGACGTTCCGTTACGGCAAGGAAAAGGAGCTCGACTCGGCGACGGTCAAAGAAGCATCCCAATATTCCGTTTTGTTCCTTTCTTTCTTCGCAGTCTCCGTCGCTTTGCTCAGCTTCCTGCCTGAAATCGATACGGAAATCGCTTCCTTCGACGTCGCTTCGGCCATGTCCAACACGGGCTTATCGGTGATCGACTTCGTTTATTACGGCGCCGCCCACCCGGTTTATTACGAGGTTCTGATTTGGGTCCTTGCGATCGGGGCGTTGTTAGGGCGTTTGGAAATCTTCCCCCTTTTCTATGGCGTCTCCTGCGTGGGCGAGGAAATCTCCTACTATTCCAAAAAGAAGAAGGAGAAGGCCCGCTTGGCGGATTGAGCTCCCCCCCGCTTATTCGTCCCTGTGATAGAATTTTCGCGAAAGAAGGTCAATACGATGATCATCGATGAAATCAGGAAAGCCAACGTCGCGGCGATGAAAGCCCACGACGCCAACAAAAGGAACGCGTATGCGATGGTGATTTCCCGCTACCAGGAAGCCAAAACCAGTGGATCCGGAGCGGAAGTGGGGGACCCCGAGACCATCCGCATCATCCAAAAATTCTCCAAGGAACTTGAGGAAGAGGCCAAGGGATACGAAGAGGCTGGGCGGAAGGAATCCGCCTCCGCCACCCGCGAGCAGCTTGCCGCTATCTCCTCCTTCCTCCCAAAGATGATGGGAGAAGAGGAAATCAAAGCGATCATCGCTTCCCTTGAGGATAAATCCATGCCCGCCGTGATGAAGCATTTCAAAGCCAACTACGCGGGAAAAGTGGATATGGGTCTTGTCTCCAAAATCGCCCGCGGGTTATAATCTCACACGCGCCGAGGAAACTCGGGCCTAGGGGCGTGGTTCAGTGGTAGAACAGAGGTCTCCAAAACCTTTGATGAGGGTTCGATTCCTTCCGCCCCTGCCATTATTGAAGCATTAGTTTGATACAGTAAAATGTATTGAACTTTTTTTGTTTT
>ERZ808240.3093-NODE-3093-length-16853-cov-6.944934_pt1 | contig 16853 bp, 11 predicted proteins | sample MGYA00521084_ERZ808240 | MGnify/ENA primary metagenome ERZ808240 (study PRJEB31516, sample SAMN03275571) | gut metagenome | biome: mammalia-associated habitat; material: feces | host: Papio cynocephalus | place: Kenya | collected 2012-08-06 ... | reverse complement strand
GCATACAGCGTGCGTTCCCTTGGGATGCCTTATGCACCGGAACATTTTAAAAAGCTGTATGGGGAAGATTTTGACTATGACAAAGTGCATACATATCGCAGAAAACTGACGGATCAGGTGCTTGATGAGGGACCGATTGAGGCAAAACCGGGAGCAGAGGAACTGTTAAAATATTTGCGGGAAAAAGGTGTGCGTACAGCGATTGCCACCGCAGGAGGTGTGGAGCGCAGCAGCAGTCTGCTGAAGAGAGTGGGATTGTATGACTATCTCGACCACATTGTTTCTGCCCGGCAGGTCGCCCATGGCAAACCGGCGCCGGATGTTTATCTGTACGCCTGCAGCCAGCTTCATGTGCAGCCACAGGACTGCTTTGCAGTGGAAGATTCTCCCAATGGAATTCACAGCGCATACAGTGCAGGATGTAAGGTGTTTATGGTGCCGGATCTGACACAGCCGGATGCCGAACTAGAAAAATTTATATACAAAAAAGTGGAATCACTGATAGAACTAAAGAAGTATTTTTAAATTTTTTCTTGCAATCACTGGAATTGTGTGATAAAACAGATTACAAAAGGAACGTACATCAGAGATGTACGACAGAAAATGCACAGATGGAGACTCTGATCATCAGACATCGACAGGAATACGGCGTCACCGACTGAGAGCGCTGTTTGAAAGAGATGATTATGGGAACACTGCCGGAGCAGACGGATTGAACATGGGCAGGATGGTTTTTAAGCCGGAATGTAAAGTAGGTTCGTACGTGAGCGCACGTTACGCGTAAGAGAGGGAAGATGAGTTGTCTCATTTTTCAATGCGGGTGGTACCGCGGATAATCTGAATTATTCGCCCCGGAATACAATTATAGTATTCCGGGGCTTTTCTTTTTTTCATAAGAGGAGCCCCGGACCAGAAAAAGGAGTAGAAAAGATGAGTAACATTTACAGAGATGTCACACTGAATCAGGTAAGCGAGCAGGACATCGGAAAGACGATCCGTGTCGCTGGCTGGGTAGAAAATATCCGTGACCATGGCGGAGTATCTTTTATTGATTTAAGAGATATGTATGCAGTGATGCAGATCGTTATCCGCGATGGAAAGCTGTTAGAAGGAATCCGTAAAGAGCAGGCCATTACCGTGGAAGGTCTGATCGAAAAGAGAGATGAGGAAACCTACAATCCAAAGATCCCGACCGGAACCATCGAGCTGGATGCAAAGGAAGTGACGGTACTCGGAGAAGTATATTCCCAGCTTCCGTTTGAAGTAATGACCAGCAAGAGTGTGGTACACGAGGATGTACGTCTGAAATATCGGTATCTGGATCTGAGAAACCAGAAAGTAAAAGACAATATCATTTTCCGTTCCAAAGTGATCTCTTATCTGCGTGAGAAAATGACAAGTATGGGATTTCTGGAGTTACAGACGCCGATCCTGTGTGCATCTTCGCCGGAGGGCGCAAGAGATTATATCGTACCGTCCAGAAAATTCAAAGGAAAATTTTATGCACTGCCACAGGCACCACAGCAGTACAAGCAGCTTCTGATGGTATCCGGATTTGATAAATATTTCCAGATCGCACCTTGTTTCCGTGATGAGGATGCCAGAGCCGACCGTTCACCGGGAGAGTTCTATCAGCTGGATTTTGAGATGAGTTTTGCCACACAGGAAGATGTATTTGCAGTTGGTGAAGAAGTGCTTTCGTCTGTATTTGAAAAGTTCGCACCGGAAGGAAGCGTAGTGACCAAGGCTCCATATCCGATTATCAGTTATAAGCAGGCAATGCTGGAGTTTGGTTCCGATAAGCCGGATCTGCGTAACCCGCTTCGTATTATCGATGTGACCGACTTTTTCCAGAAATGTACGTTCAAGCCGTTCATCGGAAAAACGGTTCGGGCAATCCGCGTACACGCCGATATGTCCAAAGGTTTCCACGAGAAACTCCTTAAATTTGCAACCGGACTTGGCATGGGTGGTTTAGGATATCTGGAAGTATTGGAAGACGGCTCTTACAAGGGACCAATCGACAAGTTTATTCCGGATGACTGTAAGGAAGAATTCCGCACACTGGCAGGACTTGAAGTTGGCGATACAATTTTCTTTATGGCAGATAAGGAAGAACGCGCTGCATATTACGCCGGAATGATCAGAAACGAACTCGGTGAGAAGCTGGATCTGATCGAGAAGAATGCATACCGTTTCTGTTATGTCAACGATTTCCCGATGTTTGAGAAAGATCCGGAGACAAAGAAGATCGGATTTACCCACAATCCATTCTCCATGCCACAGGGCGGCTTAGAAGCACTTAATACCATGGACCCGCTGGATATCCTGGCTTACCAGTACGATATCGTCTGCAACGGTGTGGAATTATCTTCCGGAGCTGTGCGTAACCACGATATGCAGATCATGGAAAAAGCATTCGAGATTGCAGGCTACGACAAAGAAGTGTTAAAGAACAAGTTCGGCGCATTATATACCGCATTCCAGTACGGAGCACCGCCACACGCAGGTATGGCTCCAGGAGTTGACCGTATGATCATGCTTCTTCGTAACGAAGAAAATATCCGTGAAGTCATCGCATTCCCGATGAACGGAAACGCACAGGATCTGATGTGCGGTGCACCAAACGAAGTTACCGAGCAGCAGCTGCGTGAAGTGCATATTAAGGTTAGAGATTAAGGAGAAGAAAACAAGATATGGCAAACGTAATCTCAGACGAGACAATGGAATATGTTGGAATCCTTGCAAAGCTGGAATTGTCTGACGCGGAAAAAGAAGCTGCGAAAAAAGACATGGAGAGCATGCTGGATTATATTGATAAATTAAACGAACTGGATACCTCCAATGTGGAACCGATGTCCCACGTATTTCCGGTACAGAATGTGTTCCGGGAAGATGTTGTGGAAAACGGCGATGGTGGAGAGGACACACTTGCGAATGCACCGGAGCGTCGCGACCGCGCATTTGTAGTTCCTAAGACGGTAGAGTAAGGAGGGCAGCTATGAATTTATTATCGCTCACAGCGGTAGAGCTGGGAAAGAAAATAAAAGCGCATGAAGTGACCGTTGAGGAAGCAACAAGAGCCGCTCTTGACGCGATCCGTGCAAAAGAAAAGGACATCAACAGCTTTGTCACCGTAGATGAAGAGTCTGCGATGATCCGCGCAAAAGAAGTACAGAAAATGATTGATGACGGGACATTGACCGGGCCTCTGGCAGGTGTTCCGGTTGCCATCAAAGATAATATGTGTACAAAGGGAATGTTAACGACCTGCAGTTCTAAGATTTTATATAATTTTATTCCGACTTATACAGCGGAAGCAGTTATTAATTTGGAGAAAGCGGGCGCAGTCATTCTCGGAAAGACGAACATGGATGAATTTGCCATGGGAAGTACCACAGAGACTTCTGCCTATGGGGAGACAAAGAATCCATGGAATACCGCACATGTACCGGGCGGTTCTTCCGGTGGAAGCTGTGCGGCAGTGGCAGCAGAGGAATGTTACTATGCACTCGGATCGGATACCGGAGGATCTATCCGTCAGCCAAGTTCATTTTGTGGTGTGACCGGAATCAAACCAACTTATGGTACGGTTTCCCGTTACGGACTGATCGCATACGGTTCCTCTCTGGATCAGATCGGACCGATTGCAAAGGATGTGACCGACTGTGCCACAATTCTGGAGACAATTACTTCCTATGATAAGAAGGATTCCACATCGGTAAAACGGGAAGAAACTGATTTTACATCGGCACTGGTGGATGATGTAAAGGGAATGAAGATTGGTATTCCGCGTGACTATCTGGGCGAGGGACTGGACCCGGAAGTAAAGGAAGCCATTCTGGCAGCGGCAAAGACGTTAGAAGAAAAAGGCGCAATCGTAGAGGAATTTGATTTAAGTCTCGTAGAGTATGCGATTCCGGCTTATTATGTCATTGCGGCAGCAGAGGCAAGCTCCAACCTGGCACGTTTTGATGGAGTAAAATACGGATACCGCACAAAAGAGTACGAGGGACTGCACAATATGTACAAGAAGTCCCGCTCCGAAGGATTTGGACCGGAAGTAAAGCGCCGTATTATGCTTGGATCTTTTGTGTTAAGTTCCGGATATTATGATGCTTATTATCTGAAAGCACTGCGCACCAAAGCCCTGATCAAGCAGGCATTTGACAAGGCATTTGCAAAGTATGATGTGATTCTCGGACCGGCGGCACCGACCACCGCTCCGAAACTGGGAGAATCTTTGAGTGATCCGCTGAAGATGTATCTTGGAGATGTATATACCGTTTCGGTCAATCTGGCAGGTCTGCCGGGAATTTCCGTGCCGTGCGGTGTGGACAGCAAAGGACTTCCGATCGGTCTGCAGCTGATCGGGGATTGTTTCAAGGAGAAAAACATCATCCGTGCGGCCTACAGTTTTGAACAGACAAGAACGTATCAGCACAGTCCGGCAGCAGAAGCGTAGAAAGGAGAGAAGAGATGTCAAAAGAATATGAAACCGTCATTGGACTGGAAGTCCATGTAGAATTAGCAACCAAGACAAAAATCTTCTGTGCCTGCTCCACTGCATTCGGAAGTGCACCAAATACCCACACCTGTCCGGTATGTACCGGTATGCCGGGATCGCTTCCGGTCTTAAACAAAAAGGTGGTAGAGTATGCCATGGCAGTTGGTCTGGCAACAAACTGTCAGATCAATCAGTACAGCAAATTTGACCGGAAAAATTATTTCTATCCGGATAACCCGCAGAACTATCAGATTTCCCAGCTTTATCTGCCAATCTGCCATGACGGAGGGGTAGAGATCGAGACGGAATCCGGCGGGAAAAAGACCATCGGTATCCATGAAATCCATATGGAAGAGGATGCCGGAAAGTTAGTACACGATGACTGGGAAGGGGTATCTCTGGTGGATTACAACCGTTCCGGTGTACCGTTGATCGAGATCGTATCCGAGCCGGACATGCGCTCCGCAGAGGAAGTCATTGCATATCTTGAGAAACTGCGTATGACGATCCAGTATCTGGGTGCCAGTGACTGCAAGATGCAGGAAGGTTCCATGCGTGCGGATGTCAATTTATCAGTTCGTGAAAAGGGCGCCAAAGAGTTTGGTACCCGTACCGAGATGAAAAATATCGGCTCGTTTAAGGCAATCGCACATGCCATTGAAGCCGAGACAGCCCGCCAGATTGATCTGATCGAATCCGGGGAAAAGGTTGTACAGGAGACCCGCCGCTGGAACGATGATCAGGGATATTCCTATGCGATGCGTTCCAAAGAGGATGCACAGGATTACCGTTATTTCCCGGAGCCGGATCTGGTACCGATCGTTGTCAGTGACGAATGGCTGCAGCAGATCCGGGACAATCAGCCGGAACTTCATGATGAAAAACTGGCCCGGTACATTGCAGAGTTTGGTCTGCCGGAGTATGATGCACAGATTCTTACATCGGAGAAAAAGCTGGCAGATCTCTTTGAGGCGACTTCTGCGATTTGCGATAAACCAAAGAAAGTATCCAACTGGCTCATGGGAGAAACGATGCGTCTGTTAAAGGACCGGGAAATGGATGCCGAAGATATCCGTTTTTCACCGGAGCATCTGGCAAAAATTATCGAATTGACAGAGGCCGGAACGATCAATAATTCCGTTGCCAAGGAAGTATTTGAAAAAGTCTTTGATGAGGACGTAGATCCGGAGAGTTATGTGGAAGAGCATGGATTAAAGAGTGATAACGATGAGGATGCGCTTCGTGCAACCATTGAACAGATCGTCAAAGATAATCCGCAGTCTGTGGAGGATTACCACAACGGAAAAGAGAAAGCAATCGGATTTTTGGTCGGACAGACGATGAAAGCAACCAAAGGGAAAGCAAATCCGGGAATCGTAAATAAAATCTTAAAGGAACTGCTTTAAATCTAAAAGAAATATGAAAAAACAGGGGAAAACTTGTCTTTACAGGCTGAATATCGTATAATAATTTTGCCGTCGCTTACTGCGGCGGCAATGTTATATGCAAAAAAGGAGTTTATACGATGGCGGAAGACCAGAATAATAAAGAAAATACCACGACATCCGATACAAACAATACAAATGAATATGAGGATGTCTGTTACATCTGCCGCAGACCGGAGAGCGTTGCGGGAAAGATGATACATATCCAGAATGATATCTGCATTTGTCAGGACTGTATGCAGAAAACATTTGATACCATGAACAACGGCACCTTTAACATGGGCGATTTCATGAATATGAACATGGGAAAAATGCCGAATATCAGTATGATCAATCTGGCGGACTTGCAGAATGCGGTTCCGAACAAACAGAAGTTAAAGAAAAAGAAACCAAAGGATGAGCAGCCGAAACCGGAACTGGATATTCATTCCATTCCGGCACCGCACAAGATCAAGGCACGTCTGGATGAGTATGTTGTCGGACAGGAACATGCCAAAAAAGTGATGTCCGTTGCCGTTTACAACCACTATAAACGTGTAATGGAAGACACCAATGACGGCGTGGAAATCGAAAAGTCCAATATGCTCATGATCGGACCGACCGGATCGGGAAAGACGTATCTGGTAAAGACACTGGCACGGCTTTTGGATGTGCCGCTGGCAATCACAGATGCGACCTCTCTGACCGAAGCCGGATATATCGGTGATGATATCGAAAGCGTAGTCAGCAAACTTCTGGCTGCAGCTGACAATGATGTGGAGCGTGCAGAGCACGGTATTATTTTCATTGATGAGATCGACAAGATCGCAAAGAAGCGCAATGCCAATCAGCGGGATGTAAGCGGAGAGTCGGTGCAGCAGGGAATGTTAAAGCTTCTCGAAGGCGCAGAGATCGAAGTTCCGGTTGGAGCGAGCAGCAAAAATGCGATGGTTCCGATGACCACGGTAGATACGAAGAATATTCTGTTTATCTGTGGCGGTGCCTTTCCGGAACTGGAAGAGGTCATCAAGGAGCGCTTAAACAAGGAGGCGTCCATCGGCTTTAAGGCAGATCTGAAAGATAAATACGATAAGGAAGAAAACCTTCTCTGTAAAGTGACAGTGGAGGATGTCCGTAAATTCGGAATGATTCCGGAGTTCCTGGGACGTCTGCCGATTCTGTTTTCACTGGAAGCACTGACGGAAGATATGCTTGTGCGTATTCTGACAGAGCCGAAGAATGCGATTGTGCGTCAGTACAAAAAGCTTCTGGCGATGGATGAAGTGGATCTGGAGTTTACGGAGGGCGCTTTGCATGCAATTGCAAAGCAGGCGAAAGAGAAGAAAGTCGGTGCCCGTGCACTGCGTGCCATTATTGAAGAGTTCATGCTGGATATCATGTATGAGATTCCAAAGGATGACAATATCGGAAAAGTGACGATCACAGAGGATTATGTGGAGAAAAAGGGCGGACCGCTCATTGAAATGCGTGGAGTTGCGGCACTTCCGGAACAGGAAGCAAACGCATAAAATGTAGAAAAACCGAAATAAAAGATCTGATGTCGAAGGGCATCAGGTCTTTTTCTTTTCCCTATTGTATGATATGATAGGAACAGTATTGTTTTGTTCGTAATTCATAAGGAGGATGTATGAAAATCATTCATTGTGCGGATCTGCATCTGGATTCCCAGATGACAGCAAACCTGACAAAAGAGCAGGCAAGAGAGCGCAAAAGAGAAATCATCCGTACGTTTACACGGATGGTCGAATATGCAGAAAAGACAGGGGTGCGTCTGATCATGATATCGGGAGATCTGTTTGATACACGAAATGTATCAGCATTGGCGCGCAACACCGTAAGGGATATGATCTGTACGCATCCCCAGATTGATTTCTTATATCTGAGAGGAAACCATGACAGTGACAATTTCCTTTCCAAACTGGAGGAAGTACCGGACAATCTGCTTTTGTTTTCCGATACATGGACTGCATACCGGTATGGAAATATTGTGATCAGCGGAATTGAGCTCTCGGAGAACAACCGGGCGACAGTTTACAATTCCCTTGTGCTGGGACATGAAGATTTCAATATTGTCATGATGCACGGACAGGCGGGAGATTATGCATGCCGCACACAGGCAGAGAATATCAGCCTGAACCAGCTGAAAAATAAAAATATTGATTATCTGGCGCTGGGACATGTACATACCTTCATGCAGGACAAGCTGGATAACCGCGGTACCTGGTGTTACTGTGGATGTCTGGAAGGACGCGGATTTGACGAGTGTGGGCCGAAAGGATTTGTTTTACTGGATGTGGACGAGCAGACCTGCCGTGCACAGATGCAGTTTGTTCAGATGGCAGCCCGCACGCTGTATACACTTGAAGTGGATGTGTGCAATGTCATGACGACGAGGGAAGCGGCAGAACGCATGGAAGAAGCTGTCAAGCAAGCGCAGTATCCATCGGGAAGCCTTGTCAAATTTGTACTGACCGGTGAGGTGGAGGTGGATGCGGAGATCAATTGCGAGTATCTGCAGAATCTGTTCTCGGATTATTTTTATTTTGAAAAGGTGAAGGACCGGACAACCCTTCGGGTCGACTACAGTGATTATGAAAAAGATGCCTCGTTAAAGGGGGAGTTTATCCGTATGGTACTTGGATCTGAACTGTCACAGGAGCAGAAGGCAGAAGTGATCCGCTGCGGAATTTTGGCATTGTCCGGGGAGGAGATATAGGATGAAATTACGTTCCTGTCATATCGACAATTTTGGAAAACTATCGGATCTGCATCTGGAATTTCAGGACGGGGTCAATCTGTTTCACGAACCGAATGCATGGGGAAAAAGTACACTGGCCGCTTTTTTGCGGGTTATGTTTTACGGGTTTGACTCTAAGAGAGAATCCGGACTGTTTGATAAAGAACGTGTGGTATTCCGCCCGTGGCAGGGGGGAACGTATGGAGGCGAACTGGATTTTTCCTATCAGGGAAAAGAGTACCGGATCAGCCGTACATTTGGAAAAACAGAAAAAACAGATGTTTTTCATTTATATGATCTTTCAACCAATCTGGAATGTCATGATTTTTCTTCCGAGATCGGAAGTGAAATTTTCGGACTGGACAGTGCGTCGTTTAAAAGGAGCGCATTTATTGCACAAAATGACTGCGAATGCTGCTCGACCGATGCGATCAATGCCAAGCTGGGAAATCTTGTAGAGAATACAAACGATATCAATAATTTTGAGACCGCTCAGAAAAAGATCCATGACCGGATGAATAAACTTTCGCCGGACCGTGCAACAGGTTCCATGAAAAAGCGGACGAACATGATCACGCTTTTAACGGAAGAACTGCGTGGCTATGATGCGGCAGAGGCGTCTTACAAAAAGATTACCGAAAAACTTACCGAAAAACAGGAGCAGAGAAAAGAACTGGCCGGGATCCGGGATCAGTATGCAAAAGCATTGCAGGTGGCGAGTGAAGAGAGCCGCAGAGAAGGAATCAAGCAGGCCTATGCGGCCACCCTGCAGGAGGAACAGGAAAAGAAAGAGGCACTGGATGCTTTTGCGGATGTATTTCCGGGACAGGTGCCGCAGGATGAGGAGTTTGCAAAGCAGAACCAGGATGTACAGATGCTTGGAGTGTTGAAAACTACGTTGTTTAACCTGGGACTGACCGAAGAGGAAGAGAAGCGTTTGCAGGAACTTGGTGACAAGTTTGAAAATCAGATTCCTTCGGAAGAAAAAATATCAGAGATGGAAAAAGAGCAGGAGCGTTTTGCAAAACTCAAAGAGGAAAAAACGCAGCTGGAAACGAAAATGTCCTATTTTGAAGCGATGGCAATGAAGCGGGAAGAACCGGATTATACGGTGAAAAATCGTCTTCCGATGATGATCTGCGGCATTATCCTGCTGGTGATTGGTGCTGCCGGTGGTGTGCTGTCGTTTCTGCTGCCGCAGGTACATAAGTTTTTCCTTCCGCTTCTTACGGGATCGATGGTTGCGGCAGTGGCAGGTATTGTGCTTCTTGTGGTGCGCAAGGTGCAGGTATCAAAGGAAGAAGAAAAGGTGCGTTCGCTCCGGGTACAGCATCTAGAAGAGGAACGGAAGCTTCAGGGACCGGTGGAGGAAATTCAAAAAACCATGGAAGAGGCTTCGAAAGAAGCTTCACGCATCGAACAGGAGACCAAGCATTTTTTGGAACAGTATCAGATGACTCCGGGCGAAAAGGATGCCAGAACCTGCCTGTACGAACTCCGCAGCCAGCTGCAGGAATATGAGCGTCTGCGCAGCCGTGCCGGAAAGAGCGATGCGGCAAGACAGGAATTTGAGCGGAAACAGAACTCTCTGCTTGCATTTGGAAAAGAAGCGGGAATGGATTTCGGAGAAGATCTTGCAGCAGGGATCAGCCAGCTGCAGATGAAGGCAACCGAGTACCGGATTGCACAGAAAGCATATGCGGAGGCTAGAAAAAAGCGAGAGCTTTTTGAACAGGAACACAATATGAAAGAGCTGGCAGCGGTGGAAAAATGTCCATATTCTCTAGACGAGCTCAATTCCATGATCCGTGATGTAGATGAGCGGAGCGAGGATATCCGGGAAGCCATCGAGCAATACCATCATCAGCTCGAGGATCTGCAGGATCAGCTGGATATCCGGGATGAAAAAGAACAGCAGCTTTCCATCTGCAGACAGGAACAGGAAGAAGAAAAACATTTATATGAAACGCTGCGGTTGACGGGAGAGTTCCTGCAGAATGCCAAGGAACAGTTTTCTGCGAGATATTTAGGGCCGATTGAGAACGGATTTGGAAAGTATTATACGCTTCTGACCGGGGATAAAGAAAAAGACTGGATGGTGGATGCCAACATTGAGGTGCAGATGAAAGAGCAGGGCGAGATGCGGGAAACCAAGTGGCTGTCTGCCGGATATCAGGATCTGCTGGGAATTTGTATGCGTCTGGCGCTGGTGGATGCAATGTATCCGAAGGAAAAACCGTTTCTGGTGCTGGATGATCCGTTTGTCAATCTGGATGAAGAAAAGATGGCACATGGCAATGAACTGTTTGGAAAAATTTCCGGGGAGTATCAGATTTTGTATTTTACCTGCCATGCAAGCCGGAATATAGAAAACACAAAATAAAGGGAGAGAAAACATGGAGAGAAAGATTTTATTTCCGCAGATCGGCGGAATTATGCACGGAGGTGATTACAATCCGGAACAGTGGCTGGACCGGCCGGACATTCTGGAAGAAGATATCCGTATGATGAAGAAAGCCGGGATGAATTGTGCAACACTTGGGGTATTTTCCTGGTCAACCTATGAGCCGAGGGAAGGGGAATTTCATTTCGCATGGCTGCATGACATCATGGATAAGTTGTATGCCAATGGCATTTACACGATACTGGCGACGCCGTCCGGCGCGCGCCCGGCATGGCTGGATGAGACATATCCGGAGTGCAGACGCGTGGATTCTTATGGGGTGCGTGAACATCACGGGGTGCGGCACAATCACTGTATGAGTGCACCGGTTTATCGTAAAAAGGTTTCTGTGATCGTCAATAAGCTGGTAGATGAATTCGGAAATCATCCGGGACTTCTGATGTGGCATATTTCCAATGAATTTGGCGGGGAATGTTACTGTCCGCACTGTGTAAAGCGGTTCCAGGATTATCTGGCAGAAAAGTTTGACCATGATATTGAAAAACTGAACAAGGCATGGTGGACAACGTTCTGGAGTCATAATTACAATGATTTTTCCCAGATTGAACCGCCGTACCGCAACGGAGAATTCAGCATTATGGGATTGAATCTGGAGTGGAAACGGTTTACCACCTGGAATATGACGGATTACATGAAGGCAGAGATTGCCATTTTAAAAGAACGTACCCCGCAGATTCCGGTGACAACGAACTTTATGAAGGAATATGACGGACTGGACTATCATAAAATGCAGCAGCCGCTGGATGTGGTGTCCTGGGATTCTTATCCGCGGTTTCACAATGATGAGGAGTCGTTTTCGGATACGATGACGGAAAATGCGTTTGATCATGCCATGATCCGTTGTCTGAAAAAAGAGCAGCCGTTTATGCTCATGGAGAGCGCACCGGGGCTGGTCAACTGGCATCCGTTTAATAAAATGAAGCGTCCGGGCGTACACCGGCTGGCTTCGCTGCAGGCAGTGGCTCTCGGTTCCGATACGGTGCAGTATTTCCAGTGGCGCAAAGGAAGAGGATCGTTCGAGCAGTACCATGGGGCGGTTGTGGATCATCTCGGAACGGATGATACCAGAGTCTTTCGTGAAGTGGCGGATCTTGGAGAAGAATTAAAGAAACTCAAAGAACTGGCTGGGACGGTAGTAAAAGCACCGGTAGCCGTGTTATACGACTGGGACAGTCTCTGGGCAACAGAGGGAATGAAGGGTCTGGCAGAGTCCACCCGCAACTATATTAAGACCTGCCGGAAAGCTTACCGCAATCTGTCGGCACTCGGAGTGGATGTGGATGTGATTTCCAGTGAAGAGGACTATATCGGTTATTCCGTGATTGTGGCGCCGATGCTGTATCTGCTGCATCCACATGTCGGGGAGCGCATGAAACAGTTTGTGAAACAGGGCGGTCATCTGATCGCAACCTATGTGACCGGATATGTGGATGAAAACCAGCTCAATTATCTGGGCGGATTTCCGGGAGACGGATTAAAGGATCTCTTTGGCGTGATCAGTGAGGAAATTGATACGCTGTATCCGTCCGACCGCAACCGCGTACATTTCGCTGAAATGCCGGAAGGGGAAGTGCGGGATTATGCGGAAGTTCTGCGCGTGGCAGATGGCACAAACGTGCTTGGTACCTATGAGCAGGATTATTACAAAGGAATGGCAGCAGTGACGGAGCGCACATGCAAAAAAGGCAGTGCCATGTATATCGCGGCCCGGCTGGACGATGCTTCCATGCAGCGCCTGTATGCGCGTACACTGAAAAAAGCGGGAGTTTCGATGTATAAACTTCCGTATGGCGTGGAACGTCACACACGCGAAGCGGATGGTATGCAGTATGTATTTTATCTGAATGATACGACCGAGCCGCAGATCGTTTCCGGTGTACAGGGAATCGATCTTCTGACCGGAGAGATCATCAAAGGAATTCTTACACTTGAACCGTATGGCGTGGCATGTGTGAAAGAATAAGTTCTATTCTGGCGGTTTTGTGCATATAGTTACGGAAAAGAAGTGTGGGAGCTTCCTATGGATATGAATTGTGATGAAATAATCCGCACCAACAATACCTATGATATTCTGATTGCAAGAGAGTCTTTGGAGATTTCTGATGATCGGGCAGAATGTATACAGGATATCGGTGAAAAATTTGTGACAGAGTATTTTAACCGGGATGAGGTGCCGCAGCTGAGCATCGAGACATATGGATATTCGGTTATTCCAAAATGTTTCGGGCTGCTGGATACGCTTGCACTGGAGACAACCGGTATTTTGCAGCTGCAGAATCAGCCAGCCCTGTCCCTTCGGGGACAGGGTATTTTTATTGGATTTGTTGACACGGGAATTTCTTATGAACTGCCCTGTTTCCGGAATGCCGATGGGAGTACAAGAATCCGGGCAATCTGGGATCAGAGTATTCCGGCAGGGGAAAAAAATACCCCGCCGGGATTTTTGTACGGAACGGAATATACGCAAAAAGAGATCAATGAGGCGTTGGAACAGGAACATCCACGGGAACTGGTTCCGGTGACGGATGAGGACGGGCACGGAACCATGCTGGCAAGTATTGCCTGCGGAAGTGAAGATCTGCAGGCCGGATTTACGGGGGCGGCCCCTTATGCGGAACTTCTGGTTGTAAAGTTAAAACCGGCAAAACCGTATCTGAAAGATTTTTTTTACATTCCACAGGAAACACTTGTCTATCAGGAAAACGATATCATGGCGGCCATTGAATATCTGGAGCAGACGGCAAGAAAACTGGGACGGCCCCTTGTGCTGTGTCTTGGTGTCGGCACAAACAACGGAAGCCATTCCGGAGGCAGCAATCTTTCCGAACTTCTCAATGATATTGCGGGCAGATGGCGCCGGTGTGCGGTTGTGGCAACGGGAAACGAGGCAAATGCCAGACATCATTTTTATGGAAAAAGCGATGGAAATTCTATGATTGAGGTAGAAGTGAATGTGGAACAGCAGATGCGTGGGTTTTATCTCGAATTGTGGGCCAGTGCGCCGGAATTGTTTGTGGTGGCGGTGCGTTCGCCGGGAGGAACTTTTATGCCGGCACAGAATGTGCCCGGAAATTCGCATCAGGAACAGGAATTTATATTGGAAGGAACAAGGGTGGCAATTGATTATGCACAGGTGGGACGCACGCGGGGCGATCAGCTGGTGTTTATCCGGTTTGAAAATCCGGCGGCGGGGATCTGGACACTGTATGTCAATCCCAATACTACAATTACAGGACAATTTCATATCTGGCTTCCAATGACCGGGATGTTAGAAAAAGATGTGGTGTTTTTGCGCCCGGATCCGGATGTGACGCTGACAGTTCCATCTTCAGCGGAAATTCCGATCGGCGTGGGAGGCGTGGATCAGAAGAATGGAATTTTATATCTGAATTCTGGAAGGGGGTATACGATCACGTCGGTCGTAAAACCGGATTTTGTTGCCCCGGCGGTAGGCGTGCAGGCGGTGGGGCGGCTTGGCAATTATGTGACGCTGACGGGAACGAGTGCTGCTGCGGCAATTACAGCAGGGGCATGCGCACAGATCATGGAGTGGGGAAACAGCCGTGGGAGAAGACTGCTTTTAAATTCGGTGCAGATCGGAAATATTCTGATTCGCGGGTGCGAAAGGAACCCGGACGTATCCTATCCAAATACTGCCTGGGGCTATGGAAAAATGAATGTATACGATGCGTTGATGAAATTTTATGGGGTATAAAATTTATATACAAAGCGTAAAAAGATATAAAAAATTTATGAAGTGCTTTTTTTTGAGAACCAAGTACGATATAATGAAATCTATATAGATTGGAGAGTGAAGCATGGAGAAAAAAGATTTATTAGCAAATTACGCAGCATCAAAACAGAATATGTGTATTACAAATGATACAATCTCGGACGGATTGTTTCAGGAGTATGGGGTAAACAGAGGACTTCGCGATGTCAACGGAAAGGGTGTATTGACAGGTCTGACCCGTATTTCAAAGATTGTGTCCTTCAAAGATGAAAATGGAAAACAGGTGCCATGTGACGGTGAGTTATGGTATCGCGGATATAACGTAAAGACACTGATCAAATCCATTGGACCGAATGAATTCGGCTTCGAGAAAGCGGCATATCTGCTGCTGTTTGGAGAATTACCGGATCGGGCACAACTGGATGAATTCTGCGAGGTGCTCGGCAACAGCCGGACACTTCCGACCAATTTTACCAGGGACGTCATTATGAAGGCACCGTCTAAGGATATCATGAATTCCATGACGCGAAGCATCCTGACACTTGCGGCTTATGATCCTCATACGACGGATTCCTCCATTGAAAACAATATCCGTCAGTGTATGCAGCTGATTGCCAATTTCCCGATGATCGCGGTATATGGATATCACGCATACAATCATTATGAAAATGATTCGAGTATGTATATTCACCGGCCGGATCCGAAGCTTTCCACGGCGGAGAATTTCCTTCGCATGCTGCGGCCGAATAAACAGTACACCCAGCTGGAGGCGCAGGTACTTGATGTGGCACTGATGCTTCATATGGAGCATGGCGGTGGTAATAACAGTACCTTTACCACCCGTGTGGTTACTTCTGCGGGTACGGATACATATTCTGCCATTGCAGCAGCAATGTCTTCTTTGAAAGGACCAAAACATGGCGGCGCAAACATCAAGGTTATGCAGATGATGAATGATATCCGTGAAAATGTGCATGACTGGAGTGACCGTGACGAGGTGAAATCCTATCTTGGAAAGATGCTGGATGGGCAGGTCTTTGATAAAAAGGGACTGATCTACGGTATGGGACATGCCGTGTATTCCCTGTCCGATCCGAGAGAGCGTGTATTCCGCAGCTATGTGGAGCATCTTGCGGAGGCAAAAGGCCGGCAGAAAGACATGAACCTTTACAATATGATAGAAGAAGTGGCTCCGGAACTGATCGCAGAGAAGCGTCATATTTTCAAGGGTGTCAGCCCGAATGTGGATTTCTACAGTGGATTTGTATATGAAATGCTCGGCATTCCGTCGGAATTATATACACCATTGTTTGCAATTGCAAGAATTGCAGGATGGAGCGCACACCGGCTGGAAGAACTGGTGGGATGCAACAAAATCATCCGTCCGGCATACAAGAGCGTCATGGAAGAACTCGAATAAGATTTTTGCAGTGGACAGAATTGCATTTTATTTTGCTCTGTGCTAGTATGGAAACAGGAACTTTCGTACGTTACAATAAGGGAGAGGGCAAATTATGAAAATCAAAGAAAAATATTATCGGTTTGCGGAAAAGGGACAGCAGATACAGAGAACCAACCGTTTTCTGGTGACGGAATATTTGATTTTTTATGCATTTATTCTGTTTATGCTCTGGGCATCGAGGGCAAAAGGAGTACGTTCTTTAGGTTTTACGGTTATGGTCAGTGTGATTGCGGTGGTATCGGGATGTGCATTACTCGTTGGATGGAAACGGCGTCCAGAGTCGGAACGGTTAAGATATCTGGCACTGATCGGGTTATATCTCGTATCATTTTTCATGACATATGCTTATACGGAGAGTTTTATCCGTTTTTTGGGACTGGCCCCGTTTATCGGATGTATTTTGTTTTTTGATAAGAAATATTGTAAGATCGGTGGTATTGGATATCTTGTTTTGAATGCACTGGCGATTTTTGGACAGATTCGTCAGCAGCCGGAAGGAGTAGCC
>ERZ808240.3091-NODE-3091-length-16863-cov-9.033317_pt1 | contig 16863 bp, 14 predicted proteins | sample MGYA00521084_ERZ808240 | MGnify/ENA primary metagenome ERZ808240 (study PRJEB31516, sample SAMN03275571) | gut metagenome | biome: mammalia-associated habitat; material: feces | host: Papio cynocephalus | place: Kenya | collected 2012-08-06 ... | reverse complement strand
GGCATCCGCGAGGCTGCCCGTCTGGCTGCTACCTATGCAGATGCTACCACTGCAAAGGTCGCTCTGGTCGTCGGCAAGGCTGTCGGCCCTGTCTACACTGCTCTGGCCAACGCTGACCTGAAGATCGCCGTCAAGGGCTGCACCATCAGCGCTCTGGAGCCTTCCGCAGCTGTCTCCGTGCTGTACAAGGACGAGATCGATGCTTCCGATAACATCGTCGCCGCCACCAAGGCAAAGGCTGCTGCCTATGCTTCCGAGGTGTGCAGCGCCGATGCTGCTGTTGCCGCAGGTGCTGCCGATATGACCTGCAAGGCTGCCAATGCCCGCGCAAGCGTCGTGGCTGCCTTCGAGCTGCTGAGTACCAAGCGCGCAGCCCGCCTGCCCAAGAAGCACGGCAACATGGCTCTGTAAGAAAACGTACATACAACGATAGATTTTGTTCAGGAGGATCCTTCCATGAAGTACTACAATATTTCCGTCAATGGCGTTGCTTACAGCGTCTCTGTTGAGGAGACCGCTGCCGGCGCTGCTCCCGTGGCTCCTGCCGCTCCCGCTGCACCTGTGGCTGCTCCGGCTCCCGCCGCTGCTCCTGCACCTGCTGCTGCTCCGGCTCCTGCCGCTGCTCCCGCTGCCGCAGGTTCCGTCACCGTCACTGCTCCCATGCCCGGCAACATTCTGGATGTCAAGGTCGCAGCTGGCGCTTCCGTCAAGGCTGGTGACGTGCTGGTCATCCTCGAGGCTATGAAGATGGAGAACGAGATCGTTGCTCCTCAGGATGGCACTGTTGCAGCTGTCAACGTCCACAAGGGCGACACCGTCAACTCCGGTGACACTCTGGTTTCCATGAACTAAGGGAGAGGTGACAACAATGGCCAAAAAGCCGATCAAGATTACTGAGGTCGTCCTGCGCGATGCCCACCAGTCTCTGCTGGCCACCCGTATGACGATGGATGAGATGCGTCCCATCCTGCCCGAGATGGATAAGATCCCCTATTTCTCTGTCGAGTGCTGGGGCGGTGCTACTTTTGATAGCTGCATCCGCTTCCTCGATGAGGATCCCTGGGAGCGCCTGCGCATCCTGCGCAAGGAACTGCCCCACCAGAAGCTGCAGATGCTGTTCCGCGGCCAGAATATGCTGGGCTACCGCCCCTATGCAGATGACGCCGTTGAGTATTTCGTACAGAAGTCTGTGGCAAACGGCATCGATGTCATCCGTATCTTCGACGCACTGAACGACGCCCGCAACCTGCAGACCGCCATCAAGGCTGCCAACAAGGAAGGCGCACATGTTCAGGGCTGCATCAGCTATACTCTGAGCCCTGTCCATAACAACGAGTACTACGTCAAGTACGCCAAGACTCTGGAAGAGATGGGTGCAAACTCCATCTGCATCAAGGATATGGCCGGCCTGCTGACTCCTTACACCTGCTACGATCTGGTCAAGGAGCTGAAGAGCACCCTGTCCATCCCCGTGGATATCCACAGCCACTACACTGCCGGTCTGGCTTCCATGTCCCTGCTGAAGGGCATCGAGGCCGGTGCTGACATCGTGGATACTGCCATGAGCCCCCTGAGCGGCGGTACCAGCCACATGGCTACCGAGAGCCTGGTCGCAGCCCTGCAGGGCACCGACTACGACACCGGTCTGGATCTCAAGCAGCTGAATGTCGTCCGCGCATACTTTGCAAAGCTGCGTGAGAAGTACATCGCCAACGGCCAGATCAGCCCCAAGTCTCTGGGCGTGGATGCCAACACCCTGCTGTATCAGGTGCCCGGCGGCATGTTCTCCAATATGCTCAAGCAGCTGAAGGATGCCGGCAAGGAAGACAAGCTGGACGAAGTGCTGGCTGAGATCCCCCGTGTCCGTGAGGACGCAGGCTATCCTCCGCTGGTCACTCCCACCAGCCAGATCGTCGGTACTCAGGCTGTCTTCAACGTCATCCTGGGCCAGCGCTACAAGATGGTCACCAAGGAGTTCAAGGGCCTCGTCCATGGCGATTACGGCAAGACTCCCGCTCCCATCAGCGAAGAGTTCACCAAGAAGATCCTGGGCGACGAGAAGCCCATCACCTGCCGCTTTGCCGACACCCTCGCTCCCGAGATGGACAAGCTGAAGGCTGAGGCCTCTAAGTGGGCTATCCAGGAAGAGGACGTGCTGACCTACGCTATGTTCCCGCAGGTCGCACCCAAGTTCTTCGAGAAGCGCAATGCAAAGCTTCAGGGCGTCGATGCAGACCACGCAGATTTTGCCAACAAGTCTCATCCCGTCTGAGCTGAACTGAAAAAATAATTTCCGGCCCCTCGCAGCGATGCGGGGGGCTTTTTGCATCTTTCTTACGGCAGGATCGCGGAAAGCATGATAAGCCCTTCAGCAGATGAGATTCATTTGTGGAGGGCAGGAAAAGAAAAGGAGAGCGGAAAACCTCACTTTTTTGCCCTCCCGGCTTGCAAAAAAGCGACTATCAGAGTAAAATGATAACATATGTATCGTAACATGGGTGTGTGTACCCAAACGCGGATACATATACCGTAAATCGTCCGCATATCAACCTGTGAAAGAGAGGAAACGTGCAGCTATGATCCTGAGCATGACCGGTTTTGGCCGGGGCACCGCTGTGCGCAATGGCCGTGAGATCACGGTGGAGCTGCGCAGCGTCAATTCCCGTTATTTCGAGTATTCTTCCCGCATCCCGCGTACCTGCAGCTACATGGACAGCCGCCTCAAAAAACAGCTCAACGAGCGGGTCACCCGCGGCAAGGTGGAGCTGAGCATGACCATCCAGAACGTGGAAGCCGCCGACACGGTTGTCACGGTGAATATGGAGCTGGCCCGCAGCTATCAGCAGGCTCTCCGGAACCTTTCCGAAGAGCTCTGCATCAAGAACGATACCACTACTTCCACCCTGACCCGCTTCCCGGATGTGCTGGCTACCCGCCATGCCGACGTGGATGAGGATCAGCTGTGGGAGGACGTCTCTGCTGTCACCGCTCAGGCACTGGACAACTTCATTTCCATGCGCGCCGCCGAAGGTGCCAAGATGAAGGCCGATGTAGAGAACCGCCTGAACTTACTCGAAGAGTGTGTGGGGAAGGTGGAGCAGCTGAGCGCGGGCCGGGTAGAAGCCTATACAAACCGCCTGTACGAAAAGCTCAAGACCATCCTTGAAGACCGCAACATCGACGATGCCCGCGTTTTGACTGAGGCTGCCATCTTCGGTGACAAGACCGCTGTGGATGAGGAGACTGTCCGCCTGCGCAGCCATATCGCCCAGTATCGCTCTATCCTGCAGCTGGACGAGCCGGTGGGCCGGAAGCTGGACTTCCTGACTCAGGAGCTGAACCGTGAGACCAATACCATCGGTTCCAAGTGTCAGGATCTGGACATCACCCGCACAGTGGTGGATATGAAGGCAGAGATCGAGAAGATCCGCGAGCAGATCCAGAATCTGGAGTGACCACCGCAGAACATCACGGGAGGAGACAGGATGAAGCTCATCAACATCGGCTTTGGTAATCTGGTCAGCGCCGGGCGGGTGGTGGCTGTGGTCAGCCCCGATTCGGCCCCGGTCAAGCGTCTGGTCAAGGAAGCGCGGGAGCGGGGGATGCTCATTGATGCGTCCTATGGCCGCAGCACCCGTGCTGTGCTCGTCATGGATTCCGACCATGTGGTCCTTTCGGCCCTCACCCCCGAGACGGTGGCAAGCCGCGCCGCCGGTCAGCCGGAAGGCAAAATGACAGAGGAGGAGCAGTAAAATGGAAAACGAAAAGTATCTGTTTGTAGTGTCCGGTGCCGCCGGTACCGGTAAGGACAGTGTGGTGAACGCCCTGCGCAAGGCCCACCCGGAGATCGAAAAGACGGTCTCGGCTACCACCCGCAGCCCCCGCCCCGGCGAAAAGGAGGGTGTGGATTACTACTACCGCACCCGCGAACAGTTCCAGCAGCTCATTGATACCGACCAGGTGGTGGAGCACAACTTCTACAACGGCAACTACTACGGCACCCTCCGCGAAGAGGTGGACAAGCGCCTGAAGGCAGGCAAGGTGGTCGTGCTGGTCATCGATGTCCACGGCGCAGCCAATATCCGCCGGATGTTCCCCGGCGCTACCACCATCTTCCTGCTGCCCCCTTCTGTGGAGGAGCTGGAGCGCCGCCTGCGGGGCCGCGGCACTGAGACGGAGGAGAGCATCCGGGAGCGTCTTGCCACCGCGAAAAAAGAGCTGGCCGAGAAGGATAAGTTCACCCTCACGCTGGTCAATAATGAGGTGGAGAGCTGCGCTGAGGAGCTTTACCGCATCATCTGCCAGCGGGCCGGTCTCGGCAAATAAAATACATCCAAGGAGCCGCGAATGCCAAAAACGGTAGGCGTTGCCGTGAGCAACGCGACCTTTCACTTCGACAAACTCTATACCTACGCCGTCATGCCCGACCAGCAGGAGACCGTCCGGCTGGGCAGCATGGTGCTGGTGCCCTTTGGCCGGAGCAGCAAGGCCCGGATGGGCGTGGTGCTGGCCTGTGATGAAGAACCGGAGCATGCCAAGCTCAAATATCTCTTCGACGTGGCTCCGGCCTCAGCCTGCCTGACCCCGGAACTGCTGCGGCTGGTGCACTTTCTCAAAGAGCGCACCTTCTGCACCTACTACGAGGCCGTCAAGGCGGTCATCCCCTACGGGGCCCAGTATAAACCGGCTGTCGCCGCAGACGGCGTGACCCCTGTGCTGCAAAAGCAGCTCACCCGCCACACCGAGAACAGTTATAAGCTGGTGGGCACTCTGCCCCAGAAACCAAAACCCACGGCCAAGCAGCTGGCGGCAGTAGCCCTGCTGAGCGGGGGAGAGCGCACCCAGAATGAGATGGAGGACAAAGGCATCAGCAAAGCGGTGCTGGATAACCTCTGTGCAAAAGGCGTTCTGGAATGCAGCAAGATCAACAAATCCATCGACCTCTATTCGTCCATTCCGCTGAAAAATGAGCCCATCACCCTCACGACAGAACAGCAGGCGGCCTACGACGCCCTGCTGCCCAACCTTGAGGATGCGCTGCCCCATTCGGCGCTGCTCTACGGTGTCACCGGCAGCGGCAAGACGCTGGTATTCCTGAAGCTCATCGAGCGGTGTCTGGCACTGGGCCGCAGAGCTCTGGTGCTGGTGCCCGAGATCAGCCTGACGCCCCAGATGATCCTCCGTTTGAAAAGCCAGTTTGGCCGGCGGGTGGCCGTGCAGCATTCGGCCCTCAACCACACGGAGCGGCTGCTCCAATGGCAGATGATACAGGACGGCGGTGCCGACATCGTGGTGGGCACCCGCAGTGCCATCTTCTCGCCGCTGGAAAATATCGGCCTTATCATCATCGATGAGGAGCAGGAGCACACTTACCGTTCGGAGTCCGCGCCCCGCTATTCCGCCCATGAGGTGGCCCGGCAGCGTGCGGCAGAGAATGGGGCGCTGCTGCTTCTGGCCAGTGCCACCCCCAGCACCGAGAGTTTTTATGCCGCCCAGCATGGCCGGACGCAGCTGGTGCGCCTGACCCAGCGCTATGGTGGCAATCCGCTGCCCAGCGTAAAGATCGTGGATATGCGGGCGGAACTTGCTTCCGGCAACCCCCGCGAGATCAGCATTGCCATGGAAGACGCCATCCGGCGCAATCTCGAGGCCGGAAAACAGACCATCCTTCTCCTCAACCGGCGGGGATATCAGACCATGGCCCAGTGTGATGACTGCCGTGAGGTGCTCAAGTGCCCCAAGTGCAGTGTGCCCATGGTCTACCACAAGGCGGGGCATAAGCTGCTCTGCCACTACTGCGGCACCCAGATGGACCCGCCTCCCAAGACCTGCCCCGCCTGCGGAGGAAAGCTGGTCTACCGGGGCTTTGGCACCCAGAAAGCCGAAGAGGAGCTGGCCGGTCTTTTCCCGGAGGCACGCATCCTCCGGATGGATCAGGATTCCACCTCGGCCAAGGATGCCCACGAAAAACTGCTGGCAAAGTTCGCCCGGCATGAGTACGATATCATGGTGGGCACCCAGATGGTGGCCAAGGGTCTGGACTTCGAGGATGTGATCCTTGTAGGAGTGCTGGGCATCGATTCGCTGCTGTTTGCTCAGGGATTCCGGGCCTATGAGACGGTATTCAGTCTCATCACACAGGTTGTGGGCCGCTCCGGCCGGGCCAAAGACCCCGGCTTTGCCATCATCCAGACTACCGACCCCGACAATCCGGTGCTGAACCTCGCCGCTGCTCAGGACTACGACGCCTTCTTTGAGCAGGAGATCGCTTACCGGAAACTGGGACTTTACCCGCCCTTCTGCGGCCTCTGTGTCGTGGGTTTCTCGGGCCCGAAGGAGATCGAGGTGGCCCGGGCGGCAGCACGCTTTTCGGCCCTGCTGGGGCGGCAGGCGGCGCAGCAGCCCGACCTGCCGCTGCGGGTCATGGGCCCCACTCCCGGCAATATTGAAAAAATAAACGAGAACTACCGCTATAAGCTCACCATCAAGTGCCGCGCGGACAAAAAGTTCCGCGACCTCATCCGCCAGACCCTGAGCCTGTATGAGCAGGAAAAACTGCCCTCCAAGGCTACTGTGGTGGTGGATATGCACTCGGATGGGGATATTTAATGATATAACACGATAACGATTTATTTGGAGGTATAACTTCATGGCTATCCGCAACATTGTAAAAGAAGGCGACCCTATCCTGAACAAGGTCTGCCGCCCTGTTACCAATTTTGATGACCGTCTGGCAACGCTGCTGGACGATATGCGCGAGACGATGATCGCTGCCGACGGCGTGGGTCTGGCCGGCCCTCAGGTGGGTATGCTCCGCCGCGTGTTCGTTGTGTGGGACACCACCGACGCCCCCGAGGAGATCCCCGAGGGTTACGAGTACAAGTTCATCGATTTCGTCAATCCTGAAATCCTCGCTGTCTCCGAGGAAGAAGAGACTGCCTACGAAGGCTGTCTGTCCTTCCCGGGCCACAACGGCGCTGTGACCCGCCCGGTGGCCGTCAAGGTTCGCGCTCAGGATCGCCACGGCGAGTGGTTCGAACTGGAAGCTCAGGACCTGCTGGCCCGCTGCATCCAGCACGAGAACGACCATCTGGATGGCATCACCATCATGCAGTCCAGCGAGTTTTTCTATGAGGACACCGAAGAGGGACGTGCCGCTGCTGCCAAGAAGAAGGAGAACAACTGATGCGCATTCTGTTCATGGGCACGCCGGATATCGCGGCAGAGTGCCTGAAAGCCCTGTATGAGGCGGGGCATGACATCTGTGCGGTCTACACCCGCCGCGATAAGCCGGTGGGCCGCAAGCAGGTGCTCACGGCTCCCCCGGTGAAGGAAGTGGCTCTGGCCCACGGTACGCCTGTCTTCCAGCCCCGCACCCTCCGGGACGGCGGCGAGGATGAGAACATCCGTGCACTGGCTCCGGAGCTTATCGTGGTGGTGGCCTATGGCTGCATCCTGCCGAAATCGGTGCTGGAGCTGCCGAAATATGGCTGCATCAACCTTCATGTCTCCCTGCTGCCCAAGTACCGCGGCAGCGCCCCGGTGCAGTGGGCCGTGCTGAACGGCGACACGGAGACCGGTGTTTCCATCATGCAGATGGATGAGGGTCTCGATACCGGCGATGTGCTGGTCTGTGAAAAGATCGCCATCGGCCCTGAGGAGACCAGCGGAGAGCTGTTCGACCGGGTGACGGCAGTGGGTGCGCGGGTCCTCTGCGAGACCGTGCCCGCCATTGCAGCAGGCACCCTGAAAGCAGAGCCTCAGGCCCATGAGAACGCTTCGACGGCCCCCATGCTGAGCAAGGAGATGGCCGAGTTCAAGCTGGCCGACAGCGCCGGCCACATCCATAACTGGGTGCGGGGCATGAACCCCTGGCCCGGTGCATGGTTCGTCACCAGCGGCGGTAAAAAGCTCAAGGTGACGGAGTGCCGCGTGGCCGAGAGCCACGGCGAGGCTCCCGGCACGGTGCTGGCCACCAAGCCTCTGACCGTAGCCTGCGGTGAGGGCGCTGTTCAGCTGCTCCACGTTGTGCCCGAGGGCAAGAAGCCCATGGATGGCACTGCTTTCGCCGCCGGTCTCCGCCTGAAGACGGGAGATACCCTGTGAGCGGCCCGAATCCCCGGGCAGCAGCGGTGGCAGCGCTGGTGCGGCAGGAGCAGGACGGCTTTTCCAATCTCATCCTCGACGCAGAGCTGCGCCGCCAGAAGCTGGAAGGCCGGAACAAAGCATTTGCAAGTGCCATTTTTTACACGGTGCTGGAACACCGGGGCACGCTGGACTATATCCTTGCGCAGTTCCTGCCCAAGGGTCTGGCAAAACTCGACCCTCAGGTGCGGGAGATATTGCGCTCTGCGCTGGCTCAGTGCCGGTATATGCAGGTGCCCGTGTCGGCAGCGGTCAATGAGGCTGTCAAGCTGACCCGTACTTTTAAAAAGGCCAGCGCTTCCGGCCTTGTCAATGCCGTCCTCCGCCGGGCCAGCAGCTACGACCTCTCCACTGCTGTCTTTGCCGATGAGGTGGAGTGGCTGATGGTGCTGGGTTCTGCGGGGCGGGACGTGGCGCAGTTCCTCCACGAACATTACCCCGACGAAGCGCTGGATATCCTTACTCATACTGCCGACGGCGGTATGACCAGCCTGCGGGCCAATCCCCTCAAGGCCAGTGCAGACCAGCTCTGCGAAGAGCTGACGGCGCGGGGTGTGAGGGAAGCCCGTCCCGGCCTTATACCTGGCAGTGTGCTGGCAAAATTTGAAGGAAGCCCCGCCGAGCAGGAACTGTTCCGGCAGGGATACTACCATGTGGAAGGTCAGGCCAGCCAGCTTGCGGCCCTCTGCGTGGAAGCAAAGCCCGGTGATACCGTCCTCGACCTCTGTGCTGCCCCCGGCGGCAAGAGCCTGCTCCTCATTGAGGAGATGCAGGACACCGGGCGGCTGGTGAGCTGCGATGTCAGCGAGAACCGTGTCCAGCTCATCCGGAAGGCCGTGGAGTGGATGGGCTTCACCCATGTGGAGCCCCGGGTCTCGGACGGCACCAGACCGGACGCGGACCTGCCCATGGCAGACCGCGTTCTGGTGGATGCCCCCTGCAGCGGCCTCGGCATTCTGGCCAAGAAGCCGGATATCCGCTATAAGACCCTCGAAAAGAGCCGCCACGATGAATTGCTGGCTACGCAGTCGGCCATTCTGGATACAGCAGCTTCTCACCTGAAGCCCGGCGGGCGGCTGGTCTATTCCACCTGCACCATCGACCCCTCGGAGAACGAGGAGCAGGTGGGCGCATTCCTCGCCCGGCATCCGGAGTTCCGGGTGGTGACGCCAGATGTGGCGTTCCCGTCCGGAATGACAGTGGGGGAGAGAGGAGCGCTTTCGGTGCCTACCCGCACCGGGATGGATGGCTTTTTCCTCTGCGCAATGCAGAAACAAGAATCCTGAATCAAGGAGAACACAATGGATACAAAACGCTGTATATCGTCCCTGACGCTGGAGCAGCTTGCAGCGGAGCTGAAAGCCATGGGACAGCCCTCCTTCCGGGCAAAGCAGATCTTCCACTGGGTGCACCAGAAACTGGTGACGGATTTTTCGGCCATGACCGACCAGCCCAAGACTCTGCTGGCAAAGCTGGAAGAGAGCTTTTACATCGCCGTGCCCATCATCGAGCGGCGGCAGGAGGCCAAGGACGGCACGGTGAAATACCTGCTGCGGATGGCCGACGGCAACTGCATCGAGACGGTGGTCATGCGCTACCACTACGGCAATACGGTCTGCGTGTCCACTCAGGTGGGCTGCCGGATGGGCTGCCGCTTCTGCGCCTCCACTCAGGCGGGCCGCGTCCGCAATCTGGAAGCAGGTGAGATCTGCTCAGAGATCTACACCGCCCAGAAGGACATCGGAGAGCGCATCTCCCATATCGTTCTGATGGGCATCGGTGAGCCGCTGGATAATTTCGACGAGGTCATGCGTTTTCTCGAGAACATCTCTTCTCCCGAGGGCATGAACATCGGCATGCGGAACATCAGCCTTTCTACCTGCGGCCTTGTGCCCAAGATCGACCTGCTGGCCGAGAAGAAACTGCAGCTGACCCTCTCCGTCTCTCTCCATGCGCCCAACAATGAGATCCGCAGCGGGATGATGCCGGTGAACGATGCTTACCCCGTGGAAGTGCTGATGCAAGCCGTGCGCCGCTATCAGGACACCACCGGCCGCCGGGTCAGCTTTGAGTATTCCATGGTGCGGGGCGTCAACGACTCCGACGCCTGCGCAAAGCAGCTGGCCGACCTCATCCGGGGCATGGGGGCACACGTCAACCTCATCCCCATCAACCCGGTGGACGGCAGTCCCTATTCTGCTACCGATGCGGCCAATGTCCGCCGGTTCCAGCAGAAACTGGAAAGTCTGGGCGTCAACGCCACCGTCCGCCGCCGTCTGGGCAGCGAGATCAGCGCCGCGTGCGGCCAGCTCCGCCGCGATGAGATGAACGGCAAGGCCTGATAAGGCCCCGAAAAGGAGAAGCCTATGAAACTTGCAGGAAAAACAGACGTCGGAAGCATCCGGCAGGAAAATCAGGATGACTACCGCGCAGGGGAACTGAACAGCGATGCGGCCTGGGGCCTTGTGTGCGACGGCATGGGCGGCGCGCGGGGCGGGCGGGAAGCCTCCCTCAGTGCCTGCGATGTCATCGAGCACTGCTTTCTGGAGCAGTACGCCCAGTGCCTGCCCGGCGACGAGGAAAAATTCTTGAAGCGTGCTCTCATCAGCGCCAACCGCTTCGTGTTCCAGAAGGCCAGCAGGGAAGAGACCCTTGCAGGCATGGGCACCACGGCTGTGTGTGCCCTTGTCCGGGGCGGGCAGGCATTCCTCTGCCATGCGGGCGACTCCCGCGCCTACCTCTTCCGGGATGGTCAGCTCACCCAGCTCACCCACGACCACTCCTATGTGCAGGAGCTGGTGGACTGCGGCACCATTACCCCCGAGGAAGCAGAGCATCACCCCCAGAAGAATATCATCACCAGAGCGCTGGGTGTGGATTACCGCATCGAGCCTGAGTTCACGCAGGTGCCGGTAAAGCCCGGCGACCTGCTGCTGCTCTGCACCGACGGCCTGACCAACGCCCTGCCCAAGGCACAGATCGAAGAGATCCTGACCAAGAGCGGGTTCTACGATGTGCCCGACCGTCTGGTGGATGCTGCCAACGCCAATGGCGGCCCCGACAATATCACCGCGCTGCTGATGGGCGTGGAGCCGCTGGAGGTGAAGCATGGATAATCTCATCGGCAAGACGCTGGACGGGCTGTATACCATCCGGGAGCTCATCGGCACCGGCGGCATGGCGAATGTCTATAAAGCTGTCGTCACCGGGTCGGGCGGCCCTGTGCCGGAAGGCACGGTGGTGGCCGTTAAGGTGCTGCGCCGGGAGCTGATGCATGACCCTGACCTCGTCCGGCGCTTCAAGAATGAATCCAAGGCCATTTCGCTGCTCAACCATCCCAACATCGTCAAGGTGTATGATGTGTCAGTCAGCGATGACCTGCAGTATATCGTCATGGAGTGTGTAGAGGGCATGACCCTCCGCGAATACCTCAACGAACGGGGCGGTAAACTCACCAGCCGCGAGACCGTCCACTTTATTTCCCAGATCCTGCGTGCATTGGATCATGCCCACCGCAACGGCGTGGTGCACCGGGACATCAAGCCCCAGAACATCATGCTGCTGGACAACGGCCAGCTCCGGATGATGGATTTCGGCATTGCCCGCATTTCCCGGGCGGAGAACCAGATCCAGAACGGTCAGAAGGCTATGGGCAGCGTCCACTATATCAGCCCGGAGCAGGCGAGGGGCGACGAGACCGACTGCAAGAGTGACATCTACTCGGTGGGTGTCATGATGTACGAGATGCTGTCGGGTCATCTGCCGTTTGATGCAGATGACGTGGTGGAAGTAGCCATAAAACAGATCACCGACACCCCCCAGTCGCTCACAGAACTGGCTCCGGAAGTGCCGTTGGGCCTTGTACAGATCACAGAACGTGCCATGGCAAAGCTGCCGGCCAACCGCTATGCCAGTGCCGCGGAGATGCTGGAAGCGCTGGATGCCTATGTGCAGGACCCGTCCATCACGTTCAATTATCAGTATATCAAAGAGGAAGTTCCCGAAAAGGTGGTGAATGATCCCATGGCACAGAAACGCAGCATCCGCAGGCCGACTGAGCCGGCAAAATCCCGCCCCAAGGCCAGAAAGAAGAAAAAAGGCATCTATCTGCCGGTGCTTTTCGGCATTACAGTGGCCTTTGCACTGGCCTGTGCGGCTCTCTGCTGGACCATCCTCAATGATTCCAGCAACCTGATGAACAATAAGGCGGATATCGTGCTGGATGACTTCAGCGGCATGACTCAGGATGAAGTCAACGCTTCGCAGCAGGTGGCTTCCGGTCAGATCACCGTCAACTGGGAGCAGGAATACAACAACGATTATGCTGCCGGTTATGTCTACAAGCAGTCGCCGGTGGCAGGCCGCACTGTCCGCGAGGGACAGAGCGTTACCCTGACCGTCAGCCTGGGCATCCAGTATGTCACAGTGCCCGACCTCACCAATTATGTGCAGGCCGACGGTGAACAGGCCCTGAAAGATCTGGGCGTGTCGGTGCTGGTCACGCAGGCAGTGGATGACTCGGTGGCCGCAGGCTCCATCATCCGAACTGACCCCGCTGCGGGTAGTCAGGTGGCCGCAGGCACGACTGTGGTCGTCTATGTCAGCCGCCCGCAGGTGAGCACCACCACCAAGGTACCCAGCCTTGTCGGCATGAATGTCAACGATGCCCGTTCTCTGCTGGTGCAGAAGAAACTGGGTCTGGGCAGCCAGACCCAGCAGTACAGCGACCAGCCGGCGGGCAGCATCATTAGCCAAACCCCCGGCGCAGGCGCGTCGGCCAAACTCAACAGCCGGGTCAGCGTCGTGGTCAGTGCAGGCCCTGCACCTGCTCAGGAACCCGAGGCACCCAGCGACAGCAGCAGCGGCGATTCTTCCAGTTCCGGCAACTCCGGCGGCTGGCTGAGCGGCCTGCTGGGCGGCGGCAGCTCTTCTTCCAGTGAGAGCAGCAGCGATTCCTCTTCTTCCAGCTCCGGCGGCTCCGGTCTCGGCGACTGGTGGACGTCGTGGCTGGGCTAAAGGAGGCTGTGGATGACAGGTTATATCACAAAAGGTATCGGCGGGTTTTATTACGTCAAAACGCCGGAAGGCATCGTGGAGTGCAAACCCCGCGGCATCTTCCGCAAGCAGAAGATCACACCGGTAGCAGGGGATGAGGTGACGCTGGAGACCGAGAACGGCACAACGGTCATCGCGGCTATCGCGCCCCGGCGGAACGTGTTTGTCCGCCCACCCATGGCAAACCTTGATGTGCTTTTCCTCGTGGCAAGCACTACCCAGCCTACGCCCAGCACCCTTGTGCTGGATAAGCTCTCGGCCATCGCGGTGGATAAGGGCGTCCAGCCGGTCATCGTCTGCACCAAGAGCGACCTGGCAGAGGCAGAATTTCTCCGCAGTGCCTATGAAAAATCCACCCTTCCCTTTATCCGCATCGACTACACCACCGGTGAAGGTCTGGACGAGATAAAGCAGTGGATCAGCGGTCGTCTCTGCGCCTTTTGCGGCAACTCTGGTGTGGGCAAATCCACCCTGCTGAACGCACTTCTGCCGGATGTGGAGCGGGAGACCGCCGCCATCAGCCAGAAACTGGGCCGCGGCCGCCACACCACCCGCGAGGTGACGATCTTCGAGGCCTTTGGCGGGCGCATTGCAGACACCCCGGGCTTTGCCAGCCTCGAGGCCAACCGGGCGGGCTTTATCCCCAAAGAGAACCTCGAACACGCCTTCCCGGAGTTCGGGCCCTATTTGGGTGAGTGCCAGTTCACCGGCTGCTCCCATCGTTCGGAGAAGGGCTGTGCGGTCCGTGCAGCGCTGGCAGAGGGAAAGCTTTCCCAGACCCGCTATGACAGTTACTGCGCCATGTACGACGAAGTAAAAGATGTCAAAGACTGGCAGCGACCGAAGGTTTAAATAAGGAAGAACCAGGGGATTCCGGGTATTTTCTTCACAAGGAAGAAGGTTCTGAGCAGATACAGTTTTCTGCAAACGCGAGGGGATTCTCCGGCGAGGCGGCTCTTCAGCCCGCTGGGAAATACTGGAGCAGGAGGCCCGGAGCTGTAGCTTATCGGCTCGGCAGGAAACTATCCTCCGCCCTGCCTCCGATGGCGAGTTCTGGCCCAAACCATGTTTCCGGTAGGACACAGCAACTCAGGCACGCCGGTTGTTCCCTGAGCAAGTGTCCGCTGGGGTGGGCCCCTGTTGCCGCAGGCAATAGGGCGGGCAATGGAATGGCCCGTTTCACTTGCGAAGGGAATTACCGGCATGCAAACGCAGTCGTTACTTCTTGTTGGCCATAGCCCCGATATCGGTTCCCAGTTTCCGCCACGGGCGGCGGCCTCTGTGGTCTCTCGTCAGCGGGGGAGTGCGGCTTTGTCATCAGCACCTTCAGGGAAGACCTGCTCAGGAATATCCGGATGGTTTTATCTGTACGAATTCAAAAGGAAAAAGTATGCGCTGTGTCATTATTTCTGCCTGCCCGGTGAGCTCTGCTCTGGCGTCCGCTCTCCGGCCCGGCGACTTTATTTTCGCCTGCGATGCAGGCTACCGCAACTGTGAGCCTCTGGGCTGTAAACCCAACATCATCGTGGGTGATTTCGATACGGCACCCTGTCCGCAGAAGCAGGATGACGATATCATCATCCTGCCCCATGTCAAGGACGATACCGACACCGAGTACGCCGCGAAGCTGGCCTCAGAGAAGGGCTTTGACGAGGTGCTGATTCTGGGAGCACTGGGCGGCAGACGGATGGAACATACTCTTGCCAACCTCTGCACTGCCCTTGGGCTGGAACAGCGGGGCGTGCGTGCCACCCTCCTCGATGAGCGAAGCCGTATCACTTTTGTGATGCCCGGCGAGACCCGGCACTACCCCCGGAGTGAGTATTTCTATTTCTCGGCGTTCCCCATGGAGGGCAGGGCAGAGGGTGTATGTGAGCGCGGCTCTTACTACGAGCTGATAGATGCCACCCTCACGGCGGGCTACCCCCTCGGAGTGAGCAACGAATGTGCTGAGGGTTCCGACGGCATCACCATCTCCACCCGGAAGGGCGCACTGGTAGTGGTGGAAACATTGCCCGACGGGCCTATCCTCACGAACGGGTGAATCGGGAGCTTCCGCCTGCTTTCCGGGCGGGAAACGCGTAGAATATTCAGACCGTCTGTCAATCGAGATGTTGGAACTTTTTGCTGTCATTTTGCCTATAATGGCGTATGAAACCAGTGAAAGGTGGTCGGCTCTATGCAGGTAGTCGTTCTCAAAAGCCCGAAGTGTCTCAGGGGCATTCTCCGCCGCCTGTTCGGCATCAAAAAGGGCTGAGTGTTCTAAAAATGCTGCAAAAAACAGTGCCTGCGGGATCTCGCAGGCACTTAAAAGGACAGGGAACCGTTGCACTTTGCAGTGGCTCCCTGTCACAAAATCGCTGACAGCGAATAAGAAAGAGGCTGTTGCAAAATAGGACAAGCGAAAGAAGTTGAAAACTTCAGCAAAGAGAGCCTAAAACAGCCCAAAAGTTGAAAATCCAGATTCAAAAGCAAAGAAAAAGGTACAGCAAAGCTGAGTATCTGCGAAAAAGCAGGTACTCAGCTTTTTGAATTTTCAGTTTAGAAAATTTCTACTCTTTTTTGAGAGGAAAAAGATGAGATCTCAGTCTGTTGTGTTGCAATTTGGAAAAGAACTTCTGAATATCAAAGGCAAGACAAAGCAGGAACAATTCCGTAGAGATGTTCGTCTTTCCGCGCATGAGAAAGCGTCTGAACTTGCGGTTACTTTTGAGAACTCCAAAAGCGCCCTCTACCTGAATGGAACGATTCATTCGCAGAAGAGCACCGCGCTCAGAAGCAAGATTCTCGAAAGCAGCCATTCTGTGTTCTGTGGACTCTCTGCACATCCGGACTTCTTTGTTTTTCTGTGAGTCAGCAGACTTGAAACACTTGCTGCGAAGCAGACAGCCGGAGCAATCCTCACAGCGGTAATAGTCCATAGTTGTCACAAAGCCGAGCTCTTTCTTTGAGCTGGAACGGGCAAAGAGAAGTTTCTTTTCTCCGGCACAGAGAAAGCCATCTTCATGTTCCAAAGATTTCAGGTTCTCAACACGCCAGACCTGAGACTTGTACTTCTTTTTCTTCCTGGTCTCGTAACAAATGGGCTTAATAAAGCAGTTCTGCTCATGCTGTTCCAGATATAGATAATTGCGGACACTTTCATACCCGGCATCTGCCACAATGTCACGGTAACTTCTGCCCTGCATCCGCTGAATATGACGCAGAAACGGAATAAGCGTACCGGAATCCGTGCGGTTTGAAAAAGCAGCAACTCCTGTAATGTATTCACTGTTGACAGCAAGCTGGACATTGTAGGCCGGTTTCAACTGACCGTTTCTCATGTGGTCTTCTTTCATCCGCATGAAAGTCGCATCGTTGTCTGTTTTGGACATACTGTTGCGGTTATTGCCAATGGTGAACAGTTTGTCCTCGTAGTCAGTCCACTTCATCCACAGCTCATTCAGCTTTTCATACCGCTTCTGCCATTCGCTCTTTCGTTTTCCTTTGCCCCTAACAAACTCTGCTCCTTTAGGAACCTGCGCGTCTGCCAGTTCTCGCAGCTTCTTTCGGGTCAGATTCCCTTTTCCACCGTATTCGTTGAAAACTTCCTTCGCTTTTTCTTTAACTTTGGCAAGGTTCTTTTCTACACCGCTCTTCCAGACGAAGGTATATCGGTTTGCC
>ERZ808240.3090-NODE-3090-length-16864-cov-3.025522_pt1 | contig 16864 bp, 11 predicted proteins | sample MGYA00521084_ERZ808240 | MGnify/ENA primary metagenome ERZ808240 (study PRJEB31516, sample SAMN03275571) | gut metagenome | biome: mammalia-associated habitat; material: feces | host: Papio cynocephalus | place: Kenya | collected 2012-08-06 ... | reverse complement strand
GCCGCTGCTTCATCAACTTAAAGTAAGCCTGCTCATTGTCGGCGGTACCGATAATCTCGGCCTCGGGTATCTCATTTCGGAATATGCCCTCGGTGCCCTTGAGCTCCAGGGGTACATCTTCTACTATTACTACTTTGAATTTTTCCATATCTGTTATCTACTTAATTTTCAAGATTGTTATCGGTCTTCCCCAGAGGGTCCTGGTGCCCCCCCGGCGAAGAAAGCGGTACCCGCAGGAACTACCATATTGACCAGGATGCCCTGGGCGGCCGGCACCGCCTCAATGCCGCAGGCACGGGCGTGGGTGTTCTCGCCCAGCTCGCGTATGACTTGCCGGCACAACAGGAAGCGCACGTCTACCGTGGCCGGAGTGAAGAGCTGGCGGCACTGCACAGGCGTCAGACTGAGGCCGGGCAGAGGAACCGTCACTATGATGTAATGGGCGTCGCGCCGCTGTACGGTCCAGGTAACCGCTCCGCCATTATGGCTCTTGAGCACCTCTATCAGCAAGAGCCACATGGCACGGTCAATGCGTATGGCACCTTCGGTCTGGCGCATGGCCTGGGCGCTGAGTATGCTGTACAGCGCCTTGTAGTAAGCCACCACCTCCTCAAGGGCCTGCTGGTCCAATGGGCGGGCTGCGACCAGCTGACGGATACGCGACGGATAGTACATAGTCTCGTGCTTCAGGGTAGAGAGGCAATTGTCGAGCACGCTGTTGCTGATATGCAGGCGGCCATTCTCGTACTGCCGGCGGCTGAGTTCGTCGCGTTCAAGTTCGATACTATTACGCTGTTGCTCGTCGAAGCGTATCTGTTGCCGCAGGGCACTGCCTATCTGGCTGACCAGCGACTCCAGGACATCAAAGCGATGGCCGAACAGCAGCCGGCGGCCATCCCACAGGCCGTGGATGCGCTGCAGCTTGTCCTGGGGCGTACTGTCGCTGAGCAGCACTTGGTTAATCTGCTGGATACGCTCCAGGCAAAAACGGTACATGAGCCGATAGCGATAGTAGAAAAAGTAATAAGCCGGAAAAAGCAGCACCAGCAGCAGCACCAATAGGATAATGGCGACATTCTTGTTGGTCTCCGACTTCTGCATGACCCGCACGTAGTTGCCCAAGGTGGTGTCGGCGCTACGCTCTCGGAACAACTGGGTGTACGCCTTGTTGTTATAGCCATACAGCGACCACTTATGGAGGGCCAAGGCAGCCACGGCCACCTCGTTGCGCATGTTCAGGATAACCGTATAGTCTGCCCGGATGCCACGGCGGAACCACCGCAGTTCGGCAGGCTCCACATGGCGGGCATCGTAGAGGCTCATCGTGTCGCGGCTGCCACGGCCGTGTACCAGTTCGGCATAATGGCGGTTAAGATAGTACACACAGCTGTCGGCCATCTGCAGGGTACGCTGGTACTGGCCTGCTATGTTATAATAATAGGTAGAGTCGGCATAGCGCCGGCTCTTCTGCTGGCAGCGGTCGGCATGGGCCATGGCGCCATGGCCCACCATAAGCAGCACCAGGAACAGGCGGGCGACGCCACGGGGCAAGCGAAACCAGAAACGGCTCCCATGGCCCTGGCTCTCGGCCCCAATGGCACATGGGGCAAATAGCTGACTTATCTTCTTGTACTTCTCTATGATGCCCTTGCAGTTCATCAGCCCGAAGCCATGGCTTTTGCCTTCCTGGATATTTCCCTGGGTATCAGAGATGGGCTTATGGTCAAAGATATGGGCCATCTGCTCCTCGCTCATACCTATCCCCGTATCACTAATGCTTATCTCTACATAACTGGCGTAACCCTCGGCCTCGACAGTGACCGCCCCCCCACTTGGGGTGAACTTCCGGGCATTGTCGGCCAGCGTATTCAGCATAAACAGGGTAAGCGTCCTGTCGGCCTTGACCACTGCATCAGTGGGCTTAACAACCAGGGTAAGCCCCTTCAGCTGAAATCCCATCTTGCCCTTGGCCACTATGTCGAACAAGCCCTGCAGGGCAAAGCTCTCGATATGCAGGTGTATTTCACCTTGGCGCAGCCGTATCCAGTCGGTCAGCACGGCATTGTAGTCGTTAATCTTGTCGGTCAGCTCGGCTATGTAGGCGATGCGCTCTTGGCGCACAGCCTCGCCCGCAGTGTTTCCGCCATCGCGCCTAAGCATCTGCACCTCATGCAAGATACGGTCTATGAAGGGGGTGATACTGGTAACCAGTGCCAACTTGGCCCGCTGCTCCAGGTTGCGCTCCCTGTTCTGTTGCAGATGTAACTGCGCCAGCTGTGTCTGCTCGGCTATCTCCTCGCGCTCTTCCTCCTGGCTGGCTATATGCTGCTCATTGAGTGTTTTCCACTGGCGCAGAGGATCCAGCAGTCGGTCTACCGACACACGGCGGTCATTACGGCGCCGCTTGATGTCGAGCACCACTAACAGGATGACGGCAAAGGCTATCAGAAAAATGATGGCCGCTATCATAATGTTTAACTGCTCGGACGACTTGTCCAGCTGCTCAGCCCTGGCCTCAAGCTGCCTGTCCTGGCGGGTTTGCTCCTGCATGTCCAGGTAGATGTTACGGTTGTAGTCGCTGTTCGGCTTGTCGTCAATGGCCGAATAGGCCAGCGACAGCTGCTCCCGTATAGAAGCCACAAGGTCTGGCGCGCGCTGTATGACAGTGTCGGTGGTTAGTGCCTGCTGCAAGCAGATAAGCGAGGAGCGGTAATCGCGCAACTCCCAGTAGCACTCGGCCAGGGTACGGTATGACCCTGATATCTGATAGACATCGCCATACTGCTGGAAGATATGGAGGGCCCGCTGGGCCAGGTTGCCGGCCAAGAGCGAGTCGGGCATGTTGTCGACATTGAGTATATCTATGGCTGGGGGATTGTCTGCTATCAGGCGGCGACGCATGGAGGCTGTACGCAGATGCTCGCTCAGCCCCTGCATGGACTGGGCCTCAAAGAACGGGATGTGCTGCTGAGTGGCCAGGAGATAGCAACGGATAAGCTGCTCAAACTCTTCCTGATATACCTGAGCCGTAGTAGGGGCCTGAATGATGCCGCCAGAACCGACATTGTAAAGATAATTGAGCAACTGGGCTGTATCCTGTTCCAGATAATCGCTATCGGCCAGACGGTTCAACTCTTCGCGCGACTGGTCGGCCAGTCCTACATAATAGAAATAGACCGAAGCGACGATATAGAACTCAGAGTAAGCATAGGCCATGCGGCGGCGCTGATGGGCATTGAGCAGGTCGCGCTCCTCGTCAATGCGGCGCATGCGGCGCATAGCGCGCTCGCGGTAAGTATAGAAGTCCTTGTTGTGCGACTTGCGTTGGCAGAGACGCATGAGCTGGACATCGGCCACGAGGAGCTCTACCTGATTGTCGGTAACATGATCCAGCTGACCGATGAGTGTGGCAACCCGGTCGTAGTCCATACGGGCCATGCTGACGAAAGCCAGGTTGTTAAGGGCTTCGGCCCGGCCTGCGTCATAACCGTCAGCCTTACGCAGGGCACGCTCTGCATAGACACGGGTGGAGTCCAGGTTGCGGTAATGATAGTCATACGACAGCTCGTTCAACCTGTCGGCCTCACCGTGATGCTCCTGGCACCCACAAACACAAAAAAGGCTCCAGATACCTGCAACAAGTATCATGAAGCCTTTGTTAATAGAATACCACAGACTATAAGTACCAAACTTATGACTACACATCATAGCATCATGTCCATCTTATAGCCTGTTACTTATATCTTCTGCCTATCAGCCGCGGGCCTTGGCTATATAGCCCAGGGCCTCTACACACTTATCGGTTATAGCCTGCCAGTTGCCGGCAGCCACCACATCCTTGGGGAAAAGCTTGCTGCCCATGCCCACGCAGAGTACGCCACTCTTAATCCATGCGGTGAGGTTCTCTTCCTCGGGGCTTACGGCACCTGTAACCATGATGTTGCTCCAGCGCAGCGGGGCCATCACATTCTTGACAAACGAGGGGCCACCCACATTGCCTGCGGGGAAGACCTTGGTCACATCGCAGCCAGCAGCCTGCGCATTGCTTATCTCGCTTACCGAGCCGCAGCCAGGGCTGTACGGCACGAGTCGGCGGTTACACACGGTGGCTATCTCGGGGTTGAAGTTGGGGCCCACGATAAAGTTGGCGCCCAGCTGCATGTACAGGGCTGCCGTGGCTGCATCCAGTACGGTTCCCGCACCCAGTATCATTTCGGGGCAAGCCGTGGCCACCCACTTACTCAGTTCGCCGAAAACCTCATGGGCGAAGTCGCCACGGTTCGTGAACTCAAACACGCGTACACCGCCGGCATAGCAAGCGCTGATGACATGCTTGCAGATTTCGATGTCGCTATTAAAGAATACAGGAACCATACCCGTTGCGCGCATGGCCTGTATGACCTGTACTTTGTTAAATCTTGCCATAATTGATGATATTATCTCTGAACACGGCCAGAAGCATCGCCACCGGCCAGGTTCTCAACTTCTTCCTTGCTTACCATATTAAAGTCGCCGGGGATAGTATGCTTCAGCGCTGAGGCAGCTACAGCAAACTCAAGCGCCTTAGCCTGGTCGCCATTATAAGTAATAAGCCCGTGGATGAGGCCGCCCGAGAACGAGTCGCCACCGCCCACACGGTCAATGATAGGCAGGATGTCGTAATGCTTACTCTCGTAGAATGCCTTGCCATCATAGCTCAGTGCCTTCCAGCCATTGTGCGACGCCGAGAGACTCTCGCGCAGCGTGCTTACAACATACTTGAAGCCAAACTCCTTCATCATTCCCCTGAAGATGCCATAGTAACCCTCGGCAGCGGTCTCGCCTTTCTCCACATTGGCCTCGGGCACAAAACCCAGGCACAGTTTGGCGTCTTCCTCGTTTCCGATACACACATCTACATACTTCATCAGCGGTTTCATAATGCTCTGTGCCTTCTCGGATGTCCAGAGCTTCTTACGGAAGTTCAGGTCGCAGCTCACGGTTACCCCATGGCGCTTGGCAGCCTCACAGGCCAACCGGGTAAGTTCGGCAGCCTTGTCGCTGATGGCTGGGGTGATGCCACTCCAGTGGAACCAATCGGCATCGCTCATTATAGCGTCGAAATCGAAGTCTGCGGCGTCGGCCTCAGCCATCGAGCTACCAGCCCTGTCATATATTACCTTTGACGGACGCATCGAAGCGCCACTCTCCAGATAGTAAATACCCAAACGGTTTCCACCACGGGCAACATAGTCACAGTGTACACCAAATCTGCGCAGAGCATTGAGCGCACACTGACCAATCTCATGGGCGGGCAGCTTGCTGACAAAGTAAGCATCGTGGCCATAGTTGGCACAGCTTACCGCTACGTTGGCCTCTCCGCCTCCGTAAACTACATCGAAGTACTCACTCTGAACAAAGCGTTTCTGTCCAGGAGAAGAGAGCCTTAGCATTATCTCGCCCATTGTTACAATTTTTGCCATTGTCTAATGCTTTAAATAGATTAATTGCCTTGTTTTTATGAACAAAAGTAATCATTATTTCTATAATGGGGAAACAAATTCAAGAAAAAATGACAACGGGCTTAAAAATTATGACTGTGCTTTCACACAATTAATTAATTATTACTATTTTTGCAGCGATTTATAAGATAATGGCAGAGAAAATAAGAATAAAAGACATCGCTGCACGGGCCGGTGTTTCGGCCGGAACCGTAGACAGGGTGCTGCACGGCCGGCCCAACGTTTCGCAGACGGCCAGAGAGAAGGTCGAAGAAGCCCTAAGGGAAATGGACTACCGCGCCAACATGTATGCCAGCGCGCTGGCCCGCAATAAGCAGTACACCTTTATCCTTATGATGCCCCAGTTCGAGTCAGAGGCTTACTGGGAGGAGATAGCCGAGGGATGTGTCAAAGCCTGCGAAGCCCGGCGCGACTTTCATCTGCACCTCAGCATTATCTATTACGACCGGTTCTCTAACGAGTCGTTTGTCCAGCAGTGCCGCCACTGCCTGAACGCCAAGCCCGACGGTATCATCATCGTCCCGGCCGCCATCAAGACCACCCGGGCCTTTACCGAGCGTCTGCACGGTCTGGGCATACCCTTCGTACTGCTCGACTCGTTTATCCCAGAGCTCAATCCGCTGGCTTTCTTCGGCCAGGACTCGTTCTGCAGTGGCTACTTTGCTGCTAAGATACTGATGCTGATAGCCCATAACGAGAAAGAGATAGCCATAACCCGCCTGGTCAAGGACGGCAAGGTGATAAGCCGCCAGCAGGAGAACCGCGAAGTAGGCTTCCGCAGCTATATGGAGAAGCGCTATCCCCATATCCATATCTGCACGCTGGATATGCCTATTGATATCCACGACGATGACAAGCTGTACACACACCTGCTGGACGGTTTCTTCGACAGCCACCCTGATGTACACCACTGCATTACCTTCAACTCCAAGGCTCACATCATCGGTGACTACCTTCTCCTCTCCCACCGTACCAGCACACAGATTATGGGTTACGATATGGTCAACAAGAATGCCATGTGCCTGCGCGAGGGAACCATCTCGTTCCTCATTGCCCAGCATGCTTATATGCAGGGGTATCTCTGCCTCGAAGCGCTCTTTAACGCTATCGTTCTCAAGAAGGATGTGCCTCCCGTCAACTACATGCCTATCGAGCTCATCACCCGCGAGAACATGGATTTCTACCAACGTACTTATAAATAATGTATAGGGCAGCGGCCCGCTTACAGCCACCGCCAGCTGCCCGTTATCAGTCCCATCGATATGATTAGTAATAAGAAAGGTATACTTGCCCTGTCACCACTTATCGTATTTATAGTATTCTACTTAGTGCTGTCGGTCATTGCGGGCGACTTCTACAAGGTGCCCATCACAGTGGCCTTTATGATAGCCAGCATCTATGCCATCTGTATCTCGGGCGGCCAACCCCTCCAGCGGCGCATAGACACCTTCAGCCGCGGCGCAGGCTCCAACCGACTGCTGCTGATGCTGTGGATATACGTATTAGCCGGGGCCTTCGCGGCCTCGGCCAAGGCCATGGGCAGCATAGACGCCACGGTAGACCTGGCCCTGCACACCCTGCCACCCAGCCTGCTGCTTCCTGGCCTGTTCGTGGCAGCCTGCTTCATCTCTATCTCCATCGGTACCAGTGTGGGAACGGTGGTGGCCCTGGTACCTATAGCCGCAGGCATAGCCCACGACACAGGGTCCAACATAGCGCTGATGGTGGCCGTGATAGTAGGCGGTTCCTACTTTGGCGACAACCTCTCTTTTATATCCGACACCACCGTAGTGGCCACCCAGACACAGGGCTGCAAGATGAGTGACAAGTTCAGAGTCAACTCGCTTATCGTGGCACCTGCCGCAATAGTGCTGCTCATCGTGTATGCCATCCTGGGCCAGGGCATACAGGCCCCTACCCACATCCCGGACATAGACTTGGTCAAGATTATACCTTACATAGCCGTCCTCATCATAGCCATCCTGGGAATGAATGTCATGGCGGTTCTCACCATAGGCATCATGCTGTGCGGCATCATAGGCATGGCCGAGGGCACCTACGACCTGTACGGATGGTTTACCGCCATGGGCCAGGGCATTACAGGCATGGGCGAGCTGGTCATCATAGCCATGATGGCGGGAGGCTTGCTCGAACTCATCAATGAGATGGGGGGTATAGAGTACCTCATCAGCCGACTCACCAGCCGAGTACACTCCAAGCGGGGAGCCGAACTGTCGATAGCTGCCCTGGTAAGCCTGGTCAACCTATGTACGGCTAACAACACGGTGGCCATACTCACCGTGGGAGGCATTGCCCACGAGATTGGCAACCGCTTTGGCGTAGACAACCGCAAGGCCGCCTCCATCCTGGACACGTTCTCGTGCATGGTTCAGGGCCTTATCCCTTATGGAGTACAGATGCTGCTGGCCGCTGGACTTGCCCACCTCAGCCCGGTACAGATAATACCTTACCTGTATTACCCTATGGCCATAGGGGTATCAGCCTTAGCAGCCATATTACTGCGACTACCTAAAAAGTACAGCTGATGGATATCATCGAACGCAACTTTTTCAGTCTGATACGGTCTGGCGGCCTCAACGAGTTTGTGGCCCTGGAGCCTATGTCGCCCTATAAGTGGCGGCGACTTATGGCCATGGCCATAGACCGCCATGTAGAAGATACGGTAACCAAGGGTCTGCGCAGCCACCAGTACGATATGGGCATAGAGATACCGCGCGAACTGTTCAATGTAAACACGTCCCCTACCCCGTCGGCTCAGGCCACAGCCAGACCGCCGCTGGCTAACCGGCTGCTTAACCATAGGTTAGAGACCATACGCCGCGACGAGCTACACGCCATAGACACATCGGTCGACACGCTCGAGCTGTTAGACATCATCATCGCGTGTATCACCACCATGCTCAACAGCGATGTATCGATACGCCAGCTACTCCGCCTGGGAGTCTTCCTGCGCACCCGGGGCGACCGCGCCGACTTTGTCAAGTTAGACCAGTGGCTTGGCCGGCTGCACCTGCAGCGTATCGCCCAGCTCCAGGGATGTATCCTGATGACCGGATTCGGTTTTGAGCAAGACGAGCTGCCCTTTGTCCACCGCGTAGAACCGGCTGCCAGCCAACTGCTCAACCGCTCGCTCCACCATGGCGACAGAGAGTACGAGGAGTGGCAGGTAAGCGACAACAAGCCCATCTTTGTCAAGACCAATTCGCGTGCCCTTTTCCGCAACCTGCGCCGGTGTATGCGTTATCTGGCCTATGCACCGCTCGAAGCCATCAGCAACCTGCTTGGCAACATGGCGCGCTCCATATCCGAGATAGAAGAATAAACACAGAACATACAATCAGGACTATCAACACAAATAAATAGAGAGATGAAAATCAAACGCATCATTATGGCCATGGCCGTAGGGGCCGCGACCATAGGGGCACAAGCCCAGAATGACATAAAGTTAATCGTAGGCACCTACACCAATGGCAGCAGCAAGGGCATATACACCTTCAGCTTTGACCAGGCCACCGGCAAGTGGGCACCGATAGACACGTTAGCCATAGCCAACCCCTCCTACGTTACGGTTACAGCCGACGGTAAGACCATCTATGCCGTAAGCGAGAACAGTGATGAGACGGCAAGTGTCAACGCCATCGACTTTGACAGCACCACGGGCCGCATGCGTCTGCTCAACACACAGAAGACCCACGGGGCCGACCCCTGTTATGTGGAGACCAATGACAACTTTCTGCTTACGGCCAACTATACCGGCGGTTCGATGAGCCTGTTCCCGGTAAACCTGGATGGCACCGTAGGCGAGATGAAGATGCAGTTCAAGGGGTCTACCGGCGGCACCTTCATGCCCAATCAGCAGCAGGCCCATATACACATGGCCACCTTTACCCCCGACGGCGGCTACGTACTGGCCACCGACTTCAGCGCCGACCGCATCCTGCGCTACGAGATAACGGGCATGGAGGAAATCAGATACCAGGGAGTAGCCGGAACGGTAGAAGCCGGTGCCGGACCCCGACACATAGTGTTCAGTCCCGACAGCCGTTTTTTCTATGTTATCAGCGAGCTGTCTGGCAGCATCAATGTGTTCAGCTGGAGCTATGGCAAGAGCCATAAGGTACAGACCGTTGCCGCCGACAAGGTGGGCGGGCATGGCAGCGCCGACATCCACATATCGCCCGACGGCCGCTACCTCTACGCCTCTAACCGCCTGAAGAACGATGGCATCGCCATCTTCAGCATCAACCGTCAGACGGGCATGCTCAGTCCCGTGGGCTATCAGGCTACGGGACTCCACCCACGCAACTTCGCCATTACGCCCAACGGCAACTATCTGCTCTGCGCCTGCCGTGACGATAACAAGATTCAGGTATTCCGTATCAACAAGGCTAACGGACTATTAGAAGACACACACCAGGACATAGCGGTAGACAAGGCCGTCTGTGTCAAGTTCTATCCCATCGTGATGCAGCCCGGAGTGGGCGATGGCCAGTTCCGGGTCATCGAGAAACCGTAGCAGACTGTCTCTGCCAGACCCATTTTCTACCAAAAGCCAAGCCCCCGTACCACTCGGTACGGGGGCTTGGCCTTTATACAGGTTCTATGGTCAGCGCTCGCTGATGGGCACATATTCCTTGCTCTCCAGCAGGTTCATATAGGCCGGACGAATAATGCGGCGACCCTCGTAGTGCAGCTCTTCGATACGGTGGGCCGTCCATCCCACGATACGCGCCATGGCGAATATGGGGGTAAATATTTCCTGGGGCAGTCCTATCATCTCATAGATAAAGCCACTGTAAAAGTCCAGGTTGGCACACACCGGCTTCTTGGACTTGCGCCGGGCCGATATGAGTTTTATCCCTTCCTGCTCTATACGCCGCAGGAACTGGTACTCCTCCTCGCGTCCTTTCTCCTTAGCCAGTTCGCCTGCCAGTTTCTTCAGCTGTACGGCCCGTGGGTCGCTCAAGGTGTAGACAGCATGGCCCAGCCCATAGATAAGTCCGGTCTGGTCGTAAGCCTCCTTATTGAGCATACGGGTAAGATAAGTATCTATCTCCTCGGTATCGGCCCAGTCCTTAATCTGCTGCTTCAGGTGGTGGAACATGTTAATAACCTTGATGTTGGCCCCACCATGCAGAGGCCCCTTGAGCGAGCCGATACCCGCTGCTATCGACGAGTAGGTGTCTGTACGGGTAGAGCTGGTTACACGCACGGTAAAGGTCGAGTTGTTACCTCCACCATGCTCTGCCTGGATGATGAGCAGCAGGTCGAGCATACGCGCGTCGAGCTCAGTATAGTTGTCATGCTTGAGCATATAGAGGAAATTCTCAGCGATAGAGAGGTTCTCGTTAGGATGACGGATGTGCAGGCTACGCCCCTGTACCGAGTGACGGTATATGTTGTAGGCATAGGCTATGATGGTGGGAAACTTGGCTATCAACTCGATAGACTGGCGCATCAGGTTATCGCGCGAGATGTCGTCCGGATTGCTGTCAAAGGTGTACATCTCCAGCACGCACCGCGCCAGGATGTTCATGATATCCGTTCCCTCCAGGTCTATGATGTGTACGATGGTACGGTGGTCCAGCGGCATGTTCTCATTGAGCAGGCTCTGAAAGGCCGCCAGCTCCTCCTTGTCGGGCAACTTGCCCGAGAGCAGCAGATAGGCTATCTCCTCGAACCCGAACCGGCGCTCCTGCAACAGGGGCTCCACCAGGTCATTCAGCTCGTAGCCGCGGTAGAAGAGTTTACCGTCTGTAGGCGTAAGCACACCGTCGGCGCCACGCTCGTAGCCCACCACGTTACCTATATTGGTCAGTCCCACCAGTACACCCGACCCGTTCTCGTTACGCAGGCCACGCTTCACGCCGTAGGTCTGAAACGATTCGAGAGGTATCTTACAGGCGTTCTTTACCTCGTCACTCAGTTTGTATATCAGATATTCCTTTTTCATCTTGTTACGGTTTGCTGTATGGTTGTTACTCAGTTGCCTATCTCGTCCATCAGTCGCTGCCCAAACTCGGCGGTACCCAACGCCTGTCCCTGAGGCATAAAGCGGGCCAGGTCGGCCGTGGCCTCACCGCGGCCGAAGAGCGTCTCCATAGCCTGGGTTACCAGGACACCAGCCTCGCTCCACCCCATATAGTCGAGCATCATTACGGCCGACAGGATGATAGAACAGGGATTTACCACATTGGTTCCGGCTATATCGGGGGCTATGCCATGGGTAGCCTCGAATATGGCGTGCCCCGTCTGGTAGTTGATGTTGGCTCCCGGCGATATGCCTATGCCACCCACCTGTGCTGCCAGCATGTCCGAGATGTAGTCGCCGTTAAGGTTCATAGTGGCTATCACGCTGTAGTTCTGTGGTTTGAGCAGCGCGTTCTGCAAGAAAGCATCGCAGATACAGTCGTCTATCACCAGGCGGCCGTCAGCCAGGGCATCGGCATACTCGCGCTGGGCCAACTCATAGCCCCACTTGCGAAAGCCGCCCTCGGTAAACTTCATAATATTGCCCTTGTGTACCAGGGTGACGCGCTTGAGCCCGTGGGCCAATGCGTAGTCGATGGCGCTACGTACAAGGCGCTCGGAGCCTTGGCGCGAGACGGGCTTGATGCCAAAGGCCGATGTCTCGGGAAACCTCACACGGTCTACGCCCATCTCATCGTGCAGGAAGCGGTACACCTGGCGGGCACCGTCGGTACCGGCCTCCCATTCTATGCCGGCATAGATGTCCTCGGTGTTCTCGCGGAACACACACATATCTACCTTCTCCGGATGTTTTACCGGCGAGTCTACCCCACTGAACCAACGTACCGGGCGCTGGCACACATAGAGGTCGAGCTGTTGGCGCAAGGCCACATTCAGACTACGCATGCCGCCCCCCACGGGAGTCATCAGGGGGCCCTTGATGCCCACCAGGTAGGTGTTAAAGGCATCGAGCGTGGCCTGGGGCAGCCACTCGCCGGTCTGGTCGTGAGCCTTTCCGCCGGCCAGCGCTTCCAGCCACTCTATGCGGCGCGTACCCTGGTAGGCACGAGCCACGGCCTGGTCTATTACGCGGCGCATGACGGGGGAAATCTCGGCTCCCACGCCATCGCCCTCTATGTAGGGTATGGTAACCGTGTCGGGCACGGTCAGCACACCGTCTTGCTTAGTTATCTTAGCCATAATGGGTAGTTTATCTATCAGTTATTGTGCTTGTTACCTAAGTAGTTGAGCGCCGACCCTGCCCAGAACCACTTAATCTGTATCTCATTGTACGTATGGAGAGCCTGCAGGGTGTCGGTAGTGCCGTCATCGTGGGCCAGGGTGACGGTAAGCGGCCGGCCGGGGACAAAGTCAGCAAGCGATATGCTTATCCTGTCGTGCTCGCGTACCTTATTATAATCGTCCTTATCGGCAAAGGTAAGCGCCAGCATGCCCTGCTTCTTCAGGTTGGTCTCGTGGATACGGGCAAAACTCTTGGCCAGTATCATGCGCACATGCAGGAAGCGTGGCTCCATGGCGGCATGCTCACGGCTGGAGCCTTCGCCATAGTTGTCCTCGGCCACTACCACCGAGTAGAGTCCGTGCTGCTTGTAGTCGCTGGCTGCCTGCGGCACAGGCACATAGGCGCCCGTAAGCTGGTCCAGCACGGCGTTGGCCTGGCCGTTAAAGGCGTTGACCGCGCCTATGAGCATGTTACCGGAGATATTTGCCAAATGTCCGCGGAAGCGCAACCAGCGGCCAGCCTGGCTTATGTGGTCTGTGGTACACTTGCCACTCACCTTGATGAGCAGCGGCATGTCGGCAAGCAGGGTCTCGGTACAGGGCTCGAAAGGCTCCAGCCGCTGCAAGCGTTCGGACCCGTCGGGTATGACGACCCGGACATCGGCCGCGCTGTCCGATGGGGGTATCAGGCCGTCTGGGGCCGGGGCAAAGCCGTCCTTGGGGAACACATCGCCCGTAGGCTCGGCCAGCCTGACGGTCTCGCCCTTACGGTTAACCAGCGTGTCGGTAGATGGGTTGAAGTCGAGCCGGCCGCTGATAGCCATGGCCATGGTTATGTCGGGCGACCCGATAAAGGCGTAGGTATTGGGATTGCCATCGGCCCTCCGCCTGAAGTTGCGGTTAAACGAGGTAACGATGGCGTTGGTTCGCTCATTGTCATCGGTATGCCTGTGCCACTGCCCGATACAGGGCCCACAGGCATTGGTCATAATGACGGCACCTATGCGGCGCAGGTCGTCGAGCAACCCGTCTCGCTCTGCCGTCCGGCATATCTGCTCGCTGCCCGGACATACGATGAGCTGCGCCTGGGGCTCCAGGTCCAGCTGGGCAGCCTGCCGGGCTATCGAGGCAGCCCTGCTCAGGTCCTCATAGCTCGAGTTGGTACACGAGCCCACCAGGGCCACCTCGACCTTGACGGGCCAGCCGTTGGCCTGGGCCTTTTCGGCGGTCATCAGGCTAAGCGGGGTGGCCAGGTCGGGGGTAAACGGGCCGTTGAGCGAGGGCTCTATCTCCGAGAGGTTCAGCTCTATGACTTGGTCAAAGTACTGGGCGGGCGCGGCGTACACCTCGGCATCGGCACATAGGTCGGCACGGTTCTGGGCCACCATGGCGGCTATCTCCCCACGCCCTGTCTGGCGCAGATATTCCTCGGTCTGCCCGTCGGCGGGGAACAGGCTGCAGGTGGCGCCCAACTCGGCACCCATATTACAGATGGTGGCGCGTCCTGTGGCCGACAGGGTGGCTACACCTGGGCCAAAGTACTCCAATACGGCATTGGTTCCGCCCTTGGTGGTAAGCATGCCCAGCAGGCGCAGTATCACGTCCTTAGGCGCAGCCCATCCGCTGAGCCGGCCTGTAAGATGTACGCCTATCAGACGGGGCACCTTGAGTTCCCAGGGCTGTCCGGTAAGCACGTCTACGGCATCGGCACCGCCCACGCCGATGGCCATCATGCCTAAGCCGCCTGCGTTAGGTGTGTGGCTATCCGTGCCCACCATCATGCCGCCTGGAAATGCGTAGTTCTCTAACACTACCTGGTGGATGATACCTGCCCCGGGGCGCCAGAAGCCTATGCCGTAACGGCGCGAGGCCGACTCCAGGAAGGCGTACACCTCGCTGTTTTCCCGACGGGCCTGGGCCAGGTCGGGAGCGGCTCCATAGTCGGCCCTGATAAGGTGGTCGCAGTGTACGGTGGCCGGCACGGCCACATGGTCTTTTCCTGCATTCATAAACTGCAACAGCGCCATCTGCGCCGTGGCATCCTGCATGGCCACGCGGTCGGGCCGATAGTCAGCGTAGTCTTCCCCACGCGTATAGCGTGTCAGCGCCGTACGGTCGTACAGGTGGGCGTAGAGTATCTTCTCTGCGTAAGTAAGGGGAGTGGCCAGCTGAGTACGCACGGTGGTCACCGTAGATGCAAACTGGGCATAAAACGTTTCTATCATCTGCAAGTCTTGTATCATGATGCTTTATTATTAGTTTATCCAGAACCTATACAGCAGCGGCCATGGCCTCCGAGCTGTTTTTGCGCCGGCCTTGCCGCTGGCTGTTACTGACACCTATAGCATAATGGTGTGCCGTTATCTCTAAAAAGAGCATTACAAAGTTAGCAAAAAATTACGATATAATGCCATTTATAATCAAAATGTTACCAATCGCCCCCATTTCTCTGCACATAATTAAAGTTTAGTGCATATATATACATTTTGGAGCTGACTTTACATCCTTTTGTAGACACTGGGGCGATGGCGGCCTACGGACAGGCCACCCCACGCAGCGCACTGCCCACCGCGCATGCACACGTATATATTAATAAGGTGTAAGACGGAACCAACACCTCTGGGGCGATGCTTCCCTGGCAGCGGGCCGTCAGCATCATATTTACGGGAGGGTGCATCATTTTTCCAGCATTTTCTTTGGCTGTTAAATTGATTAGCCTTACCTTTGCACATAATTACATACGTGTGCAAAGAGCATACAAGAGTTTAAGCGATTATGTCTATATCCAAAACCAGACAGATGTTGGTAGATGTAGCAAGGCAACTATTTGCCAAGAAGGGCATCGCCAACACTACTATGAATGATATTGCAGTGGCCTCGGGTAAGGGCCGCCGCACCCTCTACACCTACTTCAACCGCAAGGAGGACGTTTACTCGGCCGTCATTGAGTCTGAGCTGGAGCGGCTGTCAGACAAGCTGGACGAAGTGGCTGCCATGAAAATACCACCGCAGGAAAAAATCATCGAACTTATCTACACCCATCTGAGCATGATCCGCGAGACGGTAGTGCGCAATGGCAACTTGCGTGCCGAGTTCTTCCGTAACATCTGGATGGTCGAGAAAGTCCGTAAGAACTTCGACGAGTACGAGATAGAGCTGTTCCGCAAGGTGTATTCGGACGGCAAGGCCGACGGCGAGTTCGACATTGACAACGTAGAGCTGGTCGCCGACATCACCCACTATTGCATCAAGGGCCTGGAGGTTCCCTTTATCTACGGCCGGCTGGGCCATGGGCTCAATATAGAGTCGAGCAAGCCGCTGGTGGCCAAGGTGGTGTATGGCGCGCTGGGCAAGAACCGCATGTAGGCCATGCCCGTAACCGTGAGAAGAACATACTATACATAAACAATTAATATTTAAGAAAATGGGATTATTAACAGGTAGAACAGCACTTATCACTGGTGCTGCACGCGGTATCGGAAAAGCTATCGCGCTGAAGTTTGCCGCCGAGGGGGCAAACATTGCTTTTACAGACCTCTTTATTGACGAGGAGCATGGCGGCCTGGCCACCGAGCGCGAAATCGCCGCCCTGGGGGTAAAGGCCAAAGGATATGCCAGCAACGCTGCCGACTTTGCACAGACAGCCGAGGTTGTGGCCAAGGTTAAGGAAGAGTTTGGATCGGTAGACATTCTGGTCAACAATGCCGGTATTACGAAGGACGGGCTGATGCTCCGCATGACCGAGCAGCAGTGGGACGCCGTGATAGCCGTCAACCTGAAGAGCGCCTTCAACTTTATCCACGCCTGTGTACCCGTGATGATGCGCCAGCGCAAGGGCTCTATCATCAACATGGCTTCGGTAGTGGGCGTACACGGCAATGCCGGTCAGGCCAACTACGCCGCCTCTAAGGCCGGACTGATAGCCCTGGCCAAGAGCATCGCCCAGGAGATGGGACCCAAGGGCATCCGCGCCAATGCCATCGCCCCGGGCTTCATTGACACTGCCATGACCCAGGCACTGCCCGAGGACATCCGCAAGGAGTGGACTAACAAGATTCCACTGCGTCGCGGCGGTACTACCGACGACATTGCCAACACGGCCCTGTACCTGGCATCCGACCTGTCATCGT
>ERZ808240.3089-NODE-3089-length-16867-cov-6.707233_pt1 | contig 16867 bp, 12 predicted proteins | sample MGYA00521084_ERZ808240 | MGnify/ENA primary metagenome ERZ808240 (study PRJEB31516, sample SAMN03275571) | gut metagenome | biome: mammalia-associated habitat; material: feces | host: Papio cynocephalus | place: Kenya | collected 2012-08-06 ... | reverse complement strand
TGCCGGTGTAACTGTTCACCTCTGCCATTGCCGCGTTCAGGTCGACTGCATCTTCATCTCCGAACAGCCCGTGTTCGCCCATCCGCTCCGCGCGAGGTCGGGTTGCGATATACTTGGCGTAGCCGTCAATTTCCTGTACCTTGCCCCAGTTTTCCTCCATCGCCAGCGTGAGAAACTGCGAGGCGCTGAACTTCGTCGGGTGTGCCGCGTAATCTCCATATTCCAGAAGCGTTTTTGTGTCTGGAAAATCCTTCGTCAGCTTTTCGATGAGCTGCGTCTGTCGTTTCGTCGGCGGGCGGTCGTCCGGTAAGATTTCTACCCGTTCGCGCGTCGCGATGTAGCGCAGATACCCGCCCGCCGGTTTTGCGCCGCCGCCTTTGAAATACGGACTTTTGACGATCAATCTGGCCATTCGTCAAACGGCTCCTGTGCGCGAACCTTCTGCTCCAACCGGAGCTGACCGTTGGTGCGCTTCACGTCATTGACGCTCTTTGCCCGCTGCTTCCGCAGCACCGATTCGTCCAGATTCACACACTCCGCCAGAAGGCTCAGCCCCATGTCCAGTTCCACGGCCTGCTTGAAAAGCAGCGATGAGAGCCGATGCTCCAAAAGCTGCAGCCGCCCGTCAATGGCTGACTGGACCGCCCGCGGGAGCATCGTGCTTGTTCCCGCTGCCAGATGATCTGCGTAGTAATTCACGGCGCGTTCCAGAAATTCATTTTTGCTGCGGCAGCCGTCCTGCTGGTACCAATGCTCCAGCTTTTCTGCCGTTTCCGGCGACATCCTAAAATTCAATCTGTTTTCTTCCTTGCTCATAATCCCCCAATCTGCGGCGCGGCACGCCGGAATCCCTTGAACCGTCTGCGTTTGTGGGATTCCAGATGCCAGCCGCGCATGATTTCCTCCAAACAGGCGTCAATCGCAGCGCCTGCGCAACCTCCTGATACAGTCCGCACTGCGGGCTGTTGTGGACAGGAAAAGCGTCGGTTTCGACGCCATCCTTTTATCCTGCTTTCTCGCCGCAGCGTCCAAAATCGTCTGATTTTGCCCGTTTTGGCGTTTTCCCACGTTTGCCGTATTTCCTCTTTCGACCGAACCCACTGTGCTGGGCTTCGGTCGATTTTCCCGTTCTCCCGCACGGCGGCGCAACGTCCGTTTTTTGTTTTCGGCGGGTAACGCGCCCGGCTGTGTCCGGAAAATCGGACACAGCCGTGACACGCGGCTCACGCGGGCGGACAGGCAGTTTCCTGCTGCGCCTGTTGGAACGCGTCTAAGCGCTTTCGGATGCGTTCCTGCTCGCATTCTGCGTCCAGGTTTGCAAGCTTCTGCTCGTAAAACTGCTGGATAGAAAACTGGATGGGCAGGAGCGTGTACAAAAGGCTTCCGTTTTGTTTTCGACCATCCTGCGTGATGATTGTCGTGTGTTCAGTCTGAATCAGCCCTCGCTCGACCAGCTCGGTCACATATTTTCGTACGGTGTTCGGACTCATATTGACGGCGTTTCCAATCGTCCGGTAACTTGCGTGACATTGATACGTCGTCCGATCTTCGATGTACATCAGGTAACTGTAGACAGCCAATGCGCCCGGCGAGAGGCCGAGGTCGAAAACCTCGTTCGGCAGAGGAAAATAGTTTTTAATTGGATCGCGAGAGGTGTAGTATTTATTCTTCATGCGCGCCTCCCGTCTGCCGTTCCACCCAGAGGCAGAACGGCTCCTTCGGCACGACAAGCCGGCTGCCGATTCGCAGTGACGGAAAGCCGTCCTCGTGCAGAAGTTCGTAAGCACTCGACGGCGATACGCCCGGCGCGCGGGAGACAAGCTGCGCGTTTAGAAACAGCGGCAGCTCATCAAAATTTTTGATGCTTGATGTGTTCAAAGTAAGATTTACCTCCGTTAATTTTAGAAAATTCAGAGAAATAGCTTGCGTTTCGGAGGCCCCTCTGTTAGACTAAACACAGTTGCAGTCCGTGTTTTCCGAAACGCGGCGCGCCGTCCGACTGTTGCAGCAGCCGGGCGGCTTTTTCTTTGTGGGCATCACAACGCAAATGCGTCTGCGGCCTTCGGCGGATCTTTTACTCCAATACTGCGGTTTGAAAAACTTGAAATACACAAAGTATTCCTGCGTTTTCCAAACCTTGTCTTGAAGCAAAATCTCTCGCCGAATGCTCTTGCCGATTTGCGCTGTGCTGCCCTGTCGCCCGCCACCTCCATACCCGTTCCTGCCCTGCGGCCTTTTGTTGACGCACACGGCGTTGGCTTCGCCTCGGTACGCTAGCTGCTTTCGCAGCGTCACGGCATACTTCTCCGGCGAGTATCGTCTTTGGAGATGGGTGTGAAATTTTCAAGGTGCAGCGCAACTTTCCGTTGACAAGCTGTCTATGCGGTGTTAGGCTATGATAAAATAATTTAGACAGCTTTCCGGTTTTAAGGTAACATAGGACTGTATATTTGTCAAGACTATTGCATTTATAATTTACAATTAGTCCATATTTGAGGTGACAGCTATGTGGTATGCAAAGATGTATTTCTCTGGGGAGAAGGAGTTTTTTGAAAACGATGCGTTTGGAATGCAGGGCGTCCCGTCCAAGCAGCTGGAACTTCCGTTTTTGGAAAGCCTGCTGACGTTTCTGGAGTTGGACGAAAAAGAAATCACGCCGATGCTGGAACGCATCAGCGTGAACTGGGAGCGCTTCGTCGAAAGCGGTGACCTCGGAGCGCATACAGCCGCGATGGTGGAGCTCGGCGCGCTGGCCGAGAAGCACATTTATTTCCGTCTTTTATATACGCGCTGCTTCGGCTGCATTTCCGTTAATGGCTTCGATCAAGCGGAAATTCAGGCGATTGCTTTGGATTTAAAGGAGTTTGTAAAGCAGTTTTCAGAGACAAGGAAGCAGGTCGAGAAGTTTTTTGAATGTGTGCTGGACGTAGATTCTGCCGGTCGTGAGCCGCAGAAGCAGGCAGCGAAAAACTACCATTACGACCAGCCGAGAAACCCGGAGCTGTTCCGGTTTGAGCCGATCCCGCTGAGCTTTGAACCGGTCGAACCGGGCCGGTGCGCGCCTGTTTTGTACTCGTCCGCCGTGCGGGACATGATCGACTATTCGCTGCGAAGCTGCGTCGAGCGCGGCGTGACGGTTCGCCGCTGCAAGAATTGCGGGCGATGGTTCCCGCAGACCGGGCGCGTGAGCGCGGAGTACTGCGAGCGCCCGGTAAAATACGGCGAACAGCGCTGCCGTGAGATCGGCGCGTTCCGCCAGTGGACAAAAAAACAGACCGACGACCCCATTTTTAAGGCGTACCGCAAGGAGTACAAAAAGCGCTTCGCATGGATCAAGGCCGGGCGCGTTACCGACGAGCAGTTTTACGCATGGAGCGAGAAGGCCAGAGAAGAAAAAAAGAAATGCGACCGCGAGATCATCTCACTGGAGGATTTCCAGCAGTGGCTACGCGAGTCCAAAATATAAAACTACGCGGCGACAGCTTGCCGGCCGCGTATTCTTTGTCTATTGCGAGTCAAAATTCAGCCCTTTTACACAGGCGCTTTCAGCAGGTCGGAAAGCTTTTGCAGGCGGAAGTCTGCGCGGGTGGAATCTGCCGCGGGACCGATGCCCGCAGCGTAGAAACCGCCGGCCTTGGCCGCCTGTATGCCAGCTTCGGCGTCCTCCACGACAAGCGCATCATCCGGCTTCACGTCAAGGAGCTTTGCCGCCAAAAGGAATACCTCAGGGTCTGGCTTGGAGTGGGCGATCTGTGTTCCGTCGGCAACTGCATCGAAAAAGCTGCCAAGCCCAATGCACTCCAGAATCAGCGGCGCGTTCTTGCTGGACGACCCCACAGCCAGTTTATGACCGTCCGCGCGCAGCTTCAGCAGCGTGCTGCGCACATCTTCATCCAGATCAGCTGGCGTCATAGTTTGCAGATAACCGCGATAAATCGCATTCTTCTCCTCTGCGAATGCCTTCTTTTGCTCCGTGGTGTAAGCATTTTTCTTCTCTCCTAGGACAATATCAAGGCTTTCCATGCGGCTGACACCACGCAAACGGTCATTGACAGACGCATCAAACGGGATTTCAAGCCTCTTTGCCAGCATAGCCCACGCCGCAAAATGAAACTGATCGGTATGGCAAAGCACACCATCCAAATCAAAAATATATGCAGAAAAATTTCTCATATTTTTAGCAAATGCCGGAGCTGAATCAGCTCCGGCACGTCCTTTCAGAATTGTTCTTCATATCCGCTTCGGATAAAAACCGGGATTTTTCCGTCGCAGTCCGTACAAATCATTTGCTTGCCACGATACGGCTTTCGATCGAAGAATCCAATCCATTCATCCTCCGGCAAATAGACCTTCCTGCTTTCTGCGTTTTCCTCCAGAAGCGGCGCAACGAGCAGCGCATCGCCAAGCATATACTCGTCCTCGCAGGCAAGCGCCGCTTCATCTTCGGGCCAGCAGAACGCCAGCGGCCGCATCATCGGCATATTGTCAGTCACACACGCCTGCGCAGTCTCCCAAAGATACGGGCGCAGCCGTTCTCGCAGCTTGTGCCAAAAGCGCATCTCATCGACAAATTCAGGCGCGTTGTAGGCGGCAGCCATATTCCACGGGCTGCGTTCGTTGTTGCCCTCGCCGCCCGGCATCAGCTCTTTGAACTGCCCACCGTCCGGCTCTGAATGCCATTGCATGATCGGGCAGAAGCAGGCCATCTGTGTTGCGCGGCGGTAGAGGTCCAGCGTCGGAAGCGGGCCTGCAAAACCTGCAATGTCAAAGCCCCAGAACAGGATACCGGAAGCCGCGGCTGACAGTCCGGCGTGAAGCTGACTTCGCAGTTCTGCATTCTGCGACTGCTGATCGCCGCCCCAGTGCATCGGGACAGTGTGCTGCCCGGAAAATCCAGCTCTGCTGAATAAAACCCGCTGCGAACCGATAAAATCGCGGTATGCGCAGGTATAGTCCCGTGCGTAGCGATTCTTTCCAGATTTTCCGTTGCTGCCATCCATAAAGCGCACGTCCGGGCGATAGATGAACTCGCCGCCATCGGTTTTGAAGCCGTCAACGCCCATGTCGAGAAGATATTGACGTTTGGCGAACCACGTCTGAACGGTTTCCGGGTTTGTATAATCCGGGATCATGGAACCGGAAAACCAATGTCCGTCGGGGATGGTATAGGGTGCTCCGTCTGTGAGATGGACGCATAAGCCGCGCCGCACAGCATCCTCGCGGTCAAGCGTGTTCTGTACGTTCAGAATCTCGTCGGGCCCCTGCTTTTTATAGACAGGAATCTGCCAGAGGACAAGATGCAGCCCGGCCTTGTGCAGTGCATCCGCCATGCCCTTGGGGTCAGGCCATGGAGAACCCGAAAAATCGAAATCGTCATATCGGAGTACAGCTCCGTCTGGTTTCGGTTGGTATTTCGCCCCATTCCAGATATAAAACGTCGCTTCGTCGCTCCATGCCTCCAGCACCAGAATACTGGCCGGGAAATCGTGCTTTTTCAGGTTCTCGATCTGCTGCTCCGCGTCCTTCTGGCAATTCCAGCGATTTGCCGAAATCCACACGCCAAACGCCCATTCAGGCGGCAGAACAGCCTTTCCGAACAGTTCCATATATGCGCTGACGATTTGCGCCGGTTCACCGGAAAAGGCCACAACGGGGGCAGATTCCGGTAGATCGATTGTCACAGAGTTCTCGTCAAAATGAAATGTTGTTGTTTCGCAGGTGTCAACATACAGACCGAATCCGCTGTCTGTCCAGAAAAACGGGGCCGGGCAATATGTTTTTTCACCTTGGAAGCAGAACTTTTCTTCCACCTGATTGACAACGACACGTCCTTTTTGATTCAGCGCGTCATATTTCTCGCCCATTCCGTATGCGCCCTGATAGGACAGACTTACCGTCAGAACTGCGCCGTGACGCACAAGCTGCGCATCAGTGCGTGGGCAGGATATATGTGTCTTGAATGCAGAACTTTCAAATCTTTGCATGGTTTACCCCTTGATACCACCGGCCATCATGCCGTTCTGGAAATACTTCTGCGCGAAGCAATAAATGAGAATAATCGGGATCATCGAAATCAAACTGCCTGCCATCAGGACGTTATACTCCGTTGCGAACTGGCCGTTCAGCGTCGAAAGGGCAATCGGAAGCGTCATTTTCGTCTTGTCTGTCAGCATGAGCAGCGGCCAGAGATAATCATTCCAAGACTCCATGAATGTTGTGATCGACAGAGTTGCAAGTGTCGGCGCACAGAGCGGCAGTGCAACCTTGAAGTAAACCGTAAAGGTTGAAGCGCCGTCGATGCTGGCTGCATCCAGATAGTCGTTCGGGATTGTCCGCATTTGCTGAACGAGCAGGAACACGGCAAACGGGCGGAAAATGGACGGTAAAATGACGCTGGCATAGCTGTTAATCAACGACATTTTATTCATGACGACAAACAGCGGGATGATCGTGACCTGCGTTGGAATCATCATCGTTGCCAGAAACACCTTGAGCAGCAGATCAGCCTTTGGAAACTTGAGCTTTGCAAAAGCAAATGCTGCCATAGATGCCGAGATCAGCGTGATAATTGTATAGGTCACAGAAATGAATAAGCTGTTCCCGATGGTGCTGAAGAACGGAAACTTTGAAAACACCTTCACATAGGAAGCAATCGTCGGTTCTTTTGGTATCCATTCGATTGGAATGCTCATAAGCGCGCCGCGCGCCTTGAGTGATGTACTGACCATCCAGAGGAATGGAATGATCGCCAGAATTGCAATCAGAATGCCGACAACGTAATAGGCTACTGTGCCGATTTTTTTCTTATGCGTCATAATTCACCCACCGTTTCTGTCCGCGCATCTGAATTGCTGTGCAAACCATGATAATCAGGAACAAAATCCAAGAGAACGCCGAAGCGTAACCCATCTTGAAATAGCGGAAGCCGTACTTATAAATACGTTCTACCATAACCTGTGTTGCCCCGTTCGGGCCGCCGTCCGTCATAATCATGATCTGCGGGAAAAGCTGGAACGAGTTAATAAGGCTGACGATCAGAACGTAGAAAATCGCCGGTGTGAGAAGCGGCAGCGTGATTTTCCAGAAGCGCGTCCAAGCGCCTGCGCCATCAATTTCTGCGGCTTCATAATAGGTGCGGTTGATGCCAACCATACCGGACAGAAGAATCAGGCCAAAGAACCCCATGTCTTTCCATACGGACACCAATACGATTGCGGGCATCGCCCATTTTTCGTCCAGCAGCCAGCCGGGGCCTTCAATTCCAAAGAAAGCAAGGATATTGTTCATAGCACCGTACTGTGGGGCCAGAATGCTTTTCCAAATCAACGATGCCGCGACCCAAGAGGTCAGGACCGGAATATAGTACAATACGCGGAACACACCGACGCCGCGCCGCTGCTGCGACAGAAGCGATGCAACAGCCAGCGATACGGCCATCATAAGCGGCAGATACAAAACGATATAGGTCAGCGTGTTTTTTAGGACTTTCCAAAATTCCTGACTCGTTAAAATCGCTTTGTAATTATCAAGACCGATAAAATGCTCCTGCATGAAACCATCCGCAAACAGTCGGTCAAGACCATTCCAATCTGTCAGGCTGATGAAGATAGAAACGACCATCGGTGCCAGATAAAAGATTGCCAGACCGATGAGACTGGGGAGCAAAAACGGCGACGCTCGCAGCAGACCCTCTCCACCCGGCTTTTTCAGCCGAGGCCCAGTTTTACTTGTTTTCATCTGTCTGCCTCCTTTATCTTAAAAAGGCGGGCGCATAAGCGCCCGCCAAGAAAGTTGTTAGCCAAGGGTGATCTGCGCTTCGCAGTCAGCCTGCGCCGCGTTCAGAGCGTCGGTGACAGTCATGGTGCCGTCAGCCGCTGCGGAGAGGTACTGACCGATAATGTCGCTCATGAGGGCGTAGTCCTCAATGACGGGCGGCATGACCAGATAATCAAGGCTCTCGAAAACAGCCTTGCGGTTGTCGGGAGGAGTGATCTCCAGATAGCTGGACAGAGCGTTCAAGTCCTTGAGTGCGGGCAGATCCCAGCCAGCCGCGAGACGAATATCAGCGGATTCGGTGCTGGAGGTCAGCCATGCCAGCCACTCGGCAACTTCTTCCGGGTGCTCAGTTTCGGGGTTCATAACAACGCAGTTGGAGAAGAAGTGGGTAGCTTTCTGCGTGCTGCCCGGCTCAACAGCGATGTCCCATGCGAAATCGCAGTTTTCCGTAAAGGTCTGGAATGCCCAAATGCCGGTGGGGATCATGCCGAGACGGCCGCTCATGAACATATCCCAGTCGCCCATGCCGCCCTGCTGGACGGAGTTCGGCTGCACGTTGCTGACCAGAACGCGGTCAACAAGCGTCTGCGCTGCCTTGATATTTTCTTCGGAGTTGATCGTGAACTGCGTCTTATCCTCGTTCAGCAGGCTGCCGCCGTACTGTGCAACGACCTTAAAGAACTCGTTGTAGGTGATCGGCTGCCAGATACCGAAAATATCGTCGCCCAGCGCGCGAATCTTTTCAGCAGCATTCTGAACATCATCCTGCGTCCAATCATCCGTCGGATAATCAACGCCAGCCTGATCGAACAGGTCCTTGTTGTAAATCAGGACGACATTGGAGAAGCTCTCAGGCAGGCCGTACTGTTTGCCATTCACATTGAATGCGCCGAGTGCGGTTTCGTTCAGACCGGAAAGATCCTGACCGGTGATCTCTGCAAGCAGACCTTTGTTTGCATAGGCTGCGAAGTTCTCGATGTTCAGCTCGTAGCAGTCAGGAGCAGTGCCGCCCGCAACACGGGTCTGCATCTGCGTGAAATAATCATCGTAGCCGATTGTTTCAACTTCGATCTTGATGTTCTCATGGGTGGCTTCAAAGGCTTCGACCATTTTCTGAAGCGTTTCCTCATTGCCGCCAGACGAATTGAAGTTGCAATAGGTGATCGTCACGGGCTCTGCCGGGGTTTGGGCTGCGGCATCATCCGTCTTTGCCGGTTCCTCAGTCTGCTGAGTATCGGCGGGGGTGGTCTGTTCGCTGTCGTTCGATTTGTTGTCAGTGGCTGCGGGTGCGCAAGCTGCAAACACCATCAGCATGGCAAGAACCAGTGCAATCAGCGAAAAAATCCGGGTCTTTTTCATTGTTGTTCCTCCTGTAATGTTGATTTTTTCGCCCTTCTCGCTTAGAATATAGAGTACGGGAAGGACTTTCGCAGAGTTTCTTTCCCACGGCCTGTATCGTCTCGTCAAAGTAGATGCAGGCCGCTTTTTATTGCAGGAACCGATGATACAGCCGTCTGCGGCTGTGGACGGATATTTTGCCCCAGTTCTTCCGTTCGGAAGCTTGCAATACATCCAGTATTCCTGCGCTTCCAAACGTCGATCTGTGCCAAAATCTCTCGCCCACAGCACTTGCCGGCTATATCATCGTCTCCTGAAGAAAGACAATTAAATGGTGCGGACGGATTCGCGCTCTACAAGCTGGAGCGGCAAAATTTCTTCCTGCTTTGTAAGCGCAGGATCTTCAATGTGCTTGAGCAGCAGCTCAACGGCTTTTTGACCTTTCAGTGAAATCTGCTGCCGGACAGTTGTAAGTCCCGGCGTCAGATATTGTGAGACCTCCAGATCATCAAAGCCAATCACAGAGTAATCCTCCGGCACACGCAAGCCTTCTTCATATAGCCCACGGATGGCACCGATTGCCAGAATATCCGCCGCGCAGACGATTGCCGTCGTTGGGAGTTTTTTGGAAACGAGTTCTTTTGCAAGAGCGATACCACTGCGGTAATCGATCTGCCCCTCAAAAATGTTTTGTTCCTGATACGGAACGCCATATTCCTCTAATGCCTGCTGAAATCCAAGCAGGCGTTTTTTCATAACGCCGTTTTCCTTGATCTGGCCGCAGAAGAACGCGATCTCCCTGTGCCCGTGTGATAAGACGTGCTTCGCGGCAAGATAGCTGCCATACGCATCATCGATTCGGATGGAGTGATAATAGTGGTCGCCGCAGTAGCTATCGATCAGGACGATCGGAATCTGCGTCTTTTTCATCTGCTGGTAAAACTCGTCTGGATACATACCAATTACAATGATTCCATCCAGATTCCGCTTCTTGGCCAGCGTCAGATAGCTTTCATTTGCGTCCGTTGCAGAAATCAGAATATGATAGCCGCTCAGACGTGCGTAATATTCAATGCTGCCGAGAATTTCACTGTAAAAACTGTTCTGGAACATTAGACGCTCGCCGGGTTCCGTCTGCGGAACAACGACGCCAATGAGTTTGGAATCCCGCATCGTCAGGCCACGCGCGTTCAAATCAGGTACATAATCCAGTTTTTTGATTGCCTCCATGACACGGGCTTTTGTTTCTTCAGAAATCGAACGTTTCCCATTCAAGATATACGATACTGTAGCCGATGAAACGCCAGCCTCCTGTGCTACATCCTTGAGCGTCGCGCGTGCCATATCTTCACCTCAGTTCAGTTAACCGCTTAAATCATTTTTCTATTCAAACTATAGCGAATCTTGTCACGTCTGTCAATACCATTTTTGATTTTCTCTAAATTCTCCTTGACAAGACCACGAATTTTGTTATATTTAACATGAACGCATATTTAAGCGATTAACCAATTTTGAACTGAGGGATGCGTATGGAACGTTATTTACCAACCGGAAACGAAATGATTTCTCTGCCAAAGTTGAATGAGCAGACTGCGGCAATCGAGGATCTGACTTTTCTCTCCATGCAGCAGCGCGGCATGATTGAACTCTGCGGAACAGAAAACGCGCCGCTGATGCAGCCGTTTATCGAGATCAATCAGGAAGAACTGGCGCTTACAGGTCTGCAATGGTCGCGGGAACACTTCTGGATTCCGTCCGGTCATAAAGAAACCGAACAGGCCACGGTCAAATTCACCGTATTGACGCCGGTTGGAGAGCGCGGGTTTGCGATACGTTTGTCTGTCACAGCGCGAACAGATTGCCGCTTAAAACTTGGTGCGCGCGGTCTGTGGAGCAAAAGTGTTCATTGTGTCAACGAGGATAAAGAGCTGACCGGTCAGGCGCACATTTATGAAAGCGCATGGAACAGCAGCTTTATCATGGATTATCGTGTCGGCTTCCCGGCATTTGCGCTTGCGCCTATGACAGACCGTGCAGGCAAAAGTGAATGGGCGCAGACGGAGGACGGCATTTCCTATCGGATTTCCTGTGAGCTTGACGCCAAAGCCGGGCAGGAAGAAGCGTTCACGATTTTCTGGGGTCTTGGCTTTGAAGAAGTCGCCGCTGCGACCAGCGCGAAAGAGCAGCTTCGCCGCGGCTGGGATTGGCTGTATCGAAAGACGGCCGACTGGCTGGACAAGCGCACCATGCAGCTCCCGACACCGGAGCTGACGGAGGTTTACAATGTCAATCAATTTTTCTGCCTGTTTTATGCGACTGGCAGGACATTCGATACCGAGGAACTGATCTGCGCGACAAGCCGCTCCACACGCTATTACGTTAGTGCTGCTTATTGGGATCGGGATTCACTTCTGTGGGCATTCCCAACGATTCTGCGTGCGGATGCTGCGCTTGCAAAAGAAGTCCTGACCTATGTTTTCACCCGCCAGCGGCAGAACATCGGCGTACATTCCCGGTTTATCGACGGAACCATGTTGGAACCGGGGTTCGAGCTGGATGAGCTGGTCGCGCCGGTTCTGGCGCTCCAAGCGTACCTTTCCGAAACGCGCGATGAAGCATTTTTACAGGAACGCTTTGTCCAGGATGGTCTTTCGCTGATTTTGGCGCGCCTACGGGAAGCGCGTCACCCGGATACTGCGCTTTATGAAACGTTCTTGCAGCCCACGGACGACGAAATCGTGTATCCATACTTGACGTATGACAACGTGCTTGTCTGGCGTGCGTTGCAGTTGCTGGCAGACTGGCGGCCGGCACAGCGCGGATCGCTGCTTGCGGAAGCAGACGCTGTGCGCGCGGCGATTTTCACGCATTGCGTCAAAAAGGATGCTGACGGACAGCCGTATTTTGCATGGTCGGTCGATCTGGCTGGGCATCACGATGTCTATGACGAGCCGCCCGGAAGTTTGCAGCTCTTACCGCATTACGGCTTTTGCGAAAGAACGGATGTGATCTGGCAAAATACGGTTCGCATGATCCGCTCGGCAGATTATAAATTCAGCTTTGCCGGAAAGCCCATTGCAGAGATCGGCTGCCCGCACGCACCTTGGCCTTGGGTATTGAGCTTGTGCAACAGCCTTCTCTGCGGTCACGCGGAGCAGGCGCTGCGCGAACTGACGATCATGCCGATGGATAATGGGATCGCCTGTGAGAGCGTTGACGCAGACACCGGCGAATGTACGACAGGCAGCGCATTTGCCACCTGCGCAGGTTTCCTGTGTCATGCGCTGCTGACGGCTTGTAAGGAGGGGTCATCATGCGGAACGATTTGAAACTGCTGCCATGGGAGATTTGCTCTGAGGCAGACGGCTGGAATGACGATTTTTTAGAGAGCGTCTTTTTTCTTGGAAATGGGCGTATGGGCGTTCGAGGCTATTTGCCCTTTGAACCGGATTCCCGTCCGACACAACAGGGCTTATTTCTCGCAGGAATTTTCGGAGAAATCAAGGACGGAATCACCGATTTTGTGAATCTTCCGTCCCCCGTCTGCGAAACTCTGCTTTTGAATGGCACGACCGCTGTGCTTGCTTCCCCAATCCATCGGACGCTTGATCTGAAATCAGCCAGCTTCTATGCAGATTTTACACTGGCGGCTGGAGATACGCGCGCGGACGTGCGATACACGCGCTTTTTCCCGAAAGAGCTGCCTGCACTTTTGATGCAGCGGTTTGAAATTCATGTTCAAAGTGATGTGGAGCTTGAACTGCGCAGCGGCATCAATCTTTCAAGCTGCAACAGCCCAATTCCAGACGATCAGGTAAAGGAAAATACAGAACTGGTACAGCTTGCCCCCCTGCAATTTGTGACGGACAATGGCAGCCTTTTCTCCTGCACGTTTGAAACTGTCGGAACAGGCTTACGCATTGAGCAGGAAGTCCAATTCCATGCGCCGGAGTTTACACAGGGAATCGTGCAGAACAGCGGTGCGGAAGTCGCCTGTCCGCTGACCGCTCATGCAGCTGCCGGGCAGACGCTGATAGTCGAAAAGCTGGTCTGTATCCGTACAAGCCGCGACGCAGATGAACGCATTGCGGCTGCGCCAAGTGATTGGAGTTTCCGCGCACTTTGGGACGCGCATACTGCCGCGTGGTTGCACACATGGCAGGATTGCGACAGAACACTTCCCGATGCAGAACTGCAAATCGGTCTGCGTTATTCGATGTTTCAGCTTATGGCAAGCTGCGCCGCACATGATCCGACCGTTTCCATCGGCGCAAGAGGTTTGACCCATGCTCGGTATAAGGGCTGTTACTTCTGGGATACAGACCTGTTTATGCTCCCGTTCTTCCTGAAAAATGATAAAACAGCCGCAAAAAATTTGTGCCTGTATCGCGCAAATGCGTTGAACGCGGCCAGAGATCATGCAAAAAAGATGAACGCTGCCGGAGCGCGGTATCCTTGGATGGCGGCGCTCGATGGCAGCGAACAATGTGAAACATGGGACATTGGGTGCAGCGAGGTCCATATCACGGCGGACGTGGCCTATGCCTTGGGCGAATACTGCCGGGAAACCGGGGATAAAGAATTTTATCTGCATAAGGCCGCACCCGTATTCATTGAAACCGCCCGCTTCTGGGCCAGCCGGTACACATGGAACCGTGCGCACACGCAGGCGGACCTGATGTTCTGCAAGGGACCCGATGAATACTGCGGTATCACGCGCAACAACCTTTTCACGAACGTCATGGTGCAGCATAATCTGGAGCTTGCCATAGATGCGGCAAAGGCGCTGCAAGACAAGCCTGCATATCAGGATCTCGGCTTGTCGGAAGAAGAAACTGCATCGTGGCAGACGCTTCACGATGCAATTCCTTGGCCGCACGACCCGGACAGCGGGCATCTTGCTCAGGACGAGACGTTCCATCTGCTTGAACCGGTGGATATTGCAGCACTAAAGCCGGATCTTGGCGCAAGCTATCATCATGTGTGCTTCGACCGGTTACAGCGATATAAAGTTGTGAAACAGACCGACGTGCTGCTTCTCATGACGCGCCTGCCAGAGCTTTTCACAAAGGAAGAAAAAATGCAGGCATGGAACGATTTTGAACCGCTCTGTCTGCACGACTCTACGCTGAGCTTTGCCAGTCATGCGCTCTTTGCGCTGCAAAACGGGCTGCGTGAAAAAGGAATCGAGTATCTGCGCAAGGCGCTGCTGCTCGATCTGCGCGATCTGATGAATAACACCGGCAAAGAGGGCCTGCATCTGGCCGGCATGGGCGAGAGCTGGCAGGCCGCGTGTTTCCTGTAATTGCCCCCCTATTCTTTGTTTACAGCGGCGCAGAATCTGCGCCGCTGTAATATATTCAGAACAGTCCTTCTATTTTCAGTGCCAACTACATGACAATTAGCGAGCCGATTGCCTTATTTATATTGCCCTGATATGTCTCATTTCCGCATAGCCGTTCTCTACTCGTTCTTTATTATAATGCCCGCACCAATTTGCGTATCTTCATACTTATATGAAACCGTCATCGTTATTCTCACCTTCTTATACGCCCGATGTATGTAATCCGCAAACTCCTTCTGTTCAAATGGAATATATATGCTATTTGTTACGTTATACAAAACCATCCCATTTTCTTCTTTCCATCTGTGTGCAATATCTTCCTTCTGGGGATCATCGATTGAAACGCCTATCGAATCTATGTGGCATTTAAGTTTCGTATGGTCTATAAGATACATACCTATCGTGCCATATCGCGGCCAATCAATCTTTTTCATTTTTTCTGTGTAACGCTTTAACAAATCACGGTCTGTTTCCTTCCAAAAGCCCATGAGATTTCCGGCATACATATCCGCTTTTATTCCAGAATCCTCTATCATCTGAATCAATATACGCTGTTTTTCACAAGATTCACTTGAAACAAACTGTATTTCGATTCCACTTTTCGCGATTCCAAAATAACCTTGCTCCATCCATTCTGTGAACCGTTCTTCTATGCTGTCTTCCACATTATTCTGGCGAATCATCCCAGCTGGCAGTGTGGTGTTAAATTGAATGAGATGCTCTGGCCGTTCTTGATTGGCGTAGTTTGATAAAACCAATTACATTTATTGCGCGCAATCGCTACAGCGCTGTTTACCGTCTCTTTAAGCTTATTAAGCTCCTCCCCAGTAAGTCCCTGTTCCTCTTTGAGCAATTCCTCTTTGTACAGCCATTCCACAGTGCTGTGGAGTTGTACTATCTCGCTTCCCATTATCTTCTTATCAACCGGCAAATGCAGATTAGCAGAAAACTTTTCATATGTCCCAATTGTAGATTCTGCTGAAATTAAAACATCTGTAAAAACACGCATTGAGAACATTCTTGAGCAAGCTCGTAATGGAGAAATATAAAATTTGACCGTTTCATAGTATCCAAGTGTCAACACACCTATTTTTTGATGGTTTTGACTGACGCTAGTGGTACATTTATCGCCGCACAGCAGTGTATATGTAATCCCAGTCGCTTGCCTGAATGACTGATTTTTTGTTTCCATCTTCGTCTATTCTTTGTTTACAACGGCGCAGTTTCTGCGCCGCCGGTTTTCCGCTCTGACCCAAACCGTGACCCAAACGCGGAAAAATCAGGTGGATTTATCCGTACCGGAAAGGAGACCGCTGTGAAATTTTCCGAGCGGAAAGGCTCTGAAATGCTTTGAAACGTCCACGAAAAATATCCGACCAACCTTCGGGACCAAGAGGCCTCGGGTTCGAATCCCGACACTCCGACCAAATCCGGTTGAAATCATCTGATTTCAACCGGATTTTTCTGTATTTTCAGAACTTTTTCAGACGGAGAATTTTGTGACTTTTCCGTTTGACCCAAACGTGACCCAAACGGGAATCCGGAGCGGAAAGCGCCAGAAGATAAATTTCGCCGCCTGCCGGAGCAATTCCGGCGGGCGGCACAGTTATTTTCGCTTTTTCAGCCGACACTCGCCATGAATCCGCTGATTTTCTGCGCGGCTTCCTTTTTCATGCCTGCTGTCACATGGGTGTAAACATCCAGCGAAAATTCCGCCGAGGCGTGACCGAGAATTTCCGCAACCGTCTTCGGGTCGATACCACTCTGGATGGCGAGTGTCGAGAACGTGTGTCTGAGGTCGTGGAAGCGAACGTGTTCTTCAATGCCTGCCTTTTCGAGCAGCTTCTTATGAATCCGCCCGACGCAGTCCGGGCCATACATTCCGCCGGTCTTGGGCGATGGAAACATATACGGGCTGAACGGGTGATTCTTGCGATCCTCGACCAGCAGCCGAATCGCTTCGTCACTGAGGTATATCTCCCGGACGGAATTTTCCGTTTTCGGTTCTGTCACGACCAGCTCTCCTTTACCGCGCGACACGGATTTGGACACGGTCAACGTCTTTGTCTGCAAATTCAGGTCGCTCCACAGCAGCGCCACCAGTTCCCCACGCCGTAGTCCTGTACTGAGTTCCAGATAGAACATCGGCAGTACGCCCCATTCTTCCGCTGCTTTTAGATAGTCGCGAATTTTCTCCGGCGGAATGATCTGCATTTTCTTCTTTTCTTTTTTCGGCAGACGGCAGCCATTTGCAGGATTGTAGGGAATCAACCGCTCCGTCACTGCCTGCTCCAAGCACTGGCGCAGCATTGTGTGTAAGCCGCGAATCGTCTTGTTGCTGAGACTCAGATCGTCCATATTTTCGTACCGCTGTACTCTGCCGTGTGCTTTGGTCTCATTGTAGAATTT
>ERZ808240.3088-NODE-3088-length-16872-cov-4.873342_pt1 | contig 16872 bp, 10 predicted proteins | sample MGYA00521084_ERZ808240 | MGnify/ENA primary metagenome ERZ808240 (study PRJEB31516, sample SAMN03275571) | gut metagenome | biome: mammalia-associated habitat; material: feces | host: Papio cynocephalus | place: Kenya | collected 2012-08-06 ... | reverse complement strand
AAGAGATCACAGCAGAAGAATTCGCGGAGATCCGCGCCAAAGAAGCCTACAACGATGGGTTGAAAGACGGCTTCAGCGATGGCTTCGACAATGGCTTCAGCGACGGCGAGAAAGCCGGATTTAAGAACGGCTTCAGCGATGGGGAAAAAGCCGGATTTAAAAACGGCGAAGAAGCCGGTGCGCAGAAAAAGCAATTCGAAATTGCTGCAAATTTAAAGAACGCGGGCATTCCGTTGGAAGTGATAGCGGCGAATACCGGACTGACAAAAGAAGAAGTTGAAGAATTATAATTTATGGAGATTGAGCGGAATACAAGAATGATCGGAACACAAAGCCGGGTGCTGACTGCCTGATACGGCAGTTTTGCACCCGGCCTTTGACTAAGAATTGAAGGCTGAAAACAGGATTCCTATCCGGAGGAAACTCGGATACCTTCGATTGTCCGGATTATGTCAGGCTTTTTCCGGATTGCGTTAAGCTTCGCAGCTTGCCGAGCCGAGCGCCAGTTTTCCCATCGCATCGGTCTGCAGGATCGCGTCATACAGCTCAATCGGCTGTACATCGCCCGCGAGGTTGTGAATCGTTTCGCCAGGCACACAGGCATGCTTTGCGATCTCTTTGATCTGCTCCTTGGTTGTTACGCCGATTTCCGCGAGCGTAACCGGAAGTCCGACTTCCAGACAGAAGCTTTGTACTTTTTCAAATTCTTCTTTCGGCGCGCCTTCCAGAACGAGCTGAACCAAGGTACCGAAAGCAACACAGCAACCGTGATCCGCATGTGCGATGCCAAGCGCGGTGACACCGTTATAGAAAGAATGCGCAGCTGCGCAGTTGACATTATCCGCGCCGACACCGGAGAGGTAGACGTTTGCTTCCACGATGGCTTCCAGCGCAGGCGTCACGGCATGTACCTTGCAAGCCTCCAAGGCCTGCTTGCCATAGGTGAGAAGCGTGTCATAACACAATTTTGCCAGTGCCTGTCCGGCGCGCGTAATGCCGGTACCTTCCAAACTTGCGGATTCTGTCCGGATCGACGCACGACCTTCAAAGAATGTGCCGAGAGCGTCGCCCATACCTGCAATCAGGAACTTGACCGGTGCGTTGGCGATTACAACCGTATCGACCATGACTGCATCCGGATTGGTTGGATAAAACAGATATTTGTCGAAGCTGTGGTCATCATTGTAAATGACGGATAAACCGGTACAAGGTGCATCGGTAGCCGCGACGGTCGGAAGAATAACGATATGCTTACCGGTATAGAAAGCGGTTGCTTTCGCCGTATCGACCGCGCTGCCACCGCCGACGGCAACAACGGTGTCGATGCTGTCTGCTTCGACGATCGCTTTCATCTTATTGATTTCACTGTGGCTGGAGATACCACCGAAGATTTCGTAGCGACGATAATCATCGGAATCTCCAAAGCTTTGTTCCAGCTTGTCGTGGCATGCCTTGTAACCGCTCTTGGAGCAGACAAACAGCCAGCGTTTGCCCATATAGCCCATTTCCTCTTGGAACTTCAAAAGTGCGTCACGCCCTTGCACATATTTGAGAGGCTCACGCATAGCCCGTAATCTTCCCATCATGATAGATTCCTCCTTCTTTCACCATGTAAATGTAGTTTGAATATTGGCCATCGTCCAGTTGGTTTCTAAACGTCTAAAGTATGTTCTTAAGTACAATGTTCTTTACTCTTGTCATTTCATTAAAGGTCGAGAATACTCCCTCCGTACCGATACCGCTGTGCTTCCAACCGCCGAAAGGCATTTCGAAAGATCTGAAGAAGCTTGCGCCGTTGATGACCGCGCCACCTGCTTCCATCGCCGCAGCGACCTTAAAGGCACGTTTCTGATCTTTGGAGAATACACAGCTGGACAGACCAAAGACGGAGTTGTTCGCGATTTCAATCGCTTCTTCGTCGGTATCAAAACCGATAATGGAGACAACCGGTCCGAAAATTTCCATATCTTTGGCTACATCCGCAGTCTTCGGAATATCGGTAATGACCGTCGGCTCATAGTAAGCGCCGTTTCGTTTGCCGCCGAGCAGGAGTTTGCCGCCCTGCTCCAAGGTCAGCTGCACTTCTTTTTCTACCTTGATGGCAGCCTTTTCACTGATCAGGCAACCGATTTGAGTATCTTCTTTTTGCGGATCTCCGACTTTCAGCTGTTTGATCCGGTCGATAACCTTCTTCGTAAATTCTTCTTTGAGAGAATTGTGGATCAGGAAACGCTTGCTTGCGCAGCATACCTGACCGGTATTGTACATACGTCCCCATACCATCTCTTCGACGGCAAGATCCACGTCACCATCGTCCAACAGAATAAACGCATCATTACCGCCAAGCTCTAGTGCAGTGTGGGTCAGGTTTGCGGCAGCCAGCTTCGCGGTACCGATGCCGACTTCCGTGCTGCCGGTCAGAGTGACCAGATGTACGCGTGGATCCGTAACCGCTGCGTCCTTGACAGCGCCCGGTGCAGTCAGGCACTGGATGACACCGTTCGGGACACCGGCCTCTACCAGCATTTCGGTCAGTTTCATCAATGTCAATGGGTTGTCAGAAGACGGGAGAACAATCGCCGCGTTACCCATCATCAGAGCCGGAGCGACCTTCTGATCGTACAGGTCACAAGGGAAGTTAAACGGGATGATGCAGGCTACGACACCAATCGGCTCACGAGTAACAAGCTGCAGGGTTGTTTCCTGTCCGGCTTCGGTTCCCTGTGGGATCAGGGTGCCGTAAAAATGCTTTGCATGTTCCGCGAAAGCAGGGAAAGCAATGCTGATATTGCCGATCTCAGCTCTTGCCTCAGTGATCGGCTTGCCGTTTTCGGCGCAGAGTGTCTGCGCAAGCATTTCCTTATTCTGCTCCACGATTTCTACGAAACGGCGCAGAACATCAGCTCTTTGCGTAACCGATGTCTTGGCCCATTCCTTCTGCCCTTTGACAGCGGCAGTCACCGCCCGTTCGATATCTTCCGCGGTTGCCTTTGGAACGCTCTCAATGACCTTGCCGGTTGCAGGATTGATTACGTCAAAGGTTTCTCCACTGAGACTGTCTACTTTTTTTCCATCAATAATCATCTTCATTGTGATACACTCCTTTTGATCTGTTTTCTTTGAACTTTATGACTACGTGCGCGATATTTGGCGCAAATTATTTACCAAAAGCGGTGAAGGAAAGCATCAGACCGCCGCAGGTGTTGCGTCCGTCATCTTCATAGCCGTATTCACCGAAGGTATATTCCATGATGAACGGAACGTCACCGACCGCTGCCTTGACCTGATCGTATACTTCAGGGATACGATCGCCAATTCCGGCTCTTCTGCCGCCGCAGTGTACCAGATGCAGGCCTGCGATTGGGGTGCCGATTCTGGCTTCCAGTTCTTTTAAGGTCTTGCCGACCGAAGCAATGAGTTCATCGACAGAGGCTTCAAGCTGAATTACGGCAGTGCCGACAGCCAGATTGTTGCCGATATTCATGCTGCCGTCATCGTTGCCGTTCATCGGATGTCTTACTGCAATCAGATCACCAAGCGGATCCTTGACACCGAGCGGTTTCTGGATGGCGTAAGCAAGTAGGTTTCCACCTTTAACATCTTCCGCCGATGCGCCGGTCCATGCGCGATACTGCTCCAGCGCAGAAACACCGTTGATCTCCGCAAGGGTACGATCGCCTACAATCTTGGTGATAACTCCGGCATTGGTCGTCTCACGATAAGCGCCGGTAAAGACATTCGCAAAAGCCTTATCCGTATAGAAGAACGCAACCGAAATGCCGTCCGCGTAGACGTTTTCATCCGTATAGAGCAACCATTCCCCTGCAATGGTATTGTCTGCAGCACTGCCACCGAAGAATGGAACACGACCGATGACTTCGGTAATCCCCTTTAAGTAGTATTCTTCTTCACCGGACGGTGCGGACATATAGAAGAAAGCAGGTGCTTCCGTCTTGCCGGCGTTCTTCAAGGCCGCTTCCGCAACCTTGTGCCCAGTTTCTCTTGCACTGCCGCTCTTTGCCATACCGGCGACACCGACGGTCATATCCGGGTCGGATACGCTCATAATACCGACGAAGCCATCCTCGCTGCTGATAAATCCTTTTTGTGTCATTACCCCTGTAAAGGAAGTATTTCCAATCAGAGGAACACCGGGAAGAGTTTCTCTTACCGCATGCAGCATCGCTTTTTGGTCATACTGCACACCGCTGTAGACAAAGGCCATTTTCATGTCCTTCAGATCTGCTTTTACAGCTTCCGCCGCTTCTTTACCGGCGAGCGCTGCATTTGCATTGGTGCTGGCACCTGTTTGCATCTTCAACATTGTTATATCCTCCTTACATTTCATTCTTCCGGGAAAGCGATTCATCATACTTTCCGTTTCTCTTTACCATTATCATAGTCAAAATCAAAAAAAAGTAAAGAGGGGAGGTTTTACAATGTAAAAAAGCTGTTCCACCATGCGGAACAGCTTTTTTAGGGCTTGATCTTATGCAATTTACGCGAATTTTTCCAGTCTCGCGCGGGTACGCTCTTCGCCGAGGATCTGTTGGATCTCCCAGATGTCCGGAGACTGCTGACGACCCATCAGCGCCACACGGATGACGGTGCTGACATGACCGACGTGTCCCTTGTACAGGTCAGGATTCTTCTTGAAATCCTTCGGCTTGACTGCGTAACCGAGTTCCCCGGTGATCTGACGGATCTTGCCGAACCAGGTTTCCTGGTCATCGCTGTGGTCATAGGTCGCGAGATATTTTTCGATGATGAGCTTGACATCGTCCGCAGCTTCCGATGGGAAAGCATCTTCAATCTCAAACAGATCATCGAAGAAGTAGCTGATGTTCTGAATGATCTGCTGCGCGTAGATGTGATCCTTGCGCGGGTTGCGTTCCTCGTGGCGACCGATGTCGAGGATTTTTTCCAGATAGGCGCGGTCTTCGAAAATATGCAGAATATCCGGTCTGAATTCTTCCGCCCATGCCTTCAGAAAGTCGAAGAGTTCGGCGGCACTGATCCTGAGCAGCACATCCTTGCTGATATCGTTCAGTTTGTTCAGATCGAACAGGGCGCCGGAGTTGCTCATTTTTTCGGTCGTAAATTTGAAATCATCGATCGGCGCATCCGGATTGGCAATGCGCCATTCTTCAAAGTTGGAATTGAGGATGGTCAGCAGATATTCGCGAACCGCAGCCGGATGATAGCCCTCATTGCGGTAGTAATCCAAGGAAAGCTCCGGGTCTTTACGCTTGGAAAGCTTGCGCTTGTTGCCTTCTTCGTCCAGCTTCATCAGCTGCGCGGTATGGCAGTAGATTGGCACTTCCCAGCCAAGCTTGTCGAACAGCTCCACATGGATCGGCAGAGAAGGAAGCCATTCTGCGCCTCTGACCACATGCGTCGTGCGCATCAGATGGTCGTCGACAACATGCGCGAAGTGATAGGTCGGAATACCGGTAGCCTTGAGCAGAACCGTATCTTGGTCGTTGACCGGCATATCCAGCGTGCCGCGAATCGCGTCTTCCACCCGGAAACGTTTGATCTGATCTTCCGGCAGGCTCATATCACCGTCGGATTTGAGACGGATCACATACGGAGCACCGGCGTCCAGTTTGGCTTTGATTTCCTCCATGGAAAGATCGCGGCTCTTCGCCCACTTGCCGTAGATGCCCGGATTGGCTTTTTCGGCTTCCTGCTGTGTGTGAATGTCTGCGATGTCTTTTTCCGTCATGAAACACGGATAAGCCTTGCCTTCGGCGACCAGCTTCTTGGCGAAGCACTGATAGATCGGACCGCGATGACTCTGGGTATAGTCTCCATAAGCGCCGATATCGCCGTCCATGGTTGCGCCTTCGTCAAACTGAATGCCGAAGAAGCGCAGGGAGTTGATGATGATCTCAACCGCGCCCTCTACAAAGCGCTTGTCGTCGGTGTCTTCGATTCTAAGAAAAAATATTCCACCGGACTGATGAGCCAGTCTCTCGTCTACGAACGCGCCGTAGAGATTGCCGAGATGAATGAAACCGGTCGGGCTTGGACCCAGTCTGGTCACTTTCGCGTCGGCAGGCAGATCCCGGGTAGGATACATCGCCTCGTAATCGGCAGGAGTTTTGTTGATATGCGGAAACAAAAGTTCCGCGAGCTTTTCATAATTCATATGGTTTTCCTCCGTGGGTATTGAATCCTTTGCGCTATTGACTGCTGCATCCGGTCACGTGATGTGCATCACGAATCGACGATGCGAAAACGCGCGCAGCGCTTCCGTGCCTTGCAGCAAACATATAAAATTTTAACATTTTCGGCGCGAAGATACAAGCCTTTCCGCGCAAATTTTGCGGGAACGATTCAGAATTTCTTTTCAAATTTTGCAAGGTATGAAATGGTGGGTTTTTGTAAAAAATAGAGGAAGTCAATGACACGGGAAACAGTGACGAAGAAGGAAAACAGAAAGGGCGGAAAGGATCCTATGCATGAAGCTTTTGAGGAATATTTGAAAATTTTTCGGACAGAACTGCCACTGGACGAATGCTTTGATCTCATCGAGCGCAAGTTGCGCATCGGCGGGCGGCAGGCAGTGATGTATTTTGTCGACGGGCTGCACGACGGGCAGAAAGGACAGCTTCTGCTCGATTATCTTTTGGCAGTGCAGCCGGAAACGATGGAAGGGCTGCATGAGAGCAAAGATTTCTTAGAGACAGCTGTGCCGTTCATGGATGCCAGCGTGGTCGAGCCGGGAGCTGCCGGGACTTTGGACGCGGCTGTTTACGACTGCTATCTGCAGACTCTCCCGAAGCTCTATGCGGGTCTGGTTCCACTGATCGTGGAAGGTCTGGACAAAATCATCATTCTGGATGTCCGAGACTATCCGTCACGTTCGGTGGAGGAACCGGAGAAGGAGCGAACCCTGCGCGGCGCGCGCGACGGCTTCACCGAGAATATGATGGAAAACGTCGCTATGATCCGCCGCAGACTGCGCAGCAACCAGCTGATTTTTAAGGTTTTTAACGTCGGAACCGACAGTAAGTCAGATGTCGTGCTGTGCTATATGCAGGATCGTGCCGATTTGAAATTTATCGAAAAGCTTGAATCGTCGTTGGTCGATATGAAGGAAAAGGCGCTGGCCGGACGTTGTGCCGACCGGAAGCCGCAGTACGATGGGCAGAATCGCCCGGGAAAAGAGCGCTACGGACAGGCTGAAGCAAAGAGCGGCGGGACATCGGCAGAACCGGTGCTGGCGCAAAGCAGTGCAGGTGACTTTGACGCGCTGACGGTGACGGATCAGAGCCTGCTGGAACATCTGCAGGAGAGCTTTGGCATCGCGAGCAGTCTGAATCCGTTCCCGCGTGTCCGTTATACGCAGCGGCCGGATGTCGCGGCGGCACATCTGGAGGAAGGAAAGGTGGTGCTCATCACCGATAATTCTCCGACCGCGATGATGATCCCGGTGAGCGTGTTTGAATTCTTTCAAGATACGGATGATTATTATTTTCCACAGCTGACCGGAAACTACTTCCGTCTTCTGCGTATCCTGAACTTTATCGTCATCCTGCTTTTGACGCCGACTTATGTGCTGATGGTCGAGTACGAGTGGTTCACCCCGGATCTCCTGCGTTTTTTTGTGCCGGAGGATGATTATGTCATTTCGATCTTCTGGCAGTTTATGCTGCTGGAGCTGGCAATCGACGCGCTGAAGCTTGCCTCACTGAACACGCCGACCTCGCTGGGAATGTCGTTGTCGGTCATCGGCGCGCTGATCCTCGGCGAATTCAGTATCAGCTCCGGCTGGTTTATTCCGCAGACAATCCTGTGTATGGCGGTCGTGGCGCTGGCCTCGTTCACACAGCCGAGCATTGAGCTTTCCTATGCGATGAAGTTCGGGCGCGTCCTGATGCTGATCGGCGCGCAGGTACTGGGTCTGGGCGGCATGATCGCGGCCGCGGCGGTCAGCCTGTTGGTGATGGGGACGACCAGGACACTCGCCGGAACCTCGTACCTCTATCCGCTGATCCCGTTTGACTGGAAAGTGCTCAAGCGGTTGCTTTTTCGCGTTAAACGATGATGCGACAAACGAGGCTGCGGCATTCGCAGCCTCATGAACGCAAGCATTTTCTGCATGCCAGGCGCTCAGCGCGGCAGAGGAATTTCCCGCAGGCGCTGTTTTCTTCATAAATTCTACAAAAAACTCATGTATAATAAAATGATCAAAAAGAACACAATCCAGTCAAGATAGAGAACCAGCCTGCTGCTGGTAGCAGGACTTTCGAAACGGAGGAAATTTTTATGGCGAGAATGATAAAAAAAATGCCGGATTTCAAGCTTCCCAAATACAAAATGAATGAAGTGGATGATCTGGAGGAACTGCGGTCGGAATATGCCGAAAAAAATATCGATGCGCTCTGGAGCAAACTGGAGCATCGCGGCAAACACGAGGAATATGAGGGAACGCATTACCGCACGGTAAAAGAATTCTTCCTGCGCTCAACGAAAGAATTTTGCGATCGACCGTTTATCCTGCAGTGCTTTAACAAAAAGGAAGGCTTTCGCGAAATTACATACGGAGAATTCCGGCAAGATGTCCATGATTTCGGGACAGCGCTCCTGCGCGTCCTGAATCTAGAAGGCGAAAAGGTCATGATCATGGGGGAAACTACATACGAGTGGTATGTTTCCTATATGGCATTGCTATGCGGAGCTGGTATTGCGGTTCCGACGGACAAAGAACTACCGGACAACGAACTCGAAAATCTGATGCGACGTTCTGGCGCTTCGGCGATTATTTTTTCACCGAAGAAACGGGATTCGGTCAAGCGAGCAGCGGCACACTGCCCGAATATCAAATTTTGCATTGAGATGTATTCGGACGCAAAGGAAGATGGATGCTTCGTCGGCTTTGACTTTCTGCGGGACGAAGGAAAGGTCTTTACCGATCTGGGCGATACGAGTCTGCTCAGCAAGAAGATCGATCCGGATGCTTTCGCGGTGCTGATCTTTACCAGCGGCACCACATCCGCAGCGAAGGGTGTTATGATCTGCAATCGCAATCTGGCGGCAAACATCAATGCGGTAACGCCGTATGTCTGGCTGACGCCGGAAGACCGACTGTTCTCTGTGCTGCCGCTGCACCATACGTATGAATCAACGATCGGCTTTCTTTACCCGATGGCGATTGGTGCGTCGATCGTAGTATGCCAGGGACTCAAGCATCTGGTCAGCGATATGCAGACGACGCATCCGACTGCCATCATTGCGGTTCCGCTTCTGATCGAGACCTTATACAAGAAGATTCAGAAAAATATCGAAAAGAGCAAAAAAGGGGGCGCTGTTCGTTCCATGATCCGTCTGACGAATGGATTGCGCAATGTTGGTATTGATGTAAAACATAAGGTTTTTAAGGATATTTATGAAAGCTTGGGCGGTAGACTGCGGATCATCGTTTCCGCGGCAGCGCCGATCGACGCGAAGGTCGGCAAATGGCTGGTGGATATCGGCATCACATTCCTGCAGGGTTACGGTCTGACGGAAACGGCTCCGATCGCGGCGTTGACTCCGGACTTCGACATGCGGGTCGGTTCTGCAGGCAAAGCCGTTCATGGAGATGAGATCAAGCTTAAAAATCCAAATGAAAAGGGAGAAGGCGAGATTCTGATCAAGGGTGAGACCGTCATGCTTGGATACTATGAAGATCCGGAAGCAACCGCGGCTGTCATGGAGGATGGCTGGTTCAATTCCGGTGATATTGGCTATATGGACGAAGACGGTTTCCTTTATATTACAGGCCGTAGCAAAAATGTTATCGTTACGCAGAACGGCAAGAACATCTATCCGGAGGAGATCGAGGGACTGCTGGCAGCTGTTCCGGAAATCGCGGAATGCATGGTCTACGGCAAGGAGGTTGCCGGTGAAAAGGAACTGATCATTACCGCAAGGGTGATCCCGAACTATGAAGAGATCGAAAATCTGCACGGCGCGGAGCGCAAAAATCCGCTGCAGCCGTTTACGGAGGAGGAAATCTACAAGATCATCTGGAATCAGATCAAACAGGTCAACCGTAAGCTGTCCAATTACAAATGCATCCGCAACCTGGAGATCAAGACGGATGCTTTTGAAAAGACTAGCACGATGAAGATCAAGCGCTTCGCGGAATTAAAAAACAACGAGGTGAAAGAAATGCCGAACATGGAAGAGGGCGCAAAGCCGGAAGCATAGGAAGCGGGCAGACAGAAGCTCAAACAGGGCGCAAATAGAAAAGTATAAAAACGAAAGGGTCCGAAACAGGCTGTGAAAGCTGTTTCGGACTTTTTCGCTTCCGAAATTTTGATGTGACGGGTATGCGCCGGACGCGTTGCGGCGGCGTATACCGGAATGATCGAGGCTGTGCGGTCAATCCAGCACGTGGATAAACCTTTTGCGTTCTTTTTCGATCTCAATGCGATGGAACGGGGTATTGATGCCAGGCGCGCCGCCCGTATGCAGGAAGATCACGGTTTCTCCCTGCGCGATCTCACAGGTCTTGACCATTTCCTCAAGACCGGCAAAGCATTTGCCGGTATAGCATGGGTCGAGAATCAGAGCTTCACGCTCTGCCATCGTGTACATGGCTTCACGAACCTCCTTACAAGGGTTGTTGTAAGCACCGCGGTCATATTTGTCCGTCAGGTCAAAGCTTTGCGCCGTGACGTCTTCGGTTCTGGACGGATCCAGATGATAGAAGGCACAGACACGGTCAAAATAGTCCTTCGCGTAAGCAGAAAGACCGTTTGGCTTTGGCGAGATACCGATGCCGGTCAGCCTGAGTGGGAGATTTTCCAGCAAAATGCCCGTAAAAAGTCCCATATAGGTGCCCATACTGCCGACGGTCGTGACAACACGTGGAAAATTGTTCGGATTCGAACCGTTGATCAGCCCCATCTTATCAGCCTGCTTGGTCAGTTCCTGCGCGCATTCGTAGTAACCGAGAATGCCAAGCTCGTTCGATCCGCCGATCGGAATATAGTAAACCTTTTCGCCCTGCGCTTCGTAATGCGCGGTGATTTCAGCAACCGTTTCAGCGAAGAGCTGACTTTCGGATTTCTGCCCGGTTGGGTCTGCCTTACGTAGCCAGACATCACAGCCCATCATGCTGTCAAGCAGCAGGTTGGCAGAGAGTTCACCCGGATACTCATCTATGCAGACGATGGCGCCTTTCATCCCGTATTTGCGCGCGACCGCACAGGTCAGCCTGCCGTGGTTGGTCTGTGCGCCGCCGACGGTCAGCAGCATGGTCGCGCCTTGCTTTTTTGCATCCGCAAGCAGATATTCCAGCTTGCGAAGCTTGTTGCCGCCCATGGCCAGCGGTGTCAGATCATCGCGCTTGATGTACAGGTTGATTCCCAGATCCTTTGACAGGTTATGGAGCCGTTCCAGCGGAGTCGGCAGATATAAGAAAGAAATTTTTTCATGTCCCAAAAGCATGACAGTACCTCCGTTTTTTTCTCGTTCCTTCATTATAAATAAAATTTGGATAAAAGGAAAGGCTTTTTCGGACAAAAACAAAGAAAGTACAGGAATGACCTTGTAGACTCCCGGAGCGTTTTTGCAAGGCGGAGCAGCATGCAAAGCGTGGCCTTCCGATTTTATGAAAAAAGTGCGAAAAGATGTAAAACGCGTTGGAGAAATCTTTGATTTTTGGAAAAATCGAAACGAGTTTTCTCTATGCGACGCGAAAATATGCAGGCAATCACAAAAAATAAATAAAATTGTAGTGCAAACGCACAAGCAAGGAGAGGGGAGGATAAAAAAGCAGCCTGTAAAAATATACAGACTACATCTTTTTGCGGAAAAACGTTAAAAACGGGAGGTGCAGACAGATGTATCTTTGAATTGACGAATCTTTCAGAAAGCGTTATAATGCTCTTAGCGTTGCGACTTGTAGTCCTGGCTCGCTGCTTGACGCGTTGTAGGCGAAGGAAGAAGCAAGGCAGGCCTCAACTCACACCGGGAGGTGCAGCGCACAAAGCTACCTGGCGTTTTTTAGGGCAAGTCGGAGACGACAGCAGAGCCGTAGCGTCTGGGCAAAGGGTCAAGATAAAAAGGGATGGCTGGGCCTTACACGCGCAGTCACGAATCAAAAAACAGGAGGGCAGGATTATGGCATTTATGGACAAACTCGGAAAAGTAGCAAATAAAGTTGGCGAAATGGCCGGAGATACTTTCGATTACGGCAGGGCAAAAGGTAAGATTCTTTTGGAAAAAGGAAAGGTCAATGATGCGGAAGAGGCATTGGGAACTTATGTTTATGAAACCAGAAAGAATGGCGGCGCATTGGACGAAAGCAGACTGGCTGAGCTTTGTGGAGAGATCGATCAGCATTTGACTGAGATTAAAAGACTGCAGGCGGAGGCGAAAAAGAGCGGCGAGGACATCAGCGGTGCTTTTGACGGACTCACCGGGGCGGCAGCGACACCGGAGGCTACTGGTGAAGCTCCACAGACTGAGACACCGGATGAAACACCGAAGGCACCGACAGAATAATCAGTTTCCGGTTTGCGTTTGCCGTAAGCAAACACGAAGACAACAGAAATTACCAATCTCAAAACGCCCGCGCGTCTGACCGCCTGGAATGGTCAGAACGCGCGGGCGTTTTGCATGATCTATGGATGCCGGAAATATCTCGACACATCGGAGACTGCCGCTGCGGCGCTGGATACGGTTTCATTATACAGCTTCATCACGCAGCGGACACACTCATGCCGCGTGATCGCGCGCCTTGAGTCTGTCAACTTCCGCAAAGTGATCCTTGGTCAGTTTGAAGACGACCGGAGAAAGCGCAAACAGCGCGATGAAGTTCGGGATTGCCATCAGACCGTTGAAGGTGTCCGCGATATCCCACACCGCATCGATCGGGCTGACGCAGCCGACAACGATGATGATGCAGAAGAAGATCTGATACGGACGTACTGCTTTCATACCGAAGAGGTACTGGATGCAGCGTGTGCCGTACAGCGACCAGCCGAGGATCGTGGAGTATGCGAACATCATCAGTGCGATTGCGACAAAGAGGGAGGAGATCTTCACGCCGAAGATGGTACTGAATGCGGAAGTGATCAGTTCACTGCCCGGCTTCTCGCCGAAGGTGATGTCTACACCGCTGATGATGATGGACAGCGCGGTCAGGGAGCAGATCAGGATGGTATCGACGAATACCTCAAAGATACCAAAGATCCCCTGCTGTACCGGTCCTTCGCAGTTTGCCGCCGCGTGCGCGATCGGAGCGGAGCCCAGACCGGCTTCGTTGGAGAAGGCGGATCTTCTCAGACCCCATACGATCGCGTTTTTGAGCAGGATGCCGCTGCCTGCTCCGACGATTGCCTGAGGATTGAAGGCTGCCACGAAGATCTTACGGAAGCATTCACCGACCATGCCGAGGTTGCCGAAGATAACGACTAAGGTAAATATAATGTAAAGAATACTCATGAACGGGATCAGTCTTTCCGTTACGGAACCGATCCGCTTGATACCGCCGAACAGGACGCCGGCCGTCAGAACAGCCAGTGCGATGCCGATCACCCAGTCCACTGCAACCAGGTTGGCAAAATCCGGTGCGAACGCCGCGACCGCGCCCTTGATGGAACCGTTGATGGAATTTGCCTGCGACATGTTGCCGATACCGAACGAAGCGAGAATCGCGAAACAGCAGAACAGGATCGCCAGCCAGGACCATTTTTTGCCGAGACCGTTCTTGATGTAGTACATCGGGCCGCCGACCCAGTCACCTTTTGAGTCTTTTTCACGGTAGCGGATGGAAAGCGTGACTTCGGCATATTTGATGACCATGCCGAGCAGCGCTGCCAGCCAGAGCCAGAAAATTGCGCCATAGCCGCCAAGCGCGATCGCTTGTGAGGTACCGACGATGTTGCCGGTGCCGACGGTGCCGGCCAGTGCGGTGCAGACGGCCTGCAGCGGTGTGACTTCGCCGGCGCCGGCGTTTGTTTTCTTAAAAATCTTACCGAAGGTATTCTTCATGGCATAACCGAAACGTCGGAATTGAACGCCACCGGTACCGATGGTGTAGTACAGACCGCCGACAAAGACACAAGGAAGCAGGATGTAGATCCATGCCACGGTATTGAGGGTGCCTGCAATAAAATTGTACAAAGATTGCATTGTGATAGTTTCCTTTCCTTTTTTGAATCTGTTGTATGAATGGAACTTTTTAGAAAATTACGAAAGCCGAACCTGAGCCGGGGACTGCGGTATGTACATACAAAAAAGAGGCAAGCCTTCTGCAGAACCGCCTCGAGAAAACAATGCAATATGTCAATCAAAAGCAACCAAAAAGGAACATCCTCTTTAAGTAAGAGAGATGCGATCAGTTTCTGTCCTTTTGCCTGAGAGATTGGCTTTTGCCTTGCACCTTCGGCCCCCAATTCAATGGGCGTCTCCAGAACGCTATCCCTTTACAGTCCTCACCGCATAACAGCAGATTGCCGATATTTATGCGGAACCTGAGAGTTTTACTCCTTCGGTAGAGCCTGATACAAAGCCGAGACCTTTGTGCTCATTTTCCTGCAAAGTTCATCTAGCAGATATAATTTCTCTTTCATTGTAAACGGTTGAGCGACAGAATGCAAGTGATTTTTTGTCCAAAAAACCGGTTTTTCTTGTTTTCACCACACAAATTTTTATATGCACAATGAACAATTCCGAACGACGGCTTTTACGAAAAGCGACAGCGGCGGAAGAGCCACAGCGCCAGCATCAGCGCACAGGTTTCGGAGATGACTGCCGAGATCCAGACGCCGGTTTCTCCAAGCAGGAATGCCAAAAGCAACAGGGCGCAGATCGCAAACAGCATACCGCGTCCCAGAGAAATGCCCATGGCCTGCTTCGGCAGTTCCAGGGCAGTGAAATAGCCCATTACCGGGATGACAACGCCAAGCGGCAGAAAAGCGGGCGCATAAAGACGAAAAGCCAGAATAGCGCGCGCAAACAGATCCGGACTGGTTTCGCGATCAATGTAGATATGGACGATCGGAGAAGGGCACAGAAGCCCGATGGCAAACGCAAGAAGCGCACAAATGCCGGAACCGTATAGCGCCATGCGAAAAACGAAGCTGCAAACGTCAGAGCTGCCGCGACCATGATAATAACTAATCAGTGGCTGAGAGCCTTGATTGATACCCATCATCGTCATCAGCACCAGCTGCGCGAAATAGGAGATCACGGTGTAGATCACCACGCCTTCATTACCGGAAACTGCAAGAAGCGTGCGGTTGAAGACGAAGATGCAAAGTCCGATGGAAAGCTCTGTTACACAGTCTGCAAGCCCCAGCTTCGCGAAGCGGAGCACAGCCTGCAGCTGCCAGCGGACACGTACAAAGGCAAAGCCGGCGGTGCGCCGCGAAGGGGTCGCAGACGTTTCGGATACGACTGCGCTTTTGGAAGAGCAGGCTGCGGTTCTGTGCTGCGGCTTGCAGCGGATAAAGTGATGCAGGTAGATGTAGAAGGTCATAGCCTGCGAAAGTCCTGTCGCGACTGCTGCGCCCTTGATACCCCAATGCAAGCCAAGCACAAAAATCGCATCGAGCATAATATTGGTCAGCGCGCCTGCAAGACTGGTCTTGATGGCAAGCTTCGGGAAGCCATCTGCTTTTACAAGTACTTCCAGATAATAGGATGTCATATAAAAAGGCAGAAAGAGCACAATGATGCGCAGGTAGTCTTTGACATATGGCAGTGTTTCGGCATCGGCACCCAAAAGGCAGACTATCTGCGGAAGAAACAGCGTTGCGGTCAGGGCAGTCAGAAGACCGATCGCGGCGACGGTCACAACACCGATCGTAAATACGCGATTTGATTCCTGCCTATCGCCGCTACCCTTGCAGATCGAGGCTCTGGTGCTTGCACCGACGGCAAAGAGGATGCCCATGGCGAAAGCGCCGTTGATCATCGGCATGCAGAGATTGACAGCCGCGAGTGCCTGTTCACCGACGCCCTTGGCGACGAAGATACCATCCGCCATCGTGTAAATGGTGTAGACCCACATTGCCGCAACGGACGGCAGGACGTATTGGATAAATTTACTTTTGATACTTTGTTTTGTTTGTAATGTCATAAAATTCACTCCTTGCAGGTTTGCGTACCGCCGCAGCCGCATCCTGTGGGCGGCGGTGATCTTCAGTACGCAACCAAGTCTTGCTTGTATCATAAAGTATATGGTTACTGTATAGTCAAGTAGTTTTTTATAAAATTATAAATGTAAAAATATAGAAACAAATACTTGAAGTAAAAGGAAAATTATAGTACCATAAAAGAAACGTTATTTGCAAATATAAGGAAAAAATGGGAGAAAAATAAAATGAATCAAAAAGAAACAAAACCGAAGAATGCAAGATTGCGTTCCGAGACAAATCTTGCGCCGTCGCGCCGCCGCATGGGCGAAAAACCGCAGCGCAATCACAAGGATTCGACCTTTTGCCTGCTTTTCTCTGAGCCGCAGCGAGCTGTGGAGCTTTATAACGCAGTCAGCGGAGAAAATCTGCCGCCGGATACAGAACTGACCTACACCACACTCGAAAACGCGATTTATGTCGATCGCAGCAATGATCTTGGCTTTGTGATCCATGGCCGCCATCTGGTACTATCCGAATGCCAGAGCACCGTCAATTGGAATATTCCCATGCGCTGTTTGGGTTATGTCAGCCGTACCTTGGAAAATCTGGCGGGCAAAGAGGGACTTTACGGCAAGAACCTGGTCAAGTTTCCGGCTCCCGAATTTTATCTCTTTTGTGTCGGAAAAGAGCAATGGGGACGCAGGACGCTCTGCTTGTCGGAAAGTTTTCTAGCCGAGCCGAAAGAAAATTCGCTGGAGCTGGTTGTCAATCTGATCAACTTAAA
>ERZ808240.3087-NODE-3087-length-16880-cov-35.250163_pt1 | contig 16880 bp, 8 predicted proteins | sample MGYA00521084_ERZ808240 | MGnify/ENA primary metagenome ERZ808240 (study PRJEB31516, sample SAMN03275571) | gut metagenome | biome: mammalia-associated habitat; material: feces | host: Papio cynocephalus | place: Kenya | collected 2012-08-06 ... | reverse complement strand
GCTGGCAAAAAGAAAAGGCATACGGCTCTATCTCATTGTCGATGAGTATGATAACTTCACCAACACCGTCCTGAACGTCGCCGGAGAGGAGGTCTATCACGCCATGACGCACGCGGAAGGATTCTACCGCGACGTGTTCAAGCTCTTCAAGCCGAACTTCGACCGAATCCTCATGATGGGAGTCAGCCCAGTGACCATGGACGATGTTACGAGCGGCTACAACATCGCAACCTCGCTCACACTCGACCCTGACTTCAACATGATGCTCGGGTTCAGCGAGACCGAGGTCAGGGAGATGATTCGGTACTATCAGGGAGTGGGGGCGCTGAAGGCCGACGAGGATGCGCTGATTGCCGAGATGAAGCCTTGGTATGACGGGTACTGCTTCAGCAGGAGAGCGCTCAAGACAGACCCGAAGATGTACAACACAGACATGGTGAGCTACTACATCCGCAACTACATCAGCCACGGGGAGGCACCGGAAGAAATGCTCGACCGAAACACCGCCACCGACTACAACAAGCTCGACAAGCTCATCCGCCTCGACAAGCTCGACGGAGACCGCAAGAGCGTGCTTTTGGAAGTGGCGCAGAACGGATTCACCCTCGGCGATGTACAGCCGTCGTTCCCGGCGCACAGGCTGATTGAGCCGGATATGTTCAAGAGCCTGCTCTACTACTACGGACTGCTCACAATCGGAGGAGTTGATGGGGTGGACACCGTTCTCAGCATACCGAACAACAACGTGCGCAGGCAGTTCTACGAGTATCTCGTGATTGAGTATTCGAAAATAAAGAACATCAATGTCTCCGAACTTAACCGCCGATTCAAGGCGGCGGCCCTCGATGGGGACTGGCGTCCGATGATGGAGTACATCTGCCGACAGTACCACGACACGACCTCAGTCCGCAGCCTCATCGAGGGCGAGAGGAACATCCAGGGTTTCATGACCGCCTATTTCAGCCTCAACCCCTACTATCTGACAAATCCGGAGGTGGAGCTCAGCCACGGCTACTGCGACTTCTTCCTCATGCCGGACTTCCACCGCTGCGAGACGACCGCACACGCCTACATCGTCGAGCTTAAGTACCTCAGGCCCGACGCGACCGAGGAGGCCGCCGCGAAGCAGTGGGACGAGGCCGCAGAGCAGATAAGGGGCTACGGCAAGGGAAAGGCGGTCAAGACCCTTGCAGGAAAGGCCGCGCTGCATCTGATTGTAGTGCAGATTAAGGGATACAGCCTCTACCGGATGGATGAGGTCACGAAGGCAATCTGACCTCTCCGCTCCGGTCGGCTCTTTCCTCTACAGCGAGGCGCGGAACGGGAAGAGGGGAAGGCCGGCGGAGTTGAAGACGGAGCCGGCGTGCCAGCCGCTGAAACAGTAGCGGGCCGCGGTCGGGGAAGAGACCTCCGGGGAGGAGAACTCGAGGACACCGCCGGGAAGGATGCGCAGTTTGGCCGGGACGAAGGTCTTGCCGTCACCTGAAATCTCCGCGTATGGAATGTTGAAAGTCTTGCCGTCGCCGGAAACCTCCGCGTTGTCAATGCCATCCGCGACATGAAGCCCGGATGCGTCGGAGAGGGTCACGAGCAGTTTGTCGCCCTCGGCCTTCATGGACTCGAACGCAGGACCCGCAGGATTCACTGAGTTGTCACCATATTCGTTGTGCAACGCCCAGAGAGCGAAGCGTTCGGCGGGGACTTTCTTGTTCGGGAAATGGACGGTGCTTTCGCTGCCCACGTCGCTCAGACCGATGATGCCGCAGTTGGGAATGTCCTTGAAGGCGGTCATCTGTGCGTTGCGGAGCAGTTCCGAGCCGCCGTTCGAAATCGGACGGTTGTTCACCCATGGGGCCAGCTGCGCGAAATAGAACGGGATGCGTGCCGAGCTGTCGCCTTTGCGTGCCCTCCAGTCGGCGACCATCACCTGAAGCATGTGGGAATAGGACCAGTAGTAGTTGCAGTTGCTCTCGCCCTGAAACCAGAGGATTCCCCTGAAGCCGTAGTCCAGCACCGGAAGCAGCATCGCGTTCCAGCAGTTGGACGGGGCGCTCGGGCTGTTCTCCCCCGCCGAGAGCTTGTCGGAGTCCATATACTCGTTCTTCGCGAGCTTCGTGAAAGACTCGGGCGGCATCCATCCCTCTATGCGCGTCCCGCCGTAGGCACAGCCTATGATTCCGACGGGAACGCCGAGCGCCTTGTGAATCCTCCGCCCGAAGAAGAAGGCTATGGCCTCGAAGTTCCCCGCATTTTCCCTCGAGCATATCGCCCACGAAGACTCACCGGTGTCGTACTTTGCGGTGCGGGAAACGGCCTGCGGAACCTTGAAGTAGCGGAACTGCGGATAAGCCGCGTCGGAAAGTTCCCTTTCCGAATCCTGCACAGGCTCCGAGGAGGAAAAGCCCTTCATGGGATGCTCCATGTTGGACTGTCCGCTGCATAGCCAGACCTCGCCGACAAGAACGTCGCGGAGAATCTTCTCCCCCTTGTTGCTGTCCGTGATTCTTATAGTGTATGCCTTGTCGGAGCCCTTGGGAGTCCTGACCTTGGCAATCCATCTTCCGTCGCTTCCAGTGACCGCCTCAAAGCTGCGGTCAGTCCATGACGGAGACACGGTGACCTTCACCCCGCTGTCGTCGGTTCCGTAAATCGCCGCCTCAGACTCCTGCTGGAGAACCATTCCGTCGCTCATTATATGCGGCAGGGCAAGCGCCGATTTCACGCTCTCGCCTGTTCCCGGCTTGTCCGGGGTTGACGGTCTTTCAGGCTCGTATGAGCCGGAGACTCCGCAGGAGAGGGCCAGCCGGACAAAAATCATCGAAGTCACAAGTATATTCCGAATGTTCATAACTCAAATTTCGCAATTATTCTAACGCATTGATTGGAAACCGTTCATTTTTTAATTAAACAGGTTCTCGGAAGGAAAGATTATTCGCCTTTCCCGTATCTGATTTCATACATATTGTAGCCTATCTCGCGCAGCGCGGCGACAGTCTCCGGATAAGGTGTGTCGCAGCAGTCCGTCAGGCCCACCTGGAAGTCCTCGCCGTCAAAGCGTCCGGTACAAGGCTGGTCGGAGAACTGATGCCAGTTGGTGCCTATGATGCACGGGTTCTTCAGACACGAACGCACGAAGTCACCGTATGCCCGCGCACGGTTCTTCTGGCTGAACGTGGCCACCTGACCCGTGTGGAACAGGCCGCGGTCAAGGGCGCCGAAATGGAATTCCCCGTACATGACCGGCAGGTCAATCCCCTCAGGAAGGGAAAAGGTCTCGCGGGTGTAGGTGTAGTTGTTGTAGCTCATCACATCGACATACTCGGCCGCAATCCTGACCACGAACTCCGGAGCGCCCGCGAAACGGCAGCCCATATAGAGCTTGTCCGGAGCCACCTGCTTGAACACCTCACGCACGGTCTTGAAATACTGCCTCACAATCAGCAGGGTCAGTTCCGAAAGGTCGGCGTCAGCGGCGGACGGGAGAGCCTTGCGATTGGCAATCAGAGCGTTCCAGTCCCCGAACGCCGTTCCCCACGCCTTGTTGAGAGCCTCCACATTGGAGTATTTGTCCATGAGGCGGTCTATCAGCACCATCTTGCTCGCCTGTTTCGGCGAAGCCTTGAGCGCAAGGCCGGCCAGCATTGTCTGTGTGCCCCAGTTGATTTCGTTATCGACATAGAAGCCCTGGCACCAGGAATCCTCCAGCTGTGTACGCTTGGCCTCAAGATGGGCGCGGACGCACATAGGAAACAGATTGTCGAACGGGTCGATGAAAGGCCACCATCCTCCGGAGCCTTCAAGGACAGGCCACTTCGGGCAGCCCGCGACCGGAGCACCCAGATCGACCCTCTCGTTATAGACGGTCCTGTCCATCGCGCAGATTGCCGGGTCGGAGGAATTTGCCATCGTGTTCATTCCCCAGCTGCGCAGCCTGCGGTGAGCGAGGTCGGCGAACACCGCCTTATAGTCCTCTCCGTACTTGCGGTACGCATTCGCTGAAGAAAAGTCGTATGTCTCACGTATGCCCCTGGCAGTGTAGTACGGATGCAGGAGGTCATCGTGTGTGAAATAGAAGCGGTGGAACGGGTCGGTCTCATCCTTGGGCAGGCCGGAGAAATAGAACCTGCGGCCGTCGAGCGGAGTCACCGCCGAGGATGTCGTCACACGCACGACCCCGTGCGACCAGTAGAGATAGCCCTCCGGGTCTATCATCCACCATTTCCCGTCAATCTTCTTCACGTAGAACTGACCGGTCGCCTCATACCGCGGGCCGCCTTTCCATCCGCCGTAAATGTCCCAGTCGTCGGGCCCCGGATGCGCCGCGAGATCCTTTTCCTCCGCAAGTCTCGCACGCTTCAGATCCCTGTCCGAGTGCACTTTGCCCGGCCAGTCCCTGTACTTGTACTGTCCGTATGCGTCCACAAACGGGAAAAATGCCGCCGAGTCCAGCTGCATTGCCTTAGGGGCGACGCGCTTTCCCCGGACAAGTTCCACGTCGGAGACGGTGAACTCCACCCCCGGAAGAAGGTTCACGCCGGCGATGACGATGGTGTGGACATCCGAAAGGTCGATGTCATAGGAAAAGAGCCCGAGTTCCCGGGAATATGGCGTGCCGTGCATAAGTCGGAACGCTCCGTTCACCTCCGGATGCGGTATGTCCGGGCTCAGCGGAAACTCGACGGTTATGCGAGAACCCGTCGGGACGTCGCCCACGGCCTCATATACTCCGGCCACAGCCCTGTTCGCCCTGTCGCGGAACTCAGGCTTGCGGCGCGAGTCGAACATATCGCAGACGAGATAGAGAGCCGTCACATCGCTGCGGTTCTCCACAGTAAGCCGGAGCGACTTATATTCCCTCAAATCCCATTTGCCGCGCAGCATGATTCCGGCCTTCCACTGCTTCGAGACGATGTCGAAGTTCCCGTCTGCCTCACTGACAGAGCATCCGCCCACGTTCTCAATCGAGTCTCCGGACGTCCCCGTCAGCCTGAGGTTCCCGTCTTCACGGGCATATCCCGTCCATGAAAGGACGGACATCATTGCGACAACGCATAAAATTCTGTATTTCATATACCTAAAGATTACTCGGTTTCTGACTGCCATTCATTTATTCCGTCCCTGACCCTGTTCCGGAACTTCAGGATGTCATAGACATAAGTCGTGGTTCCGTCGCCGTTGCTGTAGCAATAGTTCAGGGAAATCTCCCTGTCCTGAAGGAGTCGCGCGCCGTTGAAGCGGCTCGGATGTCCCTGAATCGGGTTTATTATGATGCCTGAGCCGTCGGCCGGCGAAACGAGGATATCGTCTCCGTCGAAGGTCAGCAGCAGGGAGCCCGTGCGGCCGCCCATACGGTCGGTCCTGACGGAAACCGCATCGACGGTGGTGAGCTTATAAACCTTTGAGTCGGCCTGCGGAAGCGTGAGCTCATACTCGTCCGTGGAGACAATCTCTCCCGTCGCGTCAGAGCGGACAACGGTGCGGCCGCCGTGGTACCAGTTCCCGTAAAGACGGTTCTCGCATCTCACGGCGATAATCTCAAAGCTCTTTTCCTTCACAAGGACATCAGCGTCGGCATCGACAATCCTGAACCCTATCGCGTAGCACGGCACGAATGCCTTAGGGTCGGAAAGAATCCCGTCCGTGGCGCGAACGGTCACTGTCGCGGTGTGCCGTCCCTTGCGTATGGTCAGCCCGTCAATTCCGTCAAGTTCATAATACTCCGACGGAAGCGGGCTTATCTCAGTCACGGCGGCAAAGGCGTCGCTCACGTATGACTGGCTCAGCGCCCCGAGCCTTCCCATTCCCTTCAGGCCGTCAAGCGCGGTGAACGACGGCGTGCCGTCAGACTCCGAAAATGCGGAAAGGTCAGCGGAAAGCAGCGCGTCGTCAGACTCGACCTCAACGGCCCTGTCACGGTCATTGGCAACGACTCCGCCGAGCGCCACCGTGAAGTCGAACTCCATCCCCTCCCCGACCACGAACGTCCGCAGGTCGTACTGGTAGGCGGAATATATCCCCGTGTATTCGTAATCCATCGTGTAGTCGCCGTAGCATCCCGTGGCGAGGACACAGCAGACGGCGGACAATGCAAATATCTTCTTCATCTTCTCAAATTCCATAACAATAAGTCTATCTCCAGCTTTCCCAGCCCTCGTTCTGGACAAGGTCCGGGCAGCGGCGCACCTCCATATAAGGAAGCGGAGCCCAAAGGGACGGATAGTTCAGTTTTTCGACAACAACTTCACTGTCAAAGACTTCCTCCCCGGAGAAGCCTCGGGTTATCCTTACCCCATGAACCGGAACGTTAAGGTCCGCGGCCGAAGAGGCCCATCTTCTGAGGCACCAGTAGCGCTCGCCCTCAAAGCAGGTCTCTACCCTCCACTCATTGCGCACCAGGTCGGAGAACTTTTCCCGCGAGGAACATTCCTCAAGGTAGGGGTCCCCGGACGCTCCGAGCCCGTCGACCCCCTCCGTGGTCTTGCGTGCGCGCAGCCATCCAAGGGCCTGCTTCGCCGAATAGCCGAAAGTCGAGCTCTCCTCCGGACCGACGACCTCGTTGGCCGCCTCGGCGAAAATCAGGCACATCTGTGTCCAGCTCAGCAGGTGGACGCAGCGATAGCCCGGCTGGACAGTCTGGTCGTAGGGGTTCCATCCACGGTAGAGGAACTTGCGGATGTAGTAGCCGGTCGGCGAGGTCATCGTCCCGCCCGGGGCGTCGGCGCCGTCGGTCTCGGTCTTGAAGGAATACATCTTCGCGCCGTTTGAAAGGCGCAGGACAGAGGAGCCGTTGTAGTAAATCGCCGCATAGAAGCGCGGATCGCGCCCCTCGTAGGGCTTCTGCGGGTCATATCCGCTGCGGGAGTCCGTTATCGGGTAGCCGTTCGCCATCGGGAACGCATCCACAAGGTCCTGCGTCGGAACGATGTTGGACTGTCCGCCGAAGCCGAGCGGGTAGCAGCATTTCTCGGTGTCGGTTGCCTTGGAGAAATTGGACGGCCAGACAATCTCTGCGCTGTTGCAGTCGTACCAGCTGAAGCCGGAAAGCGGATTGAAGCCGCCCGTGAGCGAGCCTTCGCGCTCAATCTTGTGCTTCATGACGCTGGAGGCATAGACGGCGGCGTTCCTGTACCGCTCCACGTCCCCGTCCGGATTGAACGCCGGGCTTGCCCAGAAGAGCCAGACCATGGAGCGTATGGCGTCGATGCAGACGCGGTCGAGGGTCTTGTAGCGCACGGAACCGGTCACGGGGAGGTTCTGGGCAGGGTCGTCCGGATAGTCGCGGTTGGAGTCCGGAAGATAGAAATATGCGGAGTCGCAGTCGTCAAGAATCTGCTTCACGCACTCTTCAACTCCGGCCCTGCGGATACTCCCGGCATCGATTCCGTCGGTAGAGGTCGGCTCGGTCACGATAGGCACGCCCCACATGTTTCCGTCTGTTCCCTTTCCCGCAAAGGTGCGGAGAAGGTCGAAGGCGTACCAGGCGCGGAGTCCGAACGCGCTGCCCTGCATCGTCCTGCGGTAGGCGGCGTCAGCCTCCATGTCTATCAGATAGCGGGCGCTGATTCCTGCGCGGTCCTTGAGGAAGAGGTTGGCATAGTTGATTGCGGAGTAGTCCGTGTTCCATTTGGAAGTGAACGGGTTGCCGGACATGAGGGCGGTCCCGTTGGAGAACTTGCGCCATGCGGCTCCCTCCGAACGATAGACGGCGTCGTCTGTCGCGGCGGAAATGCCGAGAAGGTAGTTGGTCGCGTAGAGCGTCGGGATGAAGTCGTTGTAAATCTTATCGACATATCCCCTGAGCAGCTTGGCGTTCTCGTCGTAGTTGTCGTCGTTGTAGCTGCCGTCCGGAAGCGGGTCGAGAAAACTGCATCCGGCGGCCACGAGACCCGGAAGAAGAACGGCTATGATTTTCGTGAGTTTCATTGTAGTATGAATGAAAAGGATGGGTTGAAAGGATTATATCATATCGGCGGAAGTCAGAAATTAAGCTTTACACCGCCGGTGACCGAACGCATCAGAGGATAGGAGCTGACGCCCGCGTCGATGCACTCCGGGTCCACGTCCCTGATTCCCGAGAGCGTCAGGAGGTTCTGCCCCTTGACCGAAAACTTGACGCCCCTTATCCATGACGAGCGGCGCAGGCGGAGATTGTAGGACAGCTCGGCGCTCTGAATCTTGAACCATGAGCCGTTTCGGAGCCAGAAGTCCGACCCTACGAAGTTCTGGTCCGAATGCACATAGTCAAGGCGCGGATAGGCTCCGCCGATGTTGTCGCGGACGAAGGCGGAATAGTTGCCGTCGCCCCAGCCGTTCCAGAAATAACTGTTGGTCATCGCTGTCTTGAGCCCGGCGCGTCCGGTCCCGACGACGTTCAGCTCAAGGTCCTTCCATCCGAAAGTGAGGTTAAGCGCATAGCTCAGGCGCGGAGCCGTGTTCCCGAGAATCACCTTGTCGTTGTCGTCAATCCGCCCGTCTCCGTTCACGTCCTCATACATAAGGTCGCCGACCTTAACCGCGGTGGAAATAGCCGGAACGGAAGACAGCTGCTCCTCGTCCTCATATTTTCCGATGCAACGGTAGCCCCAGTACGCATCCACGGGAGTACCGGTCTTCTTCTGGTACTCATAGAGCCATTCGTCGTCGGTCAGTTTCTCATATATGGCCTTATATGTCGTCGCGCTGAACGACGCTCCGACGCGGAAGTCGCCGAAAGTCTGTGAATATCCGAGAGTCACGTCCATTCCACGAAGGCTCTGCGCCGTGAAATTGTCCATCAGCGCGATGCCGCTGAGTCCATATACCCCCGGAATCGTGGAGGATATGTTCACTATGGAGTCATATATTTTCTTGTAATATGCGTTCGCCCGGAAAGAAAAGAGCCCGAGGAAGTCAAAGTCTATCCCGAGGTCGGTCTGAAACACCTTAGGCCAACCGAGGTCGTGGTTGGCAAGACGGTTTATCGTCGTCTTGTAGGAAATCCAGCGGTTGGTGCCGAACCACGAAGGCTGGTCGGAGATAGGGCCGTACCACATATCCCCGTTGTAGGAGTAGTTGGAACGATACTGATATGGAGTTCCGAAGACATCGAACTGCCCGGTCAGGCCTGTCTGGGCGTGAATCTTCAGGCGGTCAATCCACCTGACATCCCTGAGGAAAGCCTCGTTGGAGGCCACCCAGGCGAGTCCGGCCGAAGGGAAGAAGGCGAAGCGGCGACCCTTCTCGTAACGGGACGAGCCGGCGTACTGGGCGACGAATTCGGCGACATATCTACCGGCGTATGAATACTTTGCGTCCGCGACGACATACATCTGCCTCTGGTTCTGCGACTCGCCCTTGCTCGAGGCGCTGTTCATCGAGAATGTCGCCCCCGCGCTCACGCGGTGGTCTCCGAAAGCGCCGTCGTAGGAAAGCCTCTCATACATCGACAGAGACTGCCATGTGTAGTTGGATAGGGTCGATTTGCCGGAAGCCTTGGCCCCCTTGTGCGAGGACTGTTCCTGAATGCCCGCGTCGGACGACCAGTACCATGCGATGTAGTCGTCGTTCTTCCCAATGGTCGTCTGCGCGAAGTTGGAGGCGGCGAGCCAGGTGCGGGACTTCAGCCCCCTGAGCAGCCACGAGAAATCAACGTCGAGCGCGACGTCCATAAGTCCGGAGCGCATCCTGTTGGTCCTGAAGCCGCCCTCCTTCATGAGGGCATAGTAGTTCTGCGTCCAGGACTTGCTCACGCCGTAGGCCTTTCCCGCCCCGTCCGGAAGTTCGAGTTCAAGCGGATATGCCACGGCCGGAACCGTCCTGTAGTCGTACCAGGATGTCCTTCCGGAACGCCGGAAATAGAGCATTGAGGAAAAATCGACCGAGACCTCCATCCATTTCCCGACCTTCACTCCAAGGCCCGCCGTGAAATTGAAACGGCTGTAGTCCACGGCATTGGGACTCTTTATCAGGTCTCCGGAATAAAGTCCGTTAAGAGAAAAATTGTAACGGACACCGGATGTACCTCCGAAGATGTTCAGCCCGGCACTTGAAACAGGAAGAAAATTCCTGTACATCAGCGACTTGTAATCCACATTCGGGTATTCGGAGCTATATGGGTCGCGGTTGGCGAAGTTCCTTATGGCGAGCTGGCTGTAGAGCTGCTCGTAGCCGCCCTCATCCCTCGCGGCGTTGTTCAGCCGCGCATAGTCCTCACCGTTCACCCACTCCGAGACCCTGTCCGCGAAGCTGACCCCGCTCTCCGCGTTCACGCTTATGCGCATCGGGGTGTTGTAGCTTCCGGAGCGGGTCTTTATGAGAATGGCGCCGTCAGAGGCGAGCACGCCGTAGCGGGCGCGGTCGGCGACGTCGGTCAGGAAGGTCATGGACTCAATCTGGTTCGGGTCGAGCTGCAGCTGCCCGAAAGGGATGCAGGCGTCCTTCACTATGCACATCACATTGCCGCGTCCCCTCATCCTGACGCTGAACTGGTCCGAATCCAGCGCACGGTACTGGTAGTTCGGCAGAGCAAAGCCGGCCTTCTCCACAATCTCAAGTCCCGGAACCATGCCGGTGAGCCTGTTCATCAGGTCTCCCTGCATCCTGCCTTCAAGCGCCTCGCCGGAGACAGAAAGGAAACTTCCTGTGGATTCCTCCTGCGGGACGCTCCCGTTCCACGGCATCACGGCTACGCTGTCCCGCTTCCACATCAGGCAGTCGCCCTTCTTTTCATCAGAATCCCCCATCGGCTCCGAGGCGGCTGCCGGAAGGCTCCGCATGAGGGCAAGGCACGGCAGAAGGGAGAGCGCCGCAATCATAATATCTCTTTTCATCATTTCCAGCTCCAGTTAACAAAGTTCTTCATCTTGAACGCCTCCGAATCGGGGAAAGGCAGATAGTACATATAGTCCTTCCACACGCACTGACGGTTGTTCGGCAGCGCCTTGCGGGTGTATATCCTCCCGTCGGGATGCTCAGCGCTGACGTCGGTCTTCTCGACATACATCCCGTAGAGAGTCGCGCCCATGGTCTGCGGGGCCGTCTTCCAGCGGCGGATGTCGTGGTAGTAGTGATGTCCCTCGAAGGCCAGCTCCACGCAGCGCTCGTTGCGTATGCGCTCGCGCAGGCTCTCCCTGTCGGCGGTGTATTTCGGCGCGACGTCCGGCATTCCGATGCGGCCGCGGACGACATTCAGCGCCTCGACCGCCGTAAGACCCACCGTGCCGGCCTTGCCGGACGGGCCGTAGGCCTCGTTCACCGCCTCGGCATAGTTGAGATAGAGCTCGGCCAGACGGACGATAGGGTCCTCGTGCCAGTGGTTGCTCTGCTGCTTTAGCCCAAGCACGCCGTTCCAGTACTTGCGGCAGTAGTAGCCGGTGTTGGAATAGGCGTAGGTGTCGTTGTCCCTCGTGCCCCAGTCGATTCCGAAAGTGAGGTTCACCCCGTTCAGACGGGTCGTGGGCCAGGACTTGGAGGAAGGGTCGTAGCATATGCTGATTTTTCCTCCCTCGGCATTGCTGTTGGTCTGACCGTCATGGACAATCGTCAGCTCCAGACGCGGATCGCGGTTGCGGTAGGGAGCCTGCTCGCTGTAGTGCCCGGCGGCTGCGGCGGCCAGTCGGTCGGCCTCAGTCAGCAGCGGCTCGCCGAACTTGGTCTCGTAGCGGTCCACGAAGTTCTGCGTAGGGCAGACTCCGGAGGAGCCGGACGTTGCCGCAGACTGCGGATAGGCCATGATGCTGCTCAGGTTGGCGTGGTTGTCCTTGGTCTGGAGGGCATAGACCCAGATGTTCTCGTTGGTCGTCCGCTGGCTCAGGAAATTGGTCGTGTAGGCTGCGGCCGGAGTGAGCGAGAACTCAGCGTCAAGGGCCTCCTGCAACGCGAGCGCACAGGCAGCGGCGGCGTCCTTCCAGTCCTCCTCGCCCCTCTCGTTGCTCAGCGGGCTCGCGGCATAGAGCAGCGCCCTCGCGTAAAGACCGGCCGCGGCCGCGCCTCCAATCTGGTCGAGGGTCGCGCTCGCGAGGTCGGCCGGGGAGTTCCGTCTCATGTAACCGGCATCCTTGAGCAGTTCATACCCCCTGCGAAGGTCCTCGGCAGCCTTGACGAATGTCTCATGGGACGAGAGCCTCGGAAGATCCCAGGACTCCTCGGCCTCAAGCGCATGGTCCATGTAGGGCATCCCGCCGAAGAAACGGCAGAGCGAGAAATAGCAGAAGCCGCGTATGGCGTAGGCCTGACCGAGCAGGTCGCCGCGCTGCTTGGGAGTGGCGTCCGCGCAGAGGTCAATCTTGGCTATGGTCGTGTTGCAGCGGCGGATGGTCGCGAACATCGCCTTTGCCAGCGGCTTGTCGGCGCTTCCCGAGTCGAAGGTCACCGCCTTCAGGAAGTCCTGGGTCATGGTGCCCTGCTTGAAGTACTGCTGCGTCACCCCCATCCTTCCGGCGTCCGCCATGTCCGTGGTGTTGTACCACGAGAAGGAATATTTCTGGAGAAAGTCCGAGTACATCGGGAAGGCGTAGAGTATGTTCTCCTTGTTCGTCCCGTTCCCGGAGGCGTAGAGCCAGTCGAAATAGGAGCGAAAGTTGGAATAGGTGCCGAAGACCTCGCTGTCGTCGAGACCGAGTTCTGGATCGACGTCAAGGTAGCCGCAGCCCGCCGAGGCAAGCGCGAGCGCCGACGCCGCAAATATATGTCTTATCTTCTTCATGTGCATATCTGTCTGTCAGAATATCTATCTGTCAATCAAACGTTGATTTTTTCTAAAACGACAGGTTCAGGTTGAGTTTTACAATCCTCATAGTCGGGTAGTAGTTCTCGGCGGTCGTGAGCCTCTGCGGATCCTGCTCCATGAGACTCGTGAACGTCAGGAGGTTGTTGCAGATCACGCCCACCGAAAGCGAGCGGACTCCGAGCACCCTGCGGAGCTTCTTTCCGTCGAAGGTGTAGGAGAGGGACATCTCCTTGACCGTCAGGTAGTCCGACTTCTTCCAGGTGTAGCCGTCAAGGGCAAGGTCATATCCCGGCCACGCGGAAGTTCCCCCTGCCCACGAGTACATCTCGTCCGAAAGCGAGAGCGCCGGGACGGAAGAGCTGCGGTTCGACGGGGTCCAGTAGTCGAGGTGGGAGGAGTGGACGACATAATCCCCCGAATAGAAAGGAATTATGGCGGCGCGCCTGTAGTTTATGTACTTGCCGATTGTTCCGGTGCAGAGAGTTCTGAACGAAAGTCCCTTCCAGCTGAAGCCGAAATTGAAGGAATATACTCCCGGAGCGTAGGTCGAGCCTCGGAGCGTATGGAGGTCATTCTGGGCTATGCTTCCGTCGGCCGTGTAGTCGAGAAACTTATATACGCCCGGGACGACGTTGGTCCATTCGGAGGTGTAGAGCGGGTAGCCGTGAATCTCGTCAATCGAGTTGAAATAGCGGTCATCGACGAGCGTGCTGCCGGTCCTCGCGGAGTTCAGCGGAGTCCCCGCATATTTCTGATATTCCGGAGCGTACGGAGCGTCGCCATATTTCGTAATCCTGTTCTCGCTCAGACCTATCATCGCCCCGACGTTGTAGGCGAAGCCCCCGTCCGTCCTGTCCTTCCAGTTGATTTCGACCTCGAAGCCGTGCTTCTTCAGCGAGCCCGTGTTCACGTCCTTGTAATTCACGCCGACGAACGGGGTCACCACCGGAGCCATCAGCATATCGCTGCGCTTCTCGTCGTACAGATCGACCTCAAGCCTGAGCCTGTCATTGAGCCAGCCCATCTCGATGCCTATGTCCTGCTTGTGCGCGGTTTCCCAGCGGGCGTCGAGGTTGGCGGCCGCGTCCTCCACGGTGTAGCCGTAGCTGTTCTTCGTCCACGAGGAATAGTAGAGCCAGTTGCTCGAAGAGCTGTCGCTCCCGACAAGGCCGTTGGAGTAGCGGAACTTCATGAGGCTCCACCACGGCATGGCCTCTTTCCAGAACTTTTCCTTCGACATCACATAGCCGACGGCGACAGAAGGGAATATGCCGTAGCGGTACTTGGGCGAGAACTGCTCGCTGCCGGTGATTCCGAGGTTGGCCTCGAAGAGGTAACGTCCCCTGTAGTCGTAGGTCGCCCTCGCGACGAAGGACTGGTCGCGCTTGGGGAAGGACGCGCCGTTGTTGTATTGGCGCTGGTTGTAGAGGGCGAGCGCGGTGACGTTGTGCGCGTCGGCGAACTTGCGGCTGTAGTTCAGCGAGCCTTCGAGATAGGTGATGTAGGTCACTCCGGTCGCGGAATTGTCCTGCGTGACGGCGTACGGGTTCGGGCTATAGACGAAGTCCGACGCCGCGCCGACCGGAACCCAGATGTCGTCGGAACCTGCGTCGTACATGTTCCAGTCGATGTTGTACTGAGCCATATAGGCCTTGACTTTCTTCGAGATTCGGGAATATGTCGATGTGAGTCCGAACTTTCCGGTCAGTGACAGTCCCTTGGTGATGAAGTCGAGGTCCTGCCTGAGGATTATGTCCGTCATGAGCCTGTTGGTCATCGTCTGCTGATAGTCCGGGTCGGCAAGCATGCTGTACGGGTTCGAGTAGGCGTGTCCCTGGTTTCCTCCGAGGCGCATCCCGGTGAGTCCCGGGTAGTTCACGTCCGGGAACTGCTCAAGCGCCCATTCGGGATAATAGGCCGGGTAGGAGATGGTCGGGGCCTGATAGATGGTGCTGAACACAGTCGAGGAATTCCAGGCGGTCGAAAGACGCTTCTCCATGTTGGTGACTCCGCCGACCTTCAGTGAAAGGAGGGTCGAGCGGGTGACGTTCCAGTCCATGTTCATACGGTAGGAAATCCTGTCGCTGCTGTAGTTCGTGCCGTCGGTAATTTCACGGATTATCGAGCCGTCGTGGACATAGCCCACGCCGAGATAGTACTTAATCTTCTCCGTGCCTCCGGACATCGTGACGTCGGCGTCCGTGCTAAGGGCGAAGTCGCGCAGCAGGAGGCCGTACCAGTCAACGTCCGGGTAGCGCAGCGGTTCCGACTGGTCGGCGTACTTGCGTATCACCTCGTCAGAGAATATGGAGCCGAAAGAGCCTGTGTTCTTCAGGGCGATGTTGGCCATCCGCGCCACGGTCGCGGCATCCACGTGCGATGGGATGAACAGCGGCGTGTTGAAACCCTGGTTCACATTGACGGAAAATTTCGGAGCGCCCTTCGCGCCGGTCTTGGTCGTGACGAGAATCACCCCGTTCGCGCCCTTCGCGCCATAGACCGCCGTGGCTGAGGCATCCTTGAGAACCGAAACGCTTGCCACGTCCGAAGGGGAGATGGAGTTCATCGGGCGCTCTATGCCATCGACCATCACGAGAGGCTCGCTGCCGTTCCAGCTGGAAAGTCCGCGAATCATCAGCGTCGCGTCGCTCTCTCCCGGGGCTCCGCTCTGCGAATAGACCAGCAGTCCGGGAACCTTGCCGGCAAGCGCGTTGTTCAGCAGGCTCGTTCCCGTGCCGGCGATGTCCTCGGCCTTCACGTTGGTGATTGCACCCACCACGCTCTCACGACGCTGCACTCCGTAGCCCACGACCACGGTCTCCTCGATTTCGAGCCGCTCCTCCTCAAGACGGACCGCCATCGGGGAGCCGGAGGCGGCAGGCAGTTCAACCGTCCTGTAGCCCATGCAGGTGAAGACCAGCGTCGCCCCCGAAGGAGCAGAAACCGTGAACGCGCCGTCCATGTCAGTCATCACCCCGGACGACGGCCTGTCCTTGACCAGGACCACGACTCCCGGCAGCGGGGCGCCGGAAGCGTCCCGCACGGTTCCGCGCACGGTAACGGCCTCGTCCGTCTGCGGCTTTCCCCCGGCCGCCTCTCCGGCCGCCGCGAAGTTCCCGCCGCCGCTCTCCGCCCCCGAGGTCAGAGGCAAGAAGGCAAGCAGCACGCACGCCGCAAATTCAAGATATTGTTTCATACTCATTTATAACCAATTATTTTATTCCTTATTCCGAATTTTTGAGATGTATTTTTGAGTCAGATTTTTCGCTTCGCGCCACTTTTCTGCGTTCGGCAAAACAAACAAGTTTGCTTTGCGCTCACTTAACGAAAAGGTTCCGTTTTGAGAGGAGTTTAGTGGTGCTAAATGACGAGCAAAATGGGAAAATATGGCCAAAAAGACACTCAAAAATCACCATTTGTATCTGTCGTCATCAATAATGTAACCTTCATTTCCGGCCTCGCCGCCGAAACCGGTGCGGTCTCCCTTGGCCTCCTGAGTAATCGTGCAGCGCGTCCTGTAGACCCGGCCCTGCGCATCCGTGCAGACCAGCCATATCACGGCCGTGCGGCGCGCCTCTTCCGGATTGGCAGAAAGAGCGAAACGGACGTTATCCTGCCCTACCGACAGCTGGCCTACCCAATCTTCCGCACAGCGGGCCGACAGCTGCGAAAGCGGCACGTTGGCGCTGTAGGGAATCCCGAAATCTCCTCCTGCGGCCGGATAAATCATATCCGGCGGGAACAGGTTCAGCACGGGCGAGCCCTCGGCCGACTCCTGATTCACCTCTATCTCCACGCGCAGCCCGCTTCCTGAAAGGGAAAGCACGAGTTTCGTGAAGCGGTAGAGAGCGTCGTTGGGCTCAAACTCAAGAACAATCTCCCCGTCGCCGTCACCGGACGCGCCTTCAAGCCGCACCCAGTCGGCCTCTTCCTCAAGTTCTGCGGTCCACGCCCCCGAGGCATAGACTTCGACGGTCTGCCGTCCGCCCTCCGCGACCGCAGTGACGACGGTTCTGTCCGTGGAAAGTTCATCCTCTGTCGCTTCCTTCCGGCAGGACACAAGCGCCGCGACAAGGACGGCCGATGCAAGAAAAGTTTTGTGTATATCCATAATCATTATCTTATTGTGCTGAAACGATATTCACAGCGATGAGTGTAGGTTTCGCCGGGTTCA
>ERZ808240.3086-NODE-3086-length-16883-cov-3.248455_pt1 | contig 16883 bp, 10 predicted proteins | sample MGYA00521084_ERZ808240 | MGnify/ENA primary metagenome ERZ808240 (study PRJEB31516, sample SAMN03275571) | gut metagenome | biome: mammalia-associated habitat; material: feces | host: Papio cynocephalus | place: Kenya | collected 2012-08-06 ... | reverse complement strand
ACTTCGTACAGTTAAGACTGCTACAGTTAATGACTGGTCAGCTCTTTGCTGGGCAGGTGGAGAAATCTACAAGGCTAAGCAGTATGACGGACTTGAGATTATGGACCGTGTAGGTGGAGGAGACTCTTTTGCATCAGGTCTTATCTATGGACTTATGACAACAGAGGATGCAGAGCTTGCAGTGAACTACGGAGCAGCTCACGGAGCACTTGCTATGACAACACCTGGAGATACAACTATGGCAAGCAAGAAAGAAGTAGAAGCTATCATGGGCGGTGCAGGAGCACGAGTTCAGAGATAGTAAACACATTGATTCTAGTAGAAAGAGTAAATGTTATTCTATGAGGGAATTGACAAAGGGCAGTCCGGCAAAGGTCATTATGACTTTTGCCCTGCCCATTATTTTTGGAAATCTTTTACAACAATTATATAATCTGGCAGATGGTAAAATCGTAAGTACTTATGTTGGAACAAAAGCATTTGCGGCTGTCGGAGCAACTGCGGTCATTGCAAATCTGATCATTGGATTTGTAAATGGAGTGACCCAGGGATTTGGAATTCCGGTGTCTCGATGTTTCGGGGCAGGAGATTATAAGAATATGCGGCGTTATGTGGCCGGAAGCTTTATTATGACAGTCATGATGACGCTGATTCTTACTGTCGGTGCGCTTCTTGGAATCGAAGGACTTCTGCACATATTGGAAACACCGGCGGACATTATGGAACAGTCACTTCAATATATCCGCATCATTATTATGGGAACGGTTTTTATCGCCCTCTATAATTATAGTGCCAATATATTAAGAGCAGTCGGAGAAAGCAGAATTCCACTTTTATGTCTTGCAGTTGCAGTAGTCCTGAATATTTTTCTGGATATTCTTTTTGTGCATACATTTTCCATGGGACTTGCCGGAGCAGCACATGCGACCAACATTGCCCAGTGTATTGCAGGAGTATTGTGCATGGCGTATCTGCTTTTGAAATTTCGGGAGCTCGTACCGAAAGGCGAGGAATGGCAGGTACAGGGAAGAAAGTACCAGGAGATGACGATATTTGGAATTTCACTTGGTATGATGTCCTGTTTTGTGAGTATTGGTACTGTAATCTTCCAGACGGCGGTGAACCGGCTGGGTACAAAGATTGTGACCGCACACATTGCCGCAAGGAGAATCGAGGAGCTGACCAATGTTCCGATGCTTTGTACCGGTATGGCTATGACGACTTATGCCAGTCAGAATCTTGGAGCCGGTGAATATGGAAGAATTAAGAAGGGAATCAATCAGGCATTTGTAATTGTATTGATTCAGGGAGTGATATTCACTGCATTTTGCTGGATATTCGGACACCCTTTGATTCGCTGGATTACAAGCAGCAAGGATTCTTATATTATTGATACGGCGTATCGTTATCTCACAAGAAACACATCATTTTATTTTGTGCTGGGACCGTTGTTTGTGCTCCGTTGTTCCCTGCAGGGACTGGAACATAAGGTCATTCCGGTAGCGTCCAGTATTCTGGAGCTTGTGCTGAAGGTTGTGTCTACGATTTGGATCGTACCGGTTCTTGGATACACCGGAGTGATTTACACAGAACCGATCATCTGGATTTTTATGACATTGATGCTGATCGGCGGCTACGTAAGGGCACTGAAGCAGATCAATGTGGCGGAGAGAGTGAAAGTCGAGAGTGCAAGGACGGACGACAAGGGCAGATAGAAAAAGACATGGAGATGTTGGAAGTGTCTGAATAGAAGTAGCCGGAAGAGTTGAAAAATATAAATTAAAAATGTAATTCTTGAAAAATAACTGAGAAAGGAGGATGGAATCCAGATGAAGAAGGTAGAACATTTGATAAAGGAAGTTTACCCGGGCTCCATCGCAGAAGAATTGGAGATTGAACCGGGGGATGTGCTGCTGGCAATCAATGATCAGCCAATTGAGGACGTGTTTGATTACCGTTATATGATTAAGGATGAATATATAGAAGTGCTCATTCGCAAACCTGATGGGGAGGAATGGGTTCTGGAGATTGACAAAGATTATGACGATGATCTTGGCATTGAATTCGAGAATCAGCTGATGAGTGATTACAAATCATGCAGTAACAAGTGCATTTTCTGCTTTATCGATCAGATGCCGCCGAATATGCGTGAGACGTTATATTTTAAAGATGATGATTCCAGACTTTCTTTCTTACAGGGGAATTATATTACCCTGACAAATATGAAGGAAAAGGACGTAGACCGCATCATCAAGATGCAGCTTGCGCCAATCAATATTTCCGTGCAGACGACGAACCCGGAGCTTCGCTGCAAGATGCTTCACAACCGTTTTGCAGGCGAGAAGCTGAAGTTCCTGGACAAGCTTTATGAAGGTCATGTAGAGATGAATGGGCAGATTGTATGTTGCAAGGGTGTGAATGATGGCAAAGAGCTGGAGCGCACCATGGACGATCTGTCAAAGTATCTTCCATTTATGCGAAGTGTCTCTGTCGTGCCGGCAGGAATTACAAAGTACAGGGAAGGTCTGTATCCGTTGGAATTATTCACGAAGGAAGAAGCCGGAGAGATTATTGACATGATTGAGAGCCGGCAGCAGAAATATTATGAAGAATATGGACTTCATTTTATGCATGCCAGCGATGAATGGTATATTACAGCCGGTCGTGATTTTCCGGAAGAGGAGCGGTATGACGGCTATATCCAGCTGGAAAATGGAGTCGGCATGATGCGTCTGTTTATCACAGAGTTTACAGATGCTCTGGAGCAGGTAAAAAAGGCTTCTGAGTATCCAAAGATGCGTGAAGAGGTTCAGCGCACAGTGACCATTGCGACAGGAAAGCTGACGTATCCTACACTTTGTGATTTTGCTAAGAAGATGATGGAAGCATTTCCTGGACTTACCATTCATGTATTCGCAATCCGCAATGATTTCTTTGGAGAGACCATTACCGTATCGGGGCTGATCACCGGGCAGGATCTGACTGCTCAGATTCAGGAACACCAGGAGGAGAGCAGCGCACATTTGGTGGAAAATGTGGCTGCTGATTCGGAATCTGTGGATAATCTGTCTGATAAAGGTGCCCACGGACTTGGAAATGATCTTATTATTCCATGTAATATGCTTCGTACCGGTGAAAAGGTATTTCTGGATGACTGGACTGTGGACGATGTGGAAGAGAAGCTTGGAATGCGGCTTGTTCCGATAGAGTCCGGCGGAGGCGATTTCGTTGAGGCAATCTTAAATCCAGAATATAGTATGGAACGTGAAAACGATAATTTTGTCTATGTGAAGGCATATGACAGATAAGATTATTTGGAGAAGGTTTTCTTCTTGCGGTTCCAGATGATTATGGACAAGATGATTGCGATACAGTCCGTCAATGCCTGTGCCAGAATCGCACCATTTAGTCCGAACAGGGCATTCAGCAGATACAGAAGCGGAATCAGTAACAGTCCCTGTCTTAAAATAGATAAGATGGTGGCAGAAAAGGCATTTCCGGTAGACTGCAGACAATTCATATTTGCAAATAAAATTCCTATGAACGGGCCGGATAACATATAAGCAACCAGCATCTTTACGCCGTAAGATACAACATCGGCATCATCGATGAAGAGTTGTATGATCGGAGTGCGGAAAAAGTAAAAAATGGCAGTTGCCAGGATTCCGACAATCAGACAGCATTTCTTTGTGAAACGGTCGATGGCAATAAAACGCGCGGAATTTCCGGCACCATAGTTAAAGCCCAGGAGTGGCTGGACACCATTTGCCAGTCCCATCTGTAAAAATGTAATGAACATATTGGCTTTAAACACAATTCCGATGGCAGCGACCGGGGCATTTCCATAGGCCACCAGGATCTGATTCAGTACAATGGTGGAAATACTCATCAATGCCGAAAATATTGCAGTTGGAAGTCCGGTGGCGCAGACGCGGGTAAGTATCCTGTTTTTACATGTAAAGTATTTCGGACTTAAAGAAAAATGTGGACTTTTCTTTAGAAAATACCAGAAATAATAAATGCTTGCCAGAATATTTCCAAGTGTTGTGGCCACTGCAGCACCGGCGGCGCCAAGACCAAAGACACTGATGAAGACTGGATCCAGAACGATATTTGCAACGGTTCCAATCATGCTTCCGATCATAGCCTCCTTGCTGGCTCCTTCGGCTCTGACGATAAAGCTTGCTGCAGCAGACCAGATAATAAAAGGTGCACCATAGGCGATGTGAAATGTATATCCATGGGCAAATGCGTAAGTTTGTGTATTGGCTCCGAAGAGAATTAAAATCGGTCTGGTGAAGAGCATCAGAAACAGACAGAATAAGATTCCGACCAAAAATGAACTCCAGATAACAAAAGAAGAGACATTTTTCACACGCTTTTCGTTCTTTTCACCGAGAGCCATCGATGCGACAGCGCTGCCGCCCATACCAAACATGTTGGCGAAAGCCATGAGAAGAATGAAAATCGGGTTGGTCAGACTGACTGCAGCGACTTGAAGCGGATCACCGGTCTGACCGACAAAAAATGTGTCTGCCATATTGTATACGACGGTGACCAGACTGCTGATGACGCTTGGAATCGCCATGGTTGCCACAGCTTTTGAGATTTTCATGCTGCTCATAAGAGCATTTTCATTGGAGGTATCATGAGAACTTTCGTTTTGTGTAGTGTCATTATAAATGTGATCATTTTGCATCTTGTGTAGTGTCATAATTAAAGTCTCCCCTTTCTAAGACAGATGATCCAGATTGTCTAACATTTTTCTGGCGATTCGCAGAAATTCAGCTTTTTCTTCCGGTGTGATTCCTTTTAAAAGAAGCTGCTCGGATTCGGTAATTTCAGCGCGGAGAATTTCCTCAATCTGGGCAGCTTTTTCTGTAAATACGATTTTTTTGTATCGCCCGTCCTCTTTTTCCGGTTCTCTGCGGATAAGCCCCTGTTTTTCCAGATTTTTTAAAGATTCCGTAGCGGTAGAGGGACGCAGACCAAATTCATGTTCAATGTCTTTTTGATAGACACTTTTCTGAGTAGATTCCACCAGAATATAATTTAAAATATTTCCCTGTGCGCCACTGATTCCGACGCTTTCCTGAATGGTTCTGGAACGGCGGCGCAGGCGATTGGAAATTTGATTGATCATTTTACCTGTTTCCATAAAAGCCTCCATATCTGTAAATAGTTCGGTTCCTAAGTATATTAATTCGGATATTTTGAAATGTCAAGAAAAATGTATGTTCTGATCGTGGGGCGAAAAAGGAAGCAGAGCAAGAGCGTGTCATAAGTATGATTAAAAAATAACATTAAAAAAAGTAATGAGCCAGAGGGTGTCCAAATGGAAGCATTGCATTATATAATGTATAGGTTGAAAAAATTGACTCAGGAGGAAGAGAATGAATACAAAAGAAGCGAATAAATCCACCCAGATGGATAAAGCGTTGTTTGATTTTTATGGGAAACCATCAATCGGACAATCATTACCACTTGCAATCCAGCATGTACTGGCTATGATTGTCGGATGTGTGACCCCTTCAATTATCGTAGCGGGTGTGGCAGGACTTTCACAAGAGGATTCTGTAATCTTGATTCAGGCAGCACTTGTGATGTCGGCACTGACTACATTTATACAGCTATTTCCATTCATTAAGACAAAATGGTTCACTATTGGAGCGGGACTTCCGGTCATGATGGGAATCAGCTTTGCATATGTGCCAAGTATGCAGGCGATTGCATCAGATTTTGATATTGCGACGATTCTCGGAGCGCAGATTGTGGGAGGTATCGTTGCCCTTCTTGTAGGTCTGAATATTAAGAGAATCCGTAAATTTTTCCCACCGTTAATTACCGGTACCGTTGTATTTGCAATCGGATTGTCATTATACCCGACAGCAATCAATTATATGGCCGGAGGGGCAGGCAGTGAAGACTATGGTTCCTGGAAGAACTGGCTTGTTGCGATTATTACATTGGTGATCGTAACGACACTGAATCATTTTGGAAAAGGAATTTGGAAACTAGCTTCCATTCTGATCGGTATTATCTGTGGATATCTGGTCGCACTTTGTTTTGGTATGGTGGATTTTTCGGCAATTGCAAATGCTGCAGTTTTCCAGCTTCCGAAACCAATGCATTTTGGAATCAAATTTGAGCCATCTTCTTGTGTGGCACTTGGTATTTTATTTGCAATTAATTCCGTGCAGGCAATCGGTGATTTCTCTGCAACGACAACCGGATCTATGGATCGTATGCCGACAGATACAGAACTGTCAGGTGGAATTGTCGGATATGGAATCAGTAACATTGTCTGTGCATTTTTCGGAGGACTTCCGACCGCGACATACAGCCAGAATGTAGGTATTGTATCTACAACGAAAGTCATTAGCAGAAGAGTACTTGGAATTGCAGCCGGAATCCTGATGGCAGCCGGTCTGATTCCAAAGTTCTCCTCATTACTGACTACCATTCCTTACTGTGTACTGGGCGGAGCGACCATCTCCGTATTTGCTTCCATTGCCATGACAGGTATGAAGCTGATTACGACAGAACCAATGGATTTCCGTAATACAACAGTGGTCGGTCTGGCAATTGCAGTCGGTATGGGTGTAACTCAGGCAAGCGCATCACTGGCACAGTTCCCGGACTGGGTAACGACTATATTTGGAAAATCACCAGTAGTTCTTGCAACAATTGTAGCGATTGTGTTAAACTTAACTCTGCCAAAAGCAAAGAAGTAATTGAAATTTGTTAAGTGGACGGGGGTTTTTGAAAGAGGGTAAGCCCTTTTTTGAAAACCTCCGTTTTTGTGTGATGTTTTCAAAAATGGAATAAATGGGTTGGAGAAATTTTATGGAAGAATATAAGCAGGAAAATCAGGGGCAGCAGCCTCATAAGAGAAGAAAGCATTATTCAGGTACGCATCCGAGGAAATTCGAGGAGAAATATAAGGAGCTGAATCCGGAAAAATATGGAGATACCATTGAAAAGGTAATTGGAAAGGGCAGTACACCGGCAGGAATGCATATTTCCATCTGTGTGCAGGAGATTCTGGATTTTCTGGATATTAAACCAGGACAGCAGGGCCTGGACGCGACGCTTGGATATGGCGGTCATACAAGAAAGATGCTGGAGAAACTGGAAGGAAAAGGGCACATTTATGGTCTGGACGTGGATCCGATTGAGTCAGAAAAGACGAAGAAGAGACTGAGGGATCTGGGATATGGAGAAGACATTTTAACTGTGAAGTTATGTAATTTTGCAGATATTGACAAAGTGGCCGAAGAAGCCGGAAAGTTTGACTTTGTGCTGGCTGATCTTGGGGTATCTTCCATGCAGATTGATAACCCGGAACGGGGATTTACTTACAAATTTGACGGGCCTCTGGATCTGCGTATGAATCCACAAAAAGGCGAGAGCGCAGCAGAACGCCTGAAAGATATGGACGCAGAAGAAATAGAAGGAATGCTGGTGGAAAATTCCGATGAGCCATATGCGGCAGAAATTACGGAAGTACTGATGAACTGGAGAAAACATGGAAAATCTCCGGAGACGACAACCGAATTAAAAGAAGCAATCGAGGAAGCATTAGCATTTCTTCCGGAAAAAGAGAAAAAAGAAGCAGTCAAAAAATCCTGCCAGCGCACATTTCAGGCACTCCGCATTGACGTGAACCAGGAATTTGAAGTGTTATATGCATTTTTGGAAAAACTTCCGGGAGTCATGAACCCGGGAGGCAGAATTGCAATTCTGACATTCCATTCCGGGGAAGACCGCCTGGTAAAACGAGCCTTCAAAGAAGGCAAAAAAGCAGGACTTTACAGCGAAATCTGTAAAGATGTAATTCGGCCATCCGCACAAGAATGCGCCAGAAATCCACGCGCAAAGTGCACAAAAATGAGATGGGCAATTGTTTAACAAGGGACGTAGTAAAATGCCAAAATACTACGTCCCCATCATTGATTTACGGTGTCCCTGTTGTGCATTTTAGATAAAAAATGAGAGGAAATTTTATGCAGTATTATCTTGCCCCTCTTGAGGGGATTACAACATATGTTTACCGCCGGGCGTATCATCAGCATTTTGCGCCGATGGACAAGTATTTTACGCCGTTTCTTGTGCCGCACACGAAGAAGGGCTTCAGTACAAAGGAGAAGAACGATGTGATGCCGGAGCATAGTCCCGGCATGAATCTGGTTCCGCAGATTATGAGTAATCAGGCGGAATCTTTTCTTCATACGGCGGAAAAGTTAAAAATCTATGGATATGAAGAAGTGAATCTGAATCTGGGGTGTCCGTCCAAAACGGTTGTGTCGAAGGGGAGAGGTTCTGGATTCCTGGCGGATCCGGAAGGGCTGAATCGTTTTCTGGACGAGATTTTTGAAAAATGTGATATGAAAATATCTATTAAGACCCGGATTGGAAAAGATGATCCGGAAGAATTTGCGCGTCTTTTGAAAATTTATAACCAGTATCCGGTGGAGGAGCTGATCATACACCCAAGGGTACAACAGGATCTTTATAAAAATCACCCGAATCTTGAAGTTTTTCATGATGCCATTGCGCATAGCAAGATACCGCTCTGCTATAATGGGGATATTTTTACGGCGCAGGACAATGAAAAGATGAAATGTGAATTCCCTCAGGTGGATACATTTATGCTTGGAAGAGGAATCTTAATGAACCCGGCACTGCTCGATGTTATCCGAATGAAAGAACATGCAGATGTATGCAGAAAGAAAATTCATGATTTTCTTGAACAGATCAAGAATGACTATCTGGAAGCCGGCATGGGAGAAAAAAACACGTTGTTCAAGTTAAAGGAGCTGTGGGCGTATATGGGCATGAATTGTCCGGACGCAAAGAAAGCACTGAAAAGAATTCGAAAATCCCAGAATATGGCAGACTATGACAGTGCCAGCCGGGAAGCATTGGAAGATTTCATACTTTTTTAATTGCATCTGATATAGAAAAGAAGTACAATTAACATCGTGCCGATGAAAAGTGTAACTGACAGGATTAGAAACCTAAGTGAAATCGGGACGAAAGTTGTTAGTAAGACGGAAAGGAAGTAAATAGATGGAACAGAAAACAAGAGGCGGAAGAGGCTTCTGGTATATCTGGGGATCTGTGCTTATAAAACTTGGAATTGCGTATCTTGTATATATGGCTGCAGCAGCACTTTTTGCCGGGGTGCTTTTAGTACAGAAGACAGGTGGAGATGCAGATGCGATGATGCAGATTGCACAAAGTGCGGCGCAGTCCAGCAAGTTATATGATCAGATTACAAATGAGATGATGGACTGGGTGGTCTATATTGAAGGGGCGGCAGCGCTGATTACAATTCCGGTCATGTTATTTCTATTTCACAAGGACAGCCGTAAGGAAAAAGAACTTGGAATTGTGACGAGAAAAGCACCAATCTGGAAATATGCAGCGATTCTTGTGATGTTCGCAGTGATGGCACTTGGACTTAATAATCTGATTTTTTTAAGTGACCTGTCATCTGCTAGTGAGACTTACGCAGATACGATGCAGACGCTGTATGGCCAGGGATTTGCAGTACAGATTCTTGTACTTGGAATTTTGATGCCAATGTGTGAGGAACTCGTGTACAGAGGACTTGTCTATAAGAGATTGAGATATACGTCTCCGTTCTGGGCAGCGGCATTGTATTCTTCCCTTGTATTTGCATTCACTCATGGGAACCTTGTCCAGGGACTTTATGGATTTCTTATGGGCATGATGTTCTGTTATGTGTACGAAAAATACGGATCTGTAAAAGCACCAATATTCGCGCATGTGACGGCAAATATTTTGTCGGTAGTGGGAACCCAGTTTAAATGGTTCGACTGGCTGTTCGAGAAGCCGATGCGGGTGGGCATCTCAACAGTGCTGTGTGCTTTTGTGGCCTCCAGTATTTACCTTGTAATTCAAAGAATGAATACAGATACAATTGAAAAAAATAAGCAAAATGAGGGATAGTCGACAGATTATTCCTTTTTAAATGTAAAATTATCTAATTATCTGAAAATTTAAAAAGAAGTTTTTATTTACAAATAAGAAAAATGGGTGTATAGTAGGAAAAAATAAAAAATGTTAGAAAGGACTCAGATATTATGAACGGGCAACAGCGACAGGAAACAGCTGGCTTGTATCGTCCTTCGTTTGAACACGATAACTGTGGTATTGGAGCAATCGTCAATATCAAGGGCCAGAAAAGTCACGACACCGTGGCAAATGCATTAAAGATTGTAGAACATTTAGAACATAGAGCGGGCAAAGATGCCGAAGGTAAGACAGGTGATGGAGTAGGAATTCTGTTACAGATTTCTCACAAGTTTTTCTCCAAAGTCTGTAAACCTCTCGGCATCTTTTTAGGTTCTGAGAGAGACTACGGAGTAGGTATGTTCTTCTTCCCTCAGGACGAGCTGAAAAGAAATCAGGCAAAAAATATTTTTGAAGTCATTGTAGAAAAAGAAGGCATGGAATTCCTCGGCTGGAGAGAAGTTCCGGTACACCCGGACGTACTCGGAAGCCGTGCGGTAGAATGTATGCCGTGTATCATGCAGGGCTTCATCAAACGCCCGGAGAAAATCGCAAAAGGAATTGATTTTGACAGACGTCTGTATGTGGTACGCCGCGTCTTTGAGCAGAGCAGTGATGACACATATGTAGCATCTCTTTCCAGCAGAACCATTGCTTACAAAGGAATGTTCCTGGTAGACCAGCTCCGCCTTTTCTTCGGAGATCTGCAGGATAAGGATTATGAATCAGCCATTGCACTGGTACATTCCAGATTCAGTACGAACACGAATCCAAGCTGGGAGAGAGCACATCCGAACCGCTTCATCGTACATAATGGTGAGATTAATACAATTCGCGGCAACCGTGATAAGATGCAGGCCAGAGAGGAAAACATGGAATCTGAGCATCTGAAAGGAGAACTTCACAAAGTACTTCCGGCAATCAATGCGACAGGATCTGACTCTGCAATGTTGGACAACGCCATTGAATTTATGGTCATGAGTGGTATGGAGCTTCCACTTGCAGTCATGATTTCCATTCCGGAGCCATGGGCAAACGACAAGAGTATGTCTCAGAAAAAGAAAGATTTCTATCAGTACTATGCAACTATGATGGAGCCATGGGACGGACCGGCCTCCATTCTGTTCAGTGACGGAGATTGCATGGGAGCTGTCCTTGACAGAAATGGACTTCGTCCTTCCAGATATTATATTACAGATGATGATCAGCTGATCTTATCTTCTGAAGTCGGTGTCCTGGATATTGATTCAGAGAAGATTGTTGTAAAAGAACGTCTCCGCCCTGGAAAAATGCTTCTGGTCGACACGGTTCAGGGTCGCGTGATCGGTGATGAAGAATTAAAAGAAATGTATGCAAGCAGACAGCCTTACGGTGAATGGCTGGACAGCAATCTGATTGAGCTTAAGAATCTGAAGATTCCGAATCAATTAGTGCCGTCTTATACACCGGAAGAGCTTAGAAAACTTCAAAAAGCATTTGGCTATTCTTATGAGGAAGTGGAGACTTCTGTAAGAAATATGGCATTAAACGGCGGCGAGGGAACAGCAGCCATGGGTATTGACACACCGCTTGCAGTTCTTTCCGACAAGCATCAGAACCTGTTCAATTATTTCAAACAGTTATTTGCACAGGTTACGAACCCGCCAATTGATGCAATCCGTGAAGAGGTCGTAACTTCCACAACGGTATATATCGGAGAAGATGGAAATCTTCTGGAAGAAAAAGCAGAGAACTGTAAGATGCTCAAGGTCAATAACCCGATTCTTACAAATGTAGATCTTCTGAAGATTAAGAATATGAAGCAGGACGGATTTAAGATTGCAGAGATTCCGACGATTTATTATAAGAATTCCAGCCTGGAAAAAGCACTGGATTATCTGTTCATCGAAGTAGACCGTGCAATCCGTGACGGGGCAAATATCTTGATCTTATCAGACCGTGGAGTTGATGAGTATCATGTGGCAATGCCTTCGCTTCTGGCACTGTCCGGACTTCAGCAGCATCTGGTTCGTACAAAGAAGAGAACCTCTGTTGCCATTATTCTTGAGACCGGAGAACCAAGAGAGGTGCATCACTTTGCAACACTGCTTGGTTATGGTGCCTGCGCAGTCAATCCGTATCTGGCACATGAGACAATCCGTCAGCTCATCGACACAGGAATGCTGCAGAAAGATTACTATGCGGCAGTCGATGATTACAACCATGGAATCTTAAGCGGTATCGTTAAGATTGCTTCCAAGATGGGTATTTCCACAATCCAGTCTTACCAGGGAGCAAAGATCTTCGAGGCTATCGGATTAAAAGAAGAATTTATCAATAAATATTTTACAGATACGGTCAGCCGTGTCGGTGGTATCGGCATCGAGGAGATTGCACAGGATTATCTGGCAAGACATTCCCAGGCATTTGATCCGCTGGGACTGGAAGTAGATCTGACACTGGACAGCCTCGGACAGCACAAATCCAGAAGCTGCGGTGAGGAACATTTATACAATCCGCGTACGATCCATATGCTTCAGCAGTCTACAAGACTTGGCAATTACGACATGTTCAAGCAGTACACAGATATGGTAAATGAAGAGGGCGCCCACATTAACCTGCGCGGCCAGCTTGATTTCAATTATCCGAAGAAAGGAATCCCGATTGAAGAAGTCGAGAGCGTGGACGAAATTGTCCAGAGATTTAAGACAGGAGCTATGTCCTACGGATCCATTTCCAAGGAGGCTCATGAGACACTGGCAATCGCTATGAATCGTCTGCATGGTAAATCAAACAGTGGTGAAGGCGGCGAGGAAATCGAACGTCTGGATACGGAAAAATGTTCTGCAATCAAGCAGGTAGCTTCCGGACGATTCGGTGTAACGAGCAGATATCTGGTCAGTGCAAAAGAAATCCAGATCAAGATGGCGCAGGGAGCAAAACCTGGAGAAGGTGGACACCTTCCGGGAGGAAAGGTATATCCTTGGATTGCCAAGACAAGACACTCTACACCGGGAGTCAGCCTGATTTCACCACCGCCACATCACGATATCTATTCCATCGAGGATCTGGCACAGCTGATTTATGACTGTAAAAATGCAAATAAAGATGCGAGAATATCTGTCAAACTGGTATCTGAGGCTGGTGTCGGAACAGTTGCAGCCGGAGTTGCAAAGGCAGGAGCCGGACTGATTCTGATTTCCGGATATGACGGAGGTACCGGAGCTGCAGCAAAGAGTTCTATCCACAATGCAGGACTTCCGTGGGAGCTTGGACTTGCAGAGACACATCAGACACTGATCAAGAATGGACTGCGTGAGCGTGTCCGCATCGAGACAGACGGAAAACTGATGAGTGGCCGTGACGTGGCAATTGCAGCTATCCTTGGCGCAGAAGAATTTGGATTTGCAACAGCACCGCTTGTAACAATGGGCTGCGTCATGATGCGTGTATGTAACCTGGATACATGTCCGGTCGGCGTTGCAACACAGAACCCGGAGCTTCGTAAAAATTTTCGCGGAAAACCGGAATATGTCATCAACTTTATGAGATTTATCGCACAGAACCTGCGCGAGTATATGGCAAAATTAGGTGTTCATACGATTGATGAGCTGGTCGGAAGAACCGATCTTCTGAAGGTGAAAGATGTACCGACATCTGACCGTGCAGCAACACTGGATCTGAGCCAGATTTTAAATAATCCGTATGAGGGAACAAAGACTCCTATGACATACAATCCGAAGAAAATCTTTAACTTCGAACTGGAGAAGACCCTTGACGAGAGAGTGCTTGTAAAAGAGCTTCTTCCGGCACTTGAGAAGCATCAGAAGAGAAGTCTGGAAGTCGATGTTACTAATACGAACCGTACATTTGGAACCATTTTCGGATCTGAAATTACAAGAAGATATCCGGAAGGTGTAGAAGAAGACAGCTATGTTATCAAATGTACCGGAGCAGGCGGTCAGTCGTTCGGCGCATTTATCCCGAAGGGCCTGACGCTGGAGCTTGTAGGAGACGGTAACGATTACTTTGGAAAAGGACTTTCCGGTGGAAAACTGATTGTATATCCTCCAAAAGGTGTAAAATTCAAACATGAGGATAATATCATTATTGGAAATGTGGCGCTTTATGGAGCAACCAGTGGTAAAGCATTTATTAATGGTGTGGCAGGTGAGCGTTTTGCAGTCCGTAACTCTGGAGCCAAAGCCGTAGTAGAAGGCGTGGGGGATCACGGCTGTGAATACATGACCGGTGGCTGTGTTGTAGTTCTTGGTAAGACTGGAAAGAACTTTGCGGCCGGAATGAGCGGCGGTGTCGCTTATGTGTTGGATCTGGATAATGATTTCTATAAAAATGTAAACAAGCAGATGGTAAATATGGAGCGCGTAACTTCTAAGTTCGAGATTAATGAGTTAAAAGAAATGATCGAAGAACATGTGGCTTACACGAATTCTGAGAGTGGAAAAGAAATCCTGGATCACTTTACAGATTATCTGCCGAAATTTAAAAAAATTATTCCGATTGATTACGAGAAAATGCTTTCGACCATCGTACAGATGGAAGAGCAGGGCATGAGCAGTGAACAGGCAAGAATTGAAGCATTTTACGCAATCAAAGAAGGAAGAAGATAGGGGGCGGACAACGTGGGAAAACCAACAGGATTTATGGAATATGAAAGACAGAATAAGCCGGCAGAGTCACCGAAGGAGCGAATCAAACATTTCCGCGAATTCCACACACCTCTGTCAAAAGAAGAACAGGAGCGCCAGGGAGCCAGATGTATGGCATGCGGTGTGCCGTTTTGCCAGTCAGGTCAGATGATTATGGGCATGGCAAGTGGCTGCCCGCTTCACAATCTGGTGCCGGAATGGAATGACCTGATCTATCATGGTAATTGGGAAGAGGCTTATTACAGATTAAAAAAGACAAATAACTTTCCAGAATTTACTTCCAGAGTATGCCCGGCATTATGCGAGGCGGCCTGCACTTGTGGACTGAACGGAGATGCAGTTTCTACGAAAGCCAATGAGTACAGCATCATTGAAAATGCATACGAGAAAGGTTATGCTGCAGCAAGACCGGTGAAGGTCAGAACTGGAAAGAAAGTTGCTGTCGTAGGTTCCGGCCCGTCCGGACTTGCGGTGGCAGATATGCTGAACCGTCGAGGACACAGTGTCACGGTATTTGAACGGGAGGACAAGGTGGGCGGACTTCTCCGCTATGGAATTCCGAATATGAAACTGGAAAAACAATACATTGATCGTAAGATTAATATTATGGAAGAAGAAGGAATTACATTTGTAACAAACTGTAATATCGGCAAAGATAAAAAAGCTTCTTCCTTGTTAAAAGAGTTTGACCGTGTCGTACTTTGCTGTGGCGCGTCACACCCAAGAGATATCAAAGCACCGGGCAGAGATGCAAAAGGAATTTACTTTGCAGTAGATTTTCTGAAATCCACCACAAAGGCACTTTGGGCAAATGACATGAAGTTAGTAGATGGAACCTACATTTCTGCAAAGGGAAAGCATGTCATTGTCATCGGTGGTGGCGATACGGGAAATGACTGTATCGGAACGTCCATGAGACATGGAGCAAAATCTGTGCTTCAGGTGGAAATGATGCCGAAAGCACCGGATACCCGTGCGGACAACAACCCATGGCCGGAGTGGCCGAAAGTCTGCAAGACAGATTACGGCCAGGAAGAGGCGGCAGCAGTATTCGGGCATGATCCGCGCGTATATCAGACAACCGTGAAAGAATTCATCAAAGACAAGAATGGCAACCTCTGCAAGGTCACACTTGTGAAGCTGGAGCCAAAGAAAGACGAGAAGACCGGACGAATGATGATGACGGAGATACCGGGAACCGAGTATACAGTACCTGCAGATCTGGTGCTCATCGCAGCCGGATTCCTTGGAAGCGAAGAATATGTAACAAAAGCATTTGGCGTGGAAGTCAATGCCCGCACAAATGTGGCAACACCGGCAGGTGAGTATCACACGAACGTAGAGAGAGTATTCACGGCCGGAGACATGCACAGAGGCCAGTCATTGGTCGTATGGGCAATTCGCGAAGGACGAGAAGCTGCAAAAGAGATAGACATCAGCCTGATGGGATATACAAATATGAATGTACAATAGCTTTCTCTTATTTGGCGGGACGCCAAATAAGTTCAGCCAAATGTTACAAAAATGTTAAAAAATGTTGCAAATGTGTACTGACTCATGTATAATAACATCTAGATGTAGTAGGAAAACTATAATATTTTGTATATATTTGGGTGAGGAAATACTGATATGAATAAATTTGGAAGAAGAATTCTGGCAGCATTAATTACGAGTAGTTTGGTAGTGACGCCGGTTTTTGCAGAGCCATCTGTAGATAGTCTTAAGGAAAGTAAAGCATCGGCACAGAGTGAGGTGAATTCGCTTCAGTCACAGCTTCAAAGTATTGTGAACAAGATTACTCAGCTGGAGGCTGATCTTACAACAACGGGTGAACAGATTATTCAGGCGCAGTCAGATCTTGAACAGGCACAGGAAGACGAAAAGAATCAATATGCAGCAATGAAGCTTCGTATTAAGTATATGTATGAAGCAGGAGATGCTACAGCGGTAGAAACGCTTGTAAGTTCTGATGATTTTTCAGATCTTTTAAGTAAAGCAGAGTATGTTCAGAATGTACATAGTTATGATCGTAACAAATTGGAAGAATATGTTGCAACAAAACAGAAAGTTTCCGATTTGAAAGATCAGCTTGAGACAGAGCAGTCACAGCTTGAGAGTATGCAGACGGAATATGAGACAGAGGAGTCTAATCTTACAACACTGATTGATTCCAAACAGGCAGAGGTCGCAGAT
>ERZ808240.3083-NODE-3083-length-16902-cov-6.466374_pt1 | contig 16902 bp, 15 predicted proteins | sample MGYA00521084_ERZ808240 | MGnify/ENA primary metagenome ERZ808240 (study PRJEB31516, sample SAMN03275571) | gut metagenome | biome: mammalia-associated habitat; material: feces | host: Papio cynocephalus | place: Kenya | collected 2012-08-06 ... | reverse complement strand
CCCAATCTCTTGGCTATTACAAACAACTTCAACAATTGCGGATGAGCTTTTACCCCAGGCTTCACTTCCAAAGATTGAAATTGTTCCTCTACCTTATCCAAAGCAAATATGATTTGGCGCATCGTCTTTACCGCCAAGAAATCAGAGGTGAAAAACTCCTTGACCTTTTCCTCTCCTAATCCTGTCTCTTGCACAATCAATGACAAAGCATATTTCTCCTTTTCTTCTGCCAAAGAGAACCGGAAGATGTCCTTGTTATAAAACTTAGACATATAACCTTCATAATCAGCACCTTCTCCATAAAAATGATGGAAGATAGCCTCAGTATTCTTCTCATGCATCACAAAAACCACATTGCTCACTCCAAACTTGTTGCCAACAAGCGTATCATCGACTGGCTGCATACTGCGATAGCCATAGTCCATCTGGGCGGAAAAGACATTCATAATTCGGAAAAGGTGGGCAGGATCAAGCCTATCCATATCCTCTATGACAAGAACCACTCGCTTACCATTCTTCTTTTGATAACTCTCGATATTATCTCGAATAATCTTGGTGATAATGTCATTCTCATAGACAGACTTTTCATCAAACAACGCCAAATACTTATCAAGAAGTTCCGTCTGGTCAACCTCCTCTTTAACCCCATCTACCTGCTTCTTCAAACTTTTGAGCCAACTGGCAGATTTGAAAGCTGCAAACAAGGTCTTAGTAACTCCATCATCAGCCCCACATGCCGTCAACATTGACAGGAAGGATTCACCGACAGAAACAAAATGACTCTGGACATAAAACTCAAAAGCCATCCTGTCTGTTACCTCATAGTTTACATCAATCATGCCGGCTTGAAGCATCTGCAAGAGGACATCATGCTTAATAAGCTCGAAGATGTCCTTGTTCTCCAGCACCTGATAGTTGACAGGATAGAGCGTGATAAACTCGAAAGGTGAGTTTTCTTCCTCCTTGCATTTCTCCTTGAACTTATTCAAGAAGAAAGTCTTTCCATCCCCAAACTTTGCAGAGAGAATCACCCTATCATGAGATAGGAGATGATTCTCAAAACGGAGCATCGCATCATCGACAGAGATATAATTTTCATTAGGTGTTGTCATTATTATTTTTCTTATCCTTTATCCATAGCTTCTTTCATCCTTCTTGCCACAGCATCCCAAGAATACTCAGAAATATAATAATCATGCTTGGCATTGACATTCTGCTTGTAAGCTTCATTAGAAAGGAGTTCTTCCATAAGACCTGCCAATTCTTGAGCGTCATCATGCTTCAGCAACAATCCAGTCTTTCCTTCCTCTATGAAATATGGCATCTCGTAGCAGTCACGTCCTATACATGGCAAACCGAAAGTCAAAGCCTCAATGAATACCAGACCGTAAGCCTCAAAATAAGAGGGCATACAGAATATATCACACTTATTGAACAATTCGGCAACGGCTTCAAACTTCACCTGTCCAATATAATGATAACCCTCCACAGGATTGTCTATAGGATTGGCTGCCGGACCTGCCACATATAGTTCCACATCTTTGCCCTGCTCTCGCAACAGCTTGAATGCCTCATACGTTACATGTCCGCCTTTGCGTTTGAAGTCTTTTCCTACAAACAGTATCTTGTTGTTGGTCTTGTTTTGAGGATTTATCAAAGAGTAATTTACGTTAGTACCCCCCCCGACATGAGTAACCTTATTCTCAGGTATTCCTGTGCTAATAAGGAAGTTACGCAACCAATGTCCCATACAGAAAATTCCTGTACATTTTTCATAAAACTTGGACTGCGCTTCAGCTTGCTTATGTATAAATGTAGGATTGGCACGTTGGAAATCACTTACCGCAAAAACTTTCGGCAGTTTCTCCCTCATATATTCCACATATGAAACGCTCAGATCGTTATATATGTATGATTGCGTTTCAGCATCGGCATCAACAATGCCGCTCATTTGGAGTACCTTTCCTTTTAAGTTTTTGTGCTTATGGCGGAAATACTGTAACTCATAGAATCCTCCAGCAAACCAATCCAAGCGCAAGACACGGTGCATAAATACGGAAATCAATTTAGGGAATTTCAGATTGATATCATTGACCCGATAATACTTGGAGAGAGCCTTATACAAGGAATAATTCGTTCCACTCCAAGCCGTTTCTTTGTTCTTTCCCCAGTGAACGAGATAAGTCAAGTTTTCCATTTCTTTAGTTTTACTATTTCAGCCACTTAATAACACCTTGTACCAACAGAGATGGCTGAATTTTCTCCTTGTACTCATTCAATAAAATATCTCGTTGTTCTTTCGACATCAACTTTCGATTGCGCTTGATTTCTCCCAGCGGATATTTCGTATAGAACCACTTGTGGCCATACCCTCGTTGCGTAGTAAACTCAAGCAACCACTTGGCATTATCCGTAAGCGAGCTTATCTTTCTCACCAAGACAGGATTCGACTTATCGGGAGAAATGTTCTCATCGCTCTTGCGCCACAACACCTTGGCACCATCACAAGTATCAATGCCACCAGCTGCATCAGAGAATTTCACCCAACTGATAAAGTCACTTCCCCAAGCCAAATCAAAGTTTTGGAATCTTCCGTTGTCGAAGAATATATCCCTTCGAACCACAAATTCGACAACAAAGCTAATGAAATGACCTCGTATCTTCTCGTCAAGATAAAACTTGGAGGAGCAGAACTTAGGGAATACAGGCAAGGGTGATACCTTCCCAGTAGAATTATCCAAACGATTCACATTGAAATGAATCAATCCTGCTTTAGGTTTCATTTTAATTGTCTTATAGAACTCCTCCACGCATCTCTCCTCCATCACATCGTCATCGGAGAAGAGCCATATCCATTCCTCACCTTGCGTCATGTCGATGCAACGTTCCCATTGCGCCACGAGGTCCTTGCCGCCAAGGTTGTTTTCGAATCGTTTATACACCAAGTTGATCTTGTCCCTGTACCTATCCACTATCTCCCCGATGTTGTTAGGACTGCAATCATCGCCAATATACAGCGTGAAGTCCTGACATGTCTGCGCCGCTATGGAATCCAAGGCAGCTGCAAGGAACGTGGATTTATAGGCAGGGATAACTATTGCCAAGTTATTTTGTTTTGCCATAATTATAATTTATAAAATCAATAGAACCTACAAGATTTACCTTTAAACTCATAAGTTAGATTTCGTGGTCTCTCACTTACTTTCCTGGCAGGTATGCCAGCCACCACTGCATAAGGCTCAACGTCTTTAGTAACCACACAACCAGCGCAGCAAACTGCCCCTTCACCAATATGCACACCAGGTAGCACGATGACATTGGAGCCCAACCATACCCTGTCATCTATCTCCACCGAGAACTTCACCTTATCTTCAGGGGGACAATCGAAATTTGGGTCACGATGGTCATGTTGAAGGGTATAGATAGAGACGTTACTAGAGAGATTGACATTCCTTCCCATAGTCAAGTCACGACGAGCATCAAGTATCGCATTATCGCCAATGATCGTACCATCACCAAGAGTCAATCGCTCAGGACATCTCATTTCGGTGCGAAAGTGAATCGTCACATTCTTGCCCATTTTCACACCCAATCCTCGATAAAGCCATGTACGTAAGTGAACGGAAGGAATCATCCCTATCTGAAATAGGACAAATCTGCCCCCCCGAATCTCAGAAAGTGCTCTGCTACCCGCAAAGGAAATCGCAAAACATAAGATAATTTTCGATTACTTGTACTCTGCCCTAATGCTCCAAGAGCCATCAAAGGATAATACAAAACACAGAATATCCATTTAGCATAGAGTACGAGAACTAATAATGTAAGAATTAACACCATAACGAATTCATTTTTGTTCGTGAGAAATTTTTAAAGATAAATATAATCCCAAAATAAAAGGTACTATACTAACATTTGATTGGCATGGCGCACTAGCTATGTTTAACAAAAGAAATGCGCCTGCATAATATTTTAGATAAACATATCTATCAGGAAGTTTTATAAAAAGAAGAGAGAGAAAGAGTACTATAACTAAGATTGTCGCAATAATACCATAATTATAATAAAATCCACAGTAGCCCACATCCTCTCTAAACACCTTCATCGTTTCCTGTGTTCTTTCGAATAGGTTGCCATATGCACTATTGCCAAAAGATGGTACTCCAACACCAAATAAAATTTGTTGCGTATTACGTGGATAACCAAAAGTATAATAATCAGCAGCAACTAATCTAATATTATCATATTGTGATTGAGCAGCTTTCTCTTCCATTGATTTTTCAACCAAAGAGTTAACTACTTTCATATGTGGCAATATACAAAAAAACAAGAAAGCAGCCAAACAAGCAAATAATAATTTCTTTACCAGTCTTGTCCGAATAAAATACAACATTCCTCCCAAGAGAAAAGATACAACAATATCCTGCCGTGTCAAGGAAAAAAGAATTCCCAATCCTATAGCTAAAATCCAATATAAATCATGTTTGTTGCCATCTATAGCATATCTATTAATTTTCATTAAGAAAAAGAAAATCGTCCAATAAATTCCTAATAATCTAAAACGAGTTGCGCCTCTATCAACACCTTCATCAGCCGTACCAAACAAAGGAGTTGGACTAAGATGATTTAACACTGAACAAAGTAAATATAAAAAAGTCATTATTTTCACAATCTGTTCTATATCACTGATTGAAATTTTAGACTTACACAATGGAATAAGCAATAAGTACGCAAATCCCTGCATCGTTGCCACAATACTAACACTTAAAGCTTGTCCATTAAATACATATGCATTATAAGCCGACATAAGCTGGCAAAACGAGATTAGTAAGATTGACAGACTTACGATTTTGTTTGCTATACTTTTTTTTCGGAAAGTTAGGATCAGAAACACAGCTGCCAAAAAGTATAATAAAAACTTATATACTTGCGTAGAAATTGTAACAAATGTTGGTCTAAAACATTCAAGAGATGCCAATGCGATTGCAATTAGCAAACCATAATATTTGCTTCTTCTCATAGGGCACATACTTTTAAAGGTAAATACCCGCAAGAAAAAGGCTGTTCAATAAAAATATCCCTACATATTATTTCTGAAATGGGGGGGTATTTTTATTTTGTTGTCTTGCTAACTGAATCATATATAAAACAGCGATAGCTATTATTAACCACACCATATCCTCTTGTATAAATATTGTTCGAAAAACATTTGCAGTAAAGCCGAAACCCAATAAATCAAAGAATAAACATAATACAGCTAATGTAGGAATACTTATATCGTTTTTTATCTTTAGAAACTTTGAAAAAATAAGAGCAAAAACAATTGCAAATACTATTCCACCAATAGTTCCAAAATCCAAATAGATATCACCCATAAAAGTATAAAACACATCAACTGGAGTACCTAATTTTATTCCATACATAGCTTTATAAGAATTATAATTTTCGATATATGGCAATCCCATCAGTTTCCTCAAAAACATAAAATTTTGATTGCCATACAATAATGTCTGTATTCCCCATACATCATCCGAAAATCTTGGAATCGCTTCACCCATATATTGGCTTATCCAAACATCTATAGTATCCTCTTTATTCGTATGTTGAGAAAAGCGCGATACAGAAATAGCTGTAAGAGCTAAGACAAATAGGCTACCCGCAGCAACTCCAATTTTAACAACTGCTTTTCTTATCTTTTCAGAAAATGTTTGTCTGAGCGTCAAGAACAATGTCACCATTAGCAAGCCTGTGCCGACCAGTCCTCCACGACTACCTGAAAGAAGTTTGAACAATGTGAACACCATTATGGGAACACATAGCTCATAAACATATTTTGTTTGGCGCTTCGATAATTGATAAAATAGCAATATAATAACTAAAACTTCAAATCTTCTAATCAGAGCAAAGCAAAGCTTCGATGGTCCTGAGAAAAACAACGCACTTTTATCTCCACTATATTCATACATATTAGATAAATTTGAACCAACAAGTTGCTGAACAGAAAAATGAGAAAGCAAAGAAACTAAAGGCAATATGCTTAAAACAAAAAAAGCAAAACTAAGCCCATCATATATTTCAGTCATCCCATTGTCATTGATTCTATGCAAAGATGAAAACTTTGCATTCCATAATGGTAATAAACAAATATTAATGGTCAGAAAAAGGTAAAGTAAAGGTGCTATCTGAATATTAGGATAATATAAATCCACCTTATCTTGAGCATAATACCAACATGCGCCAATACCTCCCATCACATATATCAAATACAAAAAACTACCTGTATCAAAACGTTTCTTATGCTGCTGATAAAAAACAAAGACGATGATAAATGATACCGCATACAATAAAAGTAAAAAGTTGTTTGCACTACTGAATATATGAATTAAATTGAAAATAGCAGAATTTTTATCTATACCATGTACACTCAGATACATTATATATATAAAAAATAGCCAAATGAAATATTTTATTTTTTTATTCATCGCATTATTTTACAAAGGATTATTCAGAAAATCAACAGACTTGTTTCTGAACAAGTTTATTCGATTACTATCTATTAATACATCATTGATGATAGCATTATTGTTTTTATCAACTATACTCCAAATTCTGTCTTCACATCCACAAACTTTCATCAGATTATTCATTCTACTATCCACATCGCCATTCATGCAAGCAAATGGCTTATGAAGCAAAATTGAGAAGACCATTAGATGAAATGAAGCCCCACATATAAACTTTGCATTTTTTATCAAATTCAAAAACTCGGATGGACCTACAGGAATATTAGGTGTTACGTTATCATATCTGTCCAAGTCTCCAGGTGAGTAACAGGAATCACAGATGATTGGAATGTTCAGTCGTTTTCCTATTTTGGAAGCCTCACTTAAAAACTCGTGACGAACACCTCCTGGAGTATAATAGAAAAGATAATCGCCATCTATTATTGGCTTTTTATCATACAGAGTATCGTAATCGCTGCCTTCAAGAAGCATCGTCGGGTCTAACACTACTTCTACATTGCCATATATATGATTACCCTCTATGAAACTCTTTGTACGCTCCTCTCTTACTGAAACAGCAGAGTAGCCTTGAAGTAACTTTCTTAGATAATCGACATCTTGCTTTTCTGGATCAGGTCCCATTGATGGAGCATAAGCAACCTTCTTTGTCTTGTCATTCACAAATGTTCCAAAATATGCCTCACTAAAATCAAAAGCTTTAGTATTCCAAATTTGATCACTTCCTGTTATCAGTACATCATATTCAAAGTTGGCTTGTTTTAATTCCTCCAACGTGGAATATTCCTTTGTCAAGTGAAGGTAACGATGAAGAAAGGCTTCAAACAAATGCCACTTTTTATTGAGAGGGGCTATTGTCTTTGGAGAAAGAACTAATCGCTTGATACTCCTCTTTACATTATTTTTCGTTGTAAAATCAATAGGTTTCGGATAACCTCTTTTCTGACTCAATGGGCGAAAGTTGACTATTTCCACATGATGTCCTTGACGTTCCAAGAATGTTTGCATGGCGTATGCTTGCAGCATGGAGCCATAGTTGTGGGCTGCATGGAATGTTATGATTCCTATATTCATCGATTTAAAATTTTTCTGAGTTTATATTTTGCTATTTTGTCTGCCACCATTAGATGATAGGCAACCTTGACACCTGTTAAGTTCTGAAGCTTTTGGAACATGGATATGCGCCAATCCTTACTCTTGGGACGACGAAGCTGGTCATTGCCATTGATGGCCTCCGTGACTGGGCGCTCATAGATATTGAGTTTCTCCTTAACAACATCAATCAATTCCATTCCTTTGTCGGTAATGGGTAGCACACAAGAGATTCCATTCTTGTGCTCAGGAATTTCCTTATCAGAAACCTCATTGCCCAATCCCCAAAAATCACCAATCGTTATGTCGGAGATTCGTTGCGGTTTGGCATAATGACAATGAAAGCAACTGTTCCTGTATGTAAAACCATCTATAAATGTGTTATAATACAAATCCTCATATCGGTGAGTCCATAGATTGCTGGATTTATACAGTAGTTTATCATTATCATATACGCATAGGCTAAATGCATCAGGCAGTCTAAACTTTACATCCGTCACCTTGCTCGCATCTATCTTCAAATCTTTCTGTATATAATCTTTTAGGAACTGATTGGATGGAGTTCCATGACAGATAATATCAACAATATATAGATTATCAGGCACAGACTTGTACAATTGCTTGATGGCCGCCACTTGACATGGAGTGCCGACAAATAATACAGGAATCCCTGCCTTGACATCATTACGCAACTGAGGTATGACATCCTTTATCTGGCTCTGCACATACTTTGAACCTTTCAGCAAATGCAGGTCTTCCAACTTATCCACTCGGATATGAGAAATCTGAATGTTTGGAAGAACGGTACAGCCATAGACCGCTCCACCTTGCGAAACGATATATTGTGACAGCACAGAGGCGGCACCGCCAGATGTACTCGACACATAATCTTCCTCGTCCTCAGACCATGCGGCATAGGCTTTCTTCGGATAGCTGCTATTAACGTCCTTCAACGAAGGGCACCCCTTTTGACACAACTTACAATCGATGCATTTGGCTTGGTCTATCTCCGGATACAAATGTCCGAGAAGACCAGGTTTCATATCTATGCAATGCTTGGGACATCTGGCGGCACACAAGCCGCATCCCGTACATTCTTTCTTATCACAAATCAACTTCATCTCTTATGAATTTTACTTTTTACCATAGCCAGCAGCTTGCTTTTCTCCGTTGCATTCAATCCGACGAACCATGCGGCCACAAAGGTCATTAGTACGGATATGAGACAGAGGAGAACGAAGCTCACCAATGTATCGGTCTCAAAATACTCATACTTGATGAATATGGGAAGTGGCAATGCCACCACTGTCATACCAAACACTGGCAACAACACGCTCTTGGTCATTGTCCTCAATGAGTAACCTATCTGTTTGCGACAGAAGAGGAAACGAACGAATCCTGAAATCGCTGTAAACACGATGGTGATATAGAACACTGAGGGTGCATCGCATCCGAGACGCAAGGCTACATAGCCAACCGGAACAATAAGTAATATTATCATACTTACCACAATCTGATAATTTCTTATCTTGCCTGTTGCAGACAAAGAAGTCATCAGAGGAACTCCAAATAAATTACCGACCATAGAATCCACCATAATCAGAATGATAAACAACGCAGAATAATCTGGTACTTCTACCAGCCAAAGATGCAGCACATAATTGATGTTCAATGACAGAGGAAACGCCAAGAAAAAGAGAATGATATAAGAGAACTTGATTCCGAGATAGGTAAGTTTCTCCATCTCCGTGATATTTCCGTTGGCATAATTCTTGGTTATCTGTGGATTCAGCGCAACCTGGAAATTGGATATGAAGTTCATCACCGCACTGGATACCTGCGCAGCAACGCCTCTTGCGGCATTGATGACGGGACCAAAGAAAAGGTTCAACACGATGTTCAATCCTTGGTCTCTCAGCATCCAAGCCAAACTGCCAAAAAGATTCCAACCCGCAAATCCCGACATCTCCTGATATAATTTCTTATTCCAGAACAATCTGAATCGGCTCTCCTCATAGTGTCTGCGGCAATATACTTGATAGATGCATCGTATCAACAATTGCACTGCAAATATCAACACTCCATAGACTACCAGCTTGTCAAAAGGGCTTATGCTCAAAAGATATACAATGCCCAACTTCAAAACAGCCTCTATGATGCTGATGTATGCATACACGCTCATCTTCTCATGGGCAATGAGCACAGCATTGTAAGGAACCTGAATGACGTTTACACAAAAGGAAAGTATTGCGAACTGGAATACCCAATTGGCTGCTACCAATCTGTCCGCAGGTATTACCAATTTGTAATTGACAAACCACAGGCCTATTGTTTCTGCCAAGAGGACTACCGCCAAGGCTATAGCTATGTGAATATTCAATGATGCCGCAAAGACATCTTTCAGCTTCTGCAGATTGCCCTTGCCCAGTTCGAAGGTCATAAACCGCTGGGTGGACGTGGTCATGCAGTTGTTGAGGAAAGCAAACATCGTCACCACTCCACCAACCACATTATATATACCATAGTCCTTGATTCCCAGCTGTGCCAACACCACTCTCGATGTATAGAGAGTGACAAGCATGATGAGAATCATGCGGAAATAAAGGAACAAGGTGTTCTTTGCGACACGCTTATTATTTGTTTCTGCCATTCTGATGTTTTAAAATATTATTTATGATTACTTCCACTTTTTCTGCCCAAACATTCCAGTTCAGCTTTTCCTTGTAAACTTCCTTTGCAGTCTCGGACATTCTTCTCAATTCTCCACTTTCCAAACATTCCTTTATCTTTGCTCCGAAGTCGGCGCCAGTTGAACCCAAAGGCAACAGATAACCGTTTCTGCCATCGTACACATAATTGCTTACACCGCCTGTCAAGTGTGAGAAAACAGGGAGTCCATTAGCACTACTCTCACAGAAAGCAATCGCTGAACATTCAGCCAATGTGGGCAGCAACATGCAATGACATTGCTTGATGACTTCCACAAGACGATTGTATTGCTCCGGATAATTCTTATTCAAAAATCCCACATAATCTACATAAGGCAACTTCTTGATGGATTCATCCAATTCTTTAATGCCTACGATATGAAGCGTTGTGGGAACACCATTCTCGTTAAGCCACTTGCAGGCATCGACTGCAATTTCCCCCCCCCCTTACGTTTCCAATCTACACCCAAGAACAAGATGTGCAGATGACCCTCATAATCAAAAGTCTTTTCTATGATATCCTTATCATCCAAGTTTGCGCCAAACTCAACTATATGAACTTTAGAAGGATTTTGGTGATAATCATTTATCGCTGAATTTGCTGCCCATTGTGAAGAAACTATGATGACCTTAGAACGATCCATTGCCCGTTGCTCCACCTTGTTTCCTTGTTTGATGGCATTGGCAGACAAGCCCTTGAAATAATAATCGACCATGATGTTGAACGTGGCATCGGAGAGATAAATGATTGGCTTGTCCGTTTTCAAGGAATACAGAGCCTCACTACAGAAAGGAACAAACAAGACATCGCACTGGTGGATGGCACCCATGTCTATGGTCTTGGACTGGAGTATTGCACCTATCACGGAATGAGTACAATCCAAGCGCTTATGTATAATCTTGCCAATCGCTGTCATCATCTTCTGATACAAGAGGTATTTCGTGGATTTCTCCACCTTTATCCAAGTAACATCACAACCTATGGCTTTCAACAGTTCGCTCATCTTATGGGGCGTCCCGCTCAGAGCCTTCTTGTCTTCTGGCGAATACCAGCCGATAAATCCTACTTTTATTTTCTTATCTAACATAATTTTCTAAATTTGTACTTTTCAAGGAATAACATTGTTCTTTCAATGAAGGTACTCAAGAACCACCATCATAAAGAGCATTCGGAAGTAAAGAAGCAAAGTATTCTTCGCTATTCGCTTGTTGTTATCTGATGTTTGAGACATATCAGTTAGTTTTTTCTGTAAGTAATGCCATATAGTTCTCTAATGTAAAGCGTCTATAAAATTTAACAAATGCCATATATAGCAAATTGGCAACTACTACCATTCCAATAAAAATCCAAATGCCATTCCAATTTATAAATGAATGTTCAACCCCATTCTCCTTTAAAACGCCTATAGAATATAATACCTGATCAACGAGCATATAATCTATAAATATACAAACTATCAAGGTTATTGCACGCAAGAAGCCATACATCGCAACGTAATTATCAACCTTACGTTGACTATTAGTTATGTTTAAATAGACATAATGCATCACAATTCTATGATAGTCAGCATTTGAATTTACATCTGGCTGTTGTAAAGACAATGTGTCTGACAGCTTATTAAGTTTACACAATATACTATTCCTAACATAGTCATCAAGTGGACGAACAATAAAATTTATCAATGAGAGTTTTATACCCAATACCAATATGACAAAAGTCACAGGTAGCAATATCAACATTACCAAAATTCTCCAAATTACATTACCACAAGTCGGTGAAGAAAAATATCTTGAAAATACAGCACTATAGTTATTTTCCTCTTCATGTAGCAAATAATGTGATGGATAACCAAACAAATGATTTGTAAAGTACTCGACAATAGAAGATGAAAGGTATGCTACGATATGACCAACCACATAGGAAGACACTATTATAAAAACAGTAGATTCCCACCAATCATATTCTTTTCCTGATTTCAATAAGACTTTATATTTTGAAAAGTCAAAATAATCATCAATAGGAGCTGACTTTGTCTGGCTAATAAAAAATATTATCACCAAGAATATCAAGCCTGGAAATAAATAGCCCAGAAAATCATAAATAGAAAATGGATTCTTATTCATATCTAAACTTGATTAACTTGTGAAAGATTCTGTTGTACCGAAGCATATTGGACTTTTTCCTTCAAAGCATCAATAAGCGTTGCACACTCTGGTATATTTATATTCAAAACAGTGTGACATTTCTCAATAAATCTATACAAGCTAAAGGAATAATACCTTTTTCCTGTTATTCCCATAAATTCATTGACCAACTCTTGCCTTGGAACGACTTCTTCGTCCCTGACCACATAATACCAATCTTCTTTAATTTTACCTGTGACTAAAACAATATCCTTATGTTTGTCCTTAGCATAAGCTAATATTTGTTTCCAAATAATCAAATCATGGTATTTCTTTCTATTATCACTCAAATCAGCGACCAAGTATCCAGGAGGAATTAATTTCGTGAAACGAGTATTAGCCTCTTTATAAATATTTTCCAATTCAGAATCTGTGTAACCTTTTCCCATCTTATCGTCAAAAAGTGTACCTAAATTTGACTTGATAGAACTAGTCTTTAATTGATTTACCAATGCATCCTTTTGGCTCTTACAAAAATCATCAACAGCAGCAACTATCTGTTCTAGTTTTATTTTCATGTCTGTGGATAAATATGGGTATCTTTTGGTGTCGTTTACTATATCCTTACACAACTTGAGATGCGAAAGTGCACTATTGATATTGTTCATCTGACAGATAATTTCAGCATTCATCTGTTGATGGTACAAGTATGCTACATCATAAGGAATCCATAAACGATTTTTTATCTTATCGTTTTGTAGAAGTTCCAAGACATTATTGGCATGACTTTCTTCTATGCGGAATAAATCAAGCAAAGCACTTACATCAAAAACGATAATCGCACTGGAGAGAAAAACTTTCATTTGGTCCTCAGTCAATGGATAATAACCAGGAAAATTATCTTTCATATTTTTACTTCTTTAAATTTTCTATTAGCCACTCATTACTAGCCAACAAATGAGTCCAAGCCGCAGATCGTCCCCCCAATACAACAATCAAACGATCATTGGAATCAATATATTGATTAAGAAAGTCTCTAACCTCTACAGAAGTTTTACTTGTTACGACTGCCCAAGTCGATTCTGTCAACCTTCCCCAATTTGGGAAGGAACGCAACGCTTGATACAATTTGTCATAATTACGTCCTGGCTGACATAAATCATAAGATATAATATAACAATGTTGATTCATCATTGTATTTAATTGTAATAAAATTTAATATGTTCCAAAATACTTTCAGCAATGACCTCTCCCAAAACTGGAGGTACTGCATTGCCTATATATCGAGAAGCCTTCACCAAAGAAACATTCTCTTCATCTTCAAAAAACCTATATGTCATTGGAAAGGTTTGAAGCAAAGCAGCCTCTCTTGCAGAAATGGCTCTATCCTGCTCGGGATGCCCAAACCGTCCATTCCCATACCCTGTGCATTGAGTTGTCATGGTAGGACTTGGCTCATCCCATTTCATCCTCCCATATACACTTCCAAAGCTTTTACCTGTTTGAGACTTATGGCAAGTTAACTTCAATGGTTCTGGCCATTCTCTCCATCCTCCTCCCTCACTAGTAGCTTGAATACGTCGAAGGTTTAGGGGGGTTAACGCAGATGCTCGATGAAGAGGATCTTTCTTTGAAGACTCGCCTGCCACTAAAGGAGGAAGATTACCTATTGTTTGGCGGACTGTCCTATAGTCTTTTGCATCTTTGATTATTGGTGAAATCAACTTGATATCTCCAAACTTAGAAGCTAACAGCACCAACCTCTTTCGAGTTTGCGGTATGCCATATTTGGGGCAATAAACGATATTTACTGATACATGATATTTCTTGTCTTTCAATAACTGGACAAAGTCACCTAAGACATTCTTCAATTTAAAGGATTGGATGGCAGGAACATTTTCCATCGTTACTATATCAGGCTTAACCTCTGTAACTAAGCGTCCAAACTCATAAAGCAAATCATACTTGTCTGCATCCTTCTCCTTGTTTTTATAGGCATAAGAGGAAAATGGCTGACAAGGAGCACAACCTGCCAATACTTTAATCGCTCCAACTTCATACAATGGTATGATTTCTTTTTTTGAAACCTCCTTTATATCACGATAGAAAAATGGAGCTTCATTATTATACTCATAAGCAAACCGACATGTCTTGTCTAAATCAAATCCACCCTTAATCTGAAAACCTTTGGACTTCATACCATAACTTAGGCCTCCAATGCCACAGAACAAATCCACGACATCTATTTCTGAATACGGCTTTCTTTTTCGACCTCTACTCATGACTTTGTTATTTCAACTTGACTTTTTAAGTAAGTCATATTAGTAGCTCGGTCCTTGGGGGTATAACCCAGTTTCTTACAAACATCCTCTACTTTCGAACAAAATAAGTCTGCATTAATTTTGTCCATTGATATATGCCCATCAGCATCCAAAGATGAATTTTGCCATGTGACTGCATCATTCAAAGGTTTTTCCGGTCTAAAATCTTTTATATTGATAATCTTATGGTCTGCCTTAGTAATCCAAGCAGCTCCTATTTCTGCCATTGTTCCAAAAGAACCTTTTATGTTTTCACTTGTAACAAAAAAGACATAAATTTTTTGATCAGAATAACTATTGACAAAGAACTCTCTCAAATAATCAAATATTGGGACATCCTCTGGTATGCGAGAAATCTCGTCATCACAATTGGAGTAAAGAATCTCTTTTGCTGGGATTCCGTTATAAATGAGGAAATTATAGACGAGGTCTGAAATATCTTTGTCCTTTCGAGTTTGGCTGATTAGCACTTTTTTCTTCGCTGCATCTACTTTCTTTTTAATACCAAACTCAGGAACATTGTTATTGATAGCATCATCTATGATATCTTTAATTGTCATAGAATCAAAATTTGTGCTTGATTCTGTAAACTTCTTAGCAATGCTATCACTTGCTTTTCTTTTAAAATTATCAACAGACCGTTTCAACTTATCTTCATTCTTTCTTTCCTCTGCCAATTGTTTCTTTTTCGAATCTGCATTCTTCAAAGTTGCAAATAGAACTCTCTTATTTAATATTTCCGGGAGTAAAGTTTTCCGAACATATTCAATGACTTTGACATAGCGAGGGTCATCACTTTTATACCCCTGTCGATTACTCAATGCCATATCGGGAAGTTCTGACAATTCAAATAGGTCAACATAAAGTTGCCCTACTATATAAGATTCGTTCAAAGCATTCTTTCCTACTTTCGGTAAGATGTTGAACTCACCCATCTTCTTATTGGCATATAGTGATATAAAATTATCTGGAAACTCGGAAACATCCTTCTTTCTTCCTTTCGTTGTTTCGTATGCGCCAACCCAACCATTTATACACAGTTCATATTCCTTGTTTTCGCCTTGGGTATTCTGCATAGAAAGAGGAAAACTTACCGTATTTCTAAATTCTATAAGCCTATCCTTTTTATCCGTAAACTTTGTTTTCACCTTTTGGGTTAAGTACTTATAATCTTCACCCAAGGTTATTATTGCGCAAAGACTTTTCGCAAAGACATCGTCCAATCTTTCCACAACAACGTCCTTGCCATCCTTATTGATTATATGAATACGGAAATCTTTATCAACAAGAGGAAATATATTGACTATATTTCTTTTAATGGCACCAGTTGTTTTATGCAAAGAATATTCAGGATTTCTCATAACGATGGCTGTACCATGCTCTCGCACCATCACAAAAGATATTTTATCTTCTGAGATTGGCTCCAGCATACCGTTTTCCCGTGGATGACGAGAAAGGATAAAGCCAGACTTTTCGCCATTCGCTATAGTCAACACATCAACATCCTTTGATACTGATAGAGCAGCAAGTTTACCAATACCTTTCCTTCCCATTTTCTTACGTCCTAATTTGGTATAAGAATCCTGTTCATTAGTTCTTGATTGCTTGGCAACGCCTAAGTATCTTGATATTTCTCCATTGCTATAAGACATGCCATGTCCATCATCTTCAACTCTTATTTCATTATCACCTGATATGATGTATACATTATGTGCATCAGCATCATAAGCATTAGCTATCAATTCTGCCAATACATAATAAATATTGGTGTAAAGATTCGGGCCAAGAAGTTCCAAAATTCTAGGATCAACTTCTATAGAATATTTCTTTTCCATAAATATATAATTTTACTTTAGTAATGGTAAAAAAATAACTTGGTACAAAAATGCCAAGCAGATTTATAGAAAATATGGGGCAAAAGAGGTGCTTAGAACTCTATCTTTCAATTATGTGTTGCTTCATAAAAAGGACACAAAAATGTACCAAGTTATTTTTTAACTGTTACTTAAAAAAAGTAAAGAACAAATAGCTGATTCTGCTAAGTGTCATTTATGTATCATTTTCTTTTCTAATGAACAAAATAAAAATGTTTTAGAAAATATATTGCGATCGTCAATATTGGCAAAATCGCAATCAGCC
>ERZ808240.3082-NODE-3082-length-16923-cov-5.358193_pt1 | contig 16923 bp, 16 predicted proteins | sample MGYA00521084_ERZ808240 | MGnify/ENA primary metagenome ERZ808240 (study PRJEB31516, sample SAMN03275571) | gut metagenome | biome: mammalia-associated habitat; material: feces | host: Papio cynocephalus | place: Kenya | collected 2012-08-06 ... | reverse complement strand
ATGCATCATAAATGAAAACAATTTAATTAATGCTCGACAATATACTGGGGGGTATATAATTTAGCCATATTTTAAGGAGCCTTTTTATATGAGAAAAACTAAATTATTATCAATCTTATCTTTTGCAGTTATGCTAACATCTTGCAGTAAAACTTTAAATAATTCAAGCTCTACAATAAGTTCATCAATTTCTTCTTCTACAAGTAGTAGTGAAGAAATTGATGATGTTGTATTTAATTACTACAGCGATAGTAACGGATTAGTAACTATTAATGATATTGAAACTAAAAATATAAAAGAGCTTATTATTCCTTCATATATTGATGGTAATGAGGTTGTTTCAATTTCAAGTAATGCAATAAATAATTTACCAAATTTAAAAAAAATATATATTCCAAAAACTGTAATTTCCATTCGCTCAATAAATTTTGCAAATTGTCCAAATTTAGAAACAATTGAGATTGATAATGATAATCCAATGTATAGTGCTATAAGTAATTGTATTGTTTCAAAAGATGAAAAGACACTTGTTAAAGGAATTAAAACATCTATCATTCCTGATACTGTGACAACAATTCAATCATATGCATTTTTTTATTCAAACGTAACAAGTATTAAATTGCCTAAAGGTGTCAGCTCATATGGTACTTATTTTTATCACTGTGATGATTTAATTGATTTTCAAATAGATGAAAAGAATCCATATTATTCATCTCCGAAAGGTAGTAACTGCTGGCTGAGTAAAGATGAAACTAAAATTAGTGATATTTTTAAAAATGGAGTGATACCAGATACGGTGACTAAGTTTGTACAAAATACTTTTACTCAAGGCAATGTAACAGAGCTACATATTACAAAAAACATGACATTAGAAAATATCACTAATACTTCCGATGCTACATTTACTGGTTTATATAATCTTGAAAAAGTAACAGTTGATCCACAAAATAGTAAATATGCTAGTGTCGAAGGAAGCACATGTATTTTAACAAAAACTAATGGCGTTCTCCGATTATACAAAATGCTTGGAAAAGATGTTGTTATTCCTGAAGGTGTTGTTGGCGTTGATACGAGTGGAGTCGGTTATAATTTCTTTGCAAGAGCATTATTATTTGTTAAATCAATTCATATTCCTAAAAGCTTTGTTGAAGAAGGTAGACAAGGTATGTTTATTGATACGGATATTTCTAAATCAGCACTTGAAAAAATAACCGTTGAGGAAGGTAATCCTAAATATGCAGTTAAAAATAATTGCTTATATACTATTGATAAAAAAGCTGTATATTTAGCTGCTAATAATGCAAGTGTTCCAGAAGATGCTGTAACTATTAAGGATTGTGCATTTTCATGTACGAATATTGAAAATGTTTATTTCCCTGCATCCCTTAATGACGTCAGTTATGATTCATTTAGCTACTGTAATAATTTAAAAACTCTTGAAGTAGATAAAAATAATACTGTTTACTATTCTAATTCATATAAAGATAACATATTTCAAAAAAAAGATAATGAATTATTCTTAGCAACTAATGATAGTTATAGTCATACTACTGCCTCTCAAATTGCTCGCACAACTTATATGAATGTAACTGATTTTAATTTTTCTCAATCTATTAAGAGAACTAGAACATGGGGCTTTTCTAATTACACAATTGATTTAAAACCTGATAGTATAAATAAAGCTGATTTAAGTCAAAGTAGCATTGAAATTATTGAAAATCTGTCATTTTTAAATAGATATGATATAAAAGAAATTTTGCTACCAAATACATTGACAGATTTATGGTATAATTCACTATACTCTACGGGAATTACATCACTTACTATTCCAGCATCAGTAAAAAGTATCAACTATAATTTTATTTCAAATACCCCACTAAAAAAATTGGTTTTACCTGATTTAAGTAATGTTAGGTTAAATATTTCTTCAAGCACACAAAATATATTTACTCGTGCAAATTGTTTACAAGATTTGACTATCAATATGACAGTTGCTGCTTTTAAAAAAGTTGTATCAAAATTGGAATTAGGATACCTTCTAACAGATTGTAAATTATTAAAAACGATCAAATTCCTTGAATATGAAAATTCATCAAATTACATTGATATTGATGTTGATAAAATTTATTAATTTTCTCAGTTCAGTTAAATAGTAAGCAGGAAGTGCATCTTTTTCTTTATTTTTCATCCATGATACACTTCCTTTTTTATATGGAAATGATAAAAAACGACATGTTCTGATTCTATTTACATCACTCCAATCATGAAAAAGCAGTGGATTAATATGTTTAGAATAAATGCAGTTATTAAAAACTGCTTTTCCATAATCTCTCCATGGTCTTGCCAGAAATGTGGAATTTTCATCAACATTTTTATCGTGTTTAAAGTGACATTCATTAAAAAAGTAACCGAAGTCATCCTTCAATGAATGAGATGGTGCTACAACGTATGATTCTCTTCTTTTATCTTTAACAGTTACTAAATTACATTTATTAAAAATTGCTTTACCTGCTCCAAAAATAAAATCAATGCTTCCTTTAATTTCTGAATTATTAAAATAATTGATGGAGTTACCTTCATAATATCTTTCATCTTCGTCTAAAAAATCAATATATCTTGTTGATAAATCATCAGGTAAAGGACCAACAAATAATGTATCTTGCATTGATTCAAGATAAACTCTATTAAATAAATTATTGCTTCCATATACTGCTAAAGCAACTTCCTGTCCTTTAATTTCGCTATCACCTGCAATATTTTTAACTATTAAATTTTCAAATATGTTATTTGAACCAGTTATCTTTAAGGCTGCTGTTTTCCATGTTGTTAGTTCATCACCATTTTCGTCTTTCATTTTTGCATATAAATTACTTGATAAAATATGATTTTTATTGATGATATGGAAATTAGAGAATGGAAATTTGTAATTTCCAATTTCCTCTTTATCATCATCAATAAGAATAGTAAATTTTTTCTTTTTATATCTATTTCTTATTTGACTACATAAATTTATAAGTTCTTGATATGAAGTTACTTTATAGTCATATTTAGTTTTATTTATCATGATAAATGCTCCTAAAAACAATATATAATTATATATGTAACTTTCAAAAAGAGGTATATAAGTATGGAAATTAATATCGGAGTCAGGTGTCATGATTTGATCAATAATTGTAGTGTTGATGACTTTATTTTAAAAATGAATGAATACCAGTTTAAAAATGTCCAGCTGGTTTTTAATAAAACGTTTAAAGATTATTCATATGATGATGAATTTGTAAATGATGTTTCTTTCAAATTAGATAAGAACAATATCGAAGTTAAAATGCTCGGTGCGTATTTTAATCCCGTTCATTCAGATAGAAACGTTGTATTGAAAGGAATTGATAATTTTAAAAAAAATCTTTTGATTTCACATAAATTTAAAAATTTACCTTATGTTGGATCTGAAACTGGTTCTTATAATGATTCACCTTGGATTTTTCATCCTAAAAATATTACTGAAGAAGGATATCAAGAAACTAAAAAAGTTTTTATGGATTTAAAAGATTATGCTGAAAGTATTGATTCTAAAATGATAATTGAATCCGCGTATGGACATGTCATCAATAATGTAAAAAGACATGCAAGGCTTTTATCTGAATTAAATTCAGATAATGTATTTGCAACTATTGATTTATTTAATCTTTTATATGAAGGAAATTTTGATAATAGAAATGAAATATTTGAAGAGGCTTTAAAGACTCTTGGAAACAAAATCAAAGTTATTCATATTAAAGATGCTAAAGTTGTTGATAATAAACTTGTGCAGCTTCCAGTTGGTGAAGGTGAATTTGATTATAATTTTATGATTTCATGTATAAAAAAATATTTAGATGATGTGACTTTAATATTTGAAGGTGTCAAAGAAGATAAAATTGAGCATGCAAAAAATATCATCAGGGCTTTAATTTAATAAGAAAGTGGTTTCATCTAAAAATTTGTCAAGTTAATTTTTATCTTTTTTTTTGATTAAAACATCGATAAAATCGTCATCTTTTATAAACTTGTATACAAGGTAAAAACTATTTTAAAAAAGTGTGTTATATTATTTATAAGCGGTTACAGCTTATTTTTATTTTTATTTATGTCAAAACAAACATATCGTCTATTAGATGTTTTCATCTTTACTTTAATCGCCTCAGTCATTGAAATTATTAATGTGGTTGCTTTTAACTATTTCAAAGTTGATATAGGAAAGTATTCCCTTCAACAAATTTATACTTTGTCATTTGCTGTTGTCTTAGGCATTATTGCTGTTTTTAGGTGGGACTATTATGGACTTATTGTTGCACCAGTTGCTGGTCTTGTTTCAGTTTTAACTAGAAATTTTATCGGTCAAAATGTAACCACTGGTTTGTATCTATCACAAAGTATTGGAAATATGGCAATTGCTGTTGGATTATTATTCTTCATTAAGAATGATAAGAAAAAAATGAAGCAATCATATCCGATGATGTTTGCTTATTATTTTCTTTCTTATATTGCAGTTGAAATTCTTCGATCTATTTGTCAAATAGGTACGGTTGAATTCAATTTGATACTACTCAATAATTTTGCTTTTGATTTAATCAATATTGTATTTGGAGCTGCTATATTCTTTATTGCTTTAAAACAAAAAGATTTAGTCACTGATATGAATACATATTTATTAGAAATGAATGAATTATCTTCAAAACTAACAGGACAGATGATTGTTTCTAAAAACGATGAAATATGTGTTGATGAGATTGCAAATAGAAATGATATTGTCAATGAAGCTGCCTTGCTTGATGGTGGTATTTTATCAAATGAAGATTTAAGAAATTTAGAAGAATATCGTAAACATAGCGAAAATCGTGACTCTATTTTTGATAAAGAAAATAGAGAATTAAAAAAATATCGTCTAGATAAGGAGGCTAAAAAACATGGAAGTAAGTAAACAACTACCTAAAGCTAGCGAAGAAGAAATCCAGGAAATGGAACGCGGCTATTGGAAAGATAAATTTAGAACTATTCTTTCTGACTGGCGTCTATATTTGATGTTCTTTCCATTATTCTTCTTTTTAGTTGCTTGGAAGTATATGCCAATACTTTCAATGATTTCATCTTTTAAATATTTACAAATTGATTCATCCTTTGGTGGTGGTACTTTCACTTCTGATTTCATTGGATTTGATTCATTTATTTATTTATTTAAATTGCCTGCTTTCTGGACGGCTTTTAGAAATACTTTCTTATTATCATTTTATGGATTATTATTTGGTTTTCCATTCCCTATCATATTAGCATTATTCTTCTCTGAAATTCGCTTAAAATGGTATCGAGGTGTTGCTCAAGTATTTTCTTACTTACCTAAATTTATTTCGGTTGTTGTTATGACAAATCTTATTGGTATGCTTCTTCAATCGAGTTCTCCTTCATCAGCTGCTGGTCCACTCGCATCTATTTTTGAAAACATGGGTGTTAAAGATGTGCTTTTTCAACCAATGGCATTTAGATCAATTTATACAGTCTCTGGTATCTGGTCAGATGCTGGATATGGTTCAATTGTTTATTTTGCTGCAATTTTAGGTATATCACCTACTAATTATGAAGCTGCTAAAATTGATGGAGCTAATAAATTCCAGCAAGTCAAGTATGTTACTTTTCCTGGAATGGCTCCTACTTTAGTAATTATGTTAATTATGAAGATGGGTCAACTTCTCACAGTTGGTTATGAAAAAGTTTACTTGTTACAAGAATTACATGTTTCTGAACTCACTTCCCAGACAGTTTCAACTTATGTCATCAATGTTGTTATGAATAGTAGCACTATGAATCAGGGAATAGGTTCGGCTGCTGAGATGTTCAATTCGCTTTTATCTATGTTACTTGTTATAGGGTCTAATAAGATTGCTAGAAAAGTTTCATCAACTTCACTATTCTAGGAGGCTAATATGAGTAATCATGATTTATTAACATCTAGTATTTCTAAGCAAGTCAGCCATAAAAATGGTATGACAAAGATGGAAGGTACAGAGGTTGTCTTTAAAACTATCGCCTATGTTTTTGTCACTATCTTTGCTCTTATGTGTTTTTATCCATTGATATTTACACTATCTGCTGCAATATCAAATGGACAAGCTTTAATTGATGGTAAGGTTGTCTTATATCCAGTAGGGATTCAATTTGATGCTTTCAAAGAAGTTATTCAAAATAAAACATTTTGGATTGCTTATTCAAATACTTTCTTTGTCACTTTATATGGTACTATCTATTGTATGGGCCTATCTATTCTTGGAGCATATGCCTTATCCAAAAAAAGATTAACTGGTGTCAAATTATTTAACTTCTTATTAATTTTTACAATGTGGTTTTCAGCTGGTGTTATCCCAATGCATTTGAATTTCCAAGACACTGCTAAGATTTTAAAAAATATAGGAATCACTGATCAAAAATGGTTGATTGTCCTGGCAATGGGTATGTCAGCATATAATGTTATTCTTTTAAGAAACGCTTTTGAATCTGTTCCAAAAGAGATTGAAGAAGCTGCTATTGTTGATGGGGCAAGTGACACTCAGATTATGTCTAAAATTTATGTGCCTATGTCTAAAGCAACTGTTGCAACTGTTTCATTATTTTATGGTATCTCCAGATGGAATGGTTATTTCTGGGCTATGAAAGAAGTTTCAAATACATATGATTTACCTCTTCAAGTTGTTATTCAAACACAGATATCAAAAGTTCAAGAGGAAATATCCGATACAGGTGCTGTTTTAATAAATGGAACATATACAGCTCAAAATACTATTTATGCAATGATAATCCTTGCAATCATTCCAATCATTATCATTTATCCATTTATTCAAAAATATTTCGCTGCTGGTGTTAATTTAGGAGGTGTCAAAGAGTAATAAATAATCAATTGGATGAAGTTTTTATTAAATTGTTCTTTAAAAACAAGTTAAATTTAGATTTATCTTTATAGGAGGAAATTAAAATGAAATCTAAAAAAATCTTAACTGCTACTTTAGCAGTGATTGCACTTACTTCTTCATCTTGTAACAAGAAGAATGATAACAATGTAAGTTCAGGTAGTTCTAGTGCTACTGAAAAAGTCACTTTGAATATTTCAGCATATTATGAGAAAGATGATACTCATATGAAATTTGTTGAATCAAATTCACCATATGATGGTGCTGATGGTAAAACATATAATTCTGGTGACTTTAAACCAGTTTGGAGTCAAATTCAAAAAGATTTGAATTTTACTATCAATGATGTTTCACCATCCGGTGGTATTACCATTAAAAATAATTTTACAACATTATCTACAACAAAATTTCTACAAAATGGTACTCCTGTTAATGTTGCTCAAGGTAACTCTGATCAGATCATTGCTGAAGGCACCAACAATGGTACATTAGTTGATTTGAGTCAGTATCTTGATAAGATGCCTGATTTTAAGAAATTCTTAGAAGAAAATAGCTCAGTTAAAAAAACAATTTCAAATAAAGATGGTGCCATCTATTATGCTCCATATTTTGACGGATATGATGATATTGAAAGAATGATGATGGTAAGACAAGACTGGGTTGAAAAACTTCTTGATAGCGATTTTAATACAATTTCCAGTCAACTTGATACTCAAACGCATCTTAATAAAGTTGCTTATCAACCTTTTTATCAAAATGGAATTAATTCAACGGTTGATGTCTTAAATTCTGATAATACTGGAAAAACTACTATTACAAAAAATACTACTGCCTCTATTATAGACGATATGAATGCTGAAGGTAATACATTAGATGGTCGTACTGCTGTTGAAGACTTACAAAATTACATAAAAAGTAACTATCCTAATTATACAAAACCATCTCAATTATTTATTGGTGGTCAAGCAGCTTATGATGTTGATGAATTTGTTGCACTTTTAAGATGTGTTAAATTGAATCCACATTTCTTAACAGGACGCAATGATGTAACAATTGTTCCATTTTTCCCTAGAGCTCAATCTTCAGATAGAACATGGGATTATTATAGATTCTTACAATTTTTTGGCTTACGTGGTGTTGAATCTAGACAACAATGGTTCTTTGTTGATAAGGATGGCAAAATCAATGATGTAAGAGGTACTGCTGAATTTGCAAATGCTTTAGAAAAGCTTCACCAAATGTATGAAGAAGGGTTGCTTTTAGATAAATTTACTACTACTAGAATTGATAATAGCACAGATTATAGAGCATCTTTATATGGAAAAAGTAATGATTCAGCTACTATGCTAGGCTTTGCAACATATGATTATAATCAAACTACAACCGCTCTCATGAGTAAAAATAGTGACTTACATGTTGCTTCAATTTTGCCTGCCATTGCTGATTTTGATGATGGTGTTGATGGAAACTTCATTCACTATACTGAATCTTGGAGAAGTGTTAAGACACAAGGTTGGTTTATTACAAAGCAAACAACTGGTGCCCAACTTGATAAAGCTTTAGAATTATTCAACTATTTATATTCAGATAAAGGTAACACCTTAATGTCATATGGACCTGATGCTTATTTAGATCACAATTCTGATGGAACTGTAAAGACAATGGATTACCAAGGAAAACAAGTTCCTGTTTTAAATTCAGAAACATTAAAAGAGTTGAATCAATTAGAAAATGGTAATTATACTAATTATTATCGTAAACGTTTAGGTGGTACTTTCCCAGTTGGTTATATTAAACAACAAGGTATGGAATATCAAACAGTTGTTGCTGATGCACAAACATCATTAAATATGCTTAATAAAGCTATTGAACATGGTGTTTTACAACATCCAAATCATAATTCAAATAATGCTAATCATTTAAATGACATTGTTCCAACTACTTTACCATTCACTAAAGCACAAAATGATACTATTGCTACTTTTACAGATTTAAAAATAATTTTCACATCTTATAAAGAAGAAGTTATGGTAATCTCTGATATTGTTATGAAAGGCTGGAGTGGTCACGCAACATATCAATTTACTGATGCTGCTGACTTTACTAAAAAAGTAAAGGAATCCTATAAGTTAGATCAATATGTAGCTGAGGCTAATACAGCTTACACTGTTTTTAAGAATTTATAATTAACTTCTAGATAGTGGATGGAAACATCCACTATCTACTTCTATTTTGGAGGAAGAAATATGAACAAAGTCATAAACTTTTTACAAAAATATATTGGATATATTGCTCTTCTTGGTTTTGCACTTTTAACTATCTATGCTTTTGGTATGGCGACAGCTAGTGCAGGATTTAGAAGATGTGAAGATACTGAAAATTTTTATAAAGATATCATGCCATATAATAATTTAATTTTAATTCTCTCGATTGTTGGACTAATATTTTCAGCTCTTTATATGGTACTAAGAAACAATAAAAGACCAATTTATTACGTTTCAAATTTTATAAGTATGTTCATTTCTATTCTTTTTACTTTTGTATCAAGTGTACTTACTATTGTTGGTGTTTCTTTCTATCAAAATAAATTTAATACTCTAGTAAATAGTCCTGAATTTGAAGACTATTATCAGATAATTGTTCAAAGAGATGGTAGTATAAATAAGAATACTCCTACTTTTATTTTAGGATATCTTATTGCCATTTTATTAGTGCTGATTGCTATTTGCTATGTTGTTGTTCTTGCTTTTAAAATAGCTGATCGTCTTCGCTATGAAAATAATAAGAAAAATGGAGTTTGCAATCCTGTCACATATATACCTGTAAAAAATAATGCAGATGAAGCTGAGTCAAATGATGAGATGTTAACTGCTGAAGGAGATAATCAAGATGGAGAATGAAAATATAGAAATGAATGACTTAGATGCTGAAGAAATACAATCAACATCAGATGCAGTTGAAAAGACTTCAAATGAAAACAAAGTCAGTTTTTTTGAAAAAATAAAAAATTATTTTGTCCCCAAAGGCATCCATCTTGAGATGCTCAGATACAAACCTAATAAAGCTAGTTTCAATATTGGAATATTAGGATTTGTTTTTTTATGTTTAGGATATTGTACTTTTTATTCTTCTACAAATATTCCTATTGGAAAAGTTGAAGGATTTAAGTTATTAGGCTCAACTGAACCAGGTTATTTTTTAGGTATCGATATTCTGTTTAATATTTTGATTATGCTTTTTATGCTTTATTCATGTATTAGAATGAAAGCATATTATATTTCTCAAGGTGCAGTTTCTATTGGTCTAGGTGTCTTTGATTTAGTTAGAACATTTTTCCTTCCTTTAGCTTTAAGAAGATGCAATGTAATGACTCCAATTATTTATACATGTGTTACTATCTTTTACATTATATCTGGCACATGCTCAATTATTGCTGGTTTATTATCGGTTTGTAAAGGAAGCTTATTAAAAAAATATTTATTATCACTAAAAGAAAGCGAGTAAAATTATGGCTGAATTACATTTAAAAAACTTGGTTAAAATATATGATGGCGGTGTAACTGCAGTTCATGATTTTAATATGGATATTAAAGATGGTGAATTTATTGTATTAGTTGGTCCATCAGGATGTGGTAAATCTACCACATTAAGAATGATTGCTGGTCTTGAAGACATATCAAGTGGTACTTTATTAATTGATGATAAAGATTGTACATCACTTCCTGCAAAAGATCGCGATATTGCTATGGTTTTTCAAAATTATGCCTTATATGGAAACATGACTATTTACGAGAACATGGCCTTTTCACTTGCATTAAGAAAAGTTTCTCCTGAAGAGATACATAAAAAAGTTATGTATGCTGCTGATGTATTAGGACTTGTAGATCAATTAAATAAAAAACCTAAAGAATTATCAGGTGGTCAAAGGCAAAGAGTTGCTATGGGTAGAGCAATAGTTCGTGATCCAAAAGTCTTTCTTTTTGATGAACCTTTATCAAATTTGGATGCTAAATTGAGAAATTCCATGAGAAGAGAAATCAAACTTCTTCATCATAGATTAAAAACAACAATGATTTATGTCACTCATGATCAAACTGAAGCTTTAACTTTAGCTGATCGCATTGTTGTTATGTCGATGGGAAGAGTTCAACAAATTGGTACTCCATATGAGGTATACAATAAACCAAGAAATGCATTTGTTGGTTACTTTATTGGAAATCCATCAATGAACTTCTTTGAAGCAAGAGTTATTGGTGATGTTTTAGTTGGTAAAAATGACTTCATTTATAAATTAAATGAAGATGAAAAAAGAAGATTATCAAAATATGATAATGTTCCTGTTCTTTTTGCAATAAGACCTGAAAATATTACTTTAGGTGGTGACTATAAATTAAAGGTTGATTTAATTGAACATTTAGGTCAGTATTCACTAATACATGGTGTTATTAATGAATATCAAGTAATCGTTAAAGCTGCTGGTTGGGTAAACTATAATCAAGGAGATATTATCGATGTTGACTTTAAAAAAGATAAAATCTGTTTCTTTGACTTAGATGATGGACACATCATATAGGAGGTAATTATGAATAATGATAATGAAAATAATCAAGTAGATGAACTATTTAAAAAACTCCATGATGATAATAATCCTTATCCCAAAGGTGAAGTAGATAAATCTGGTATTGAATTTAATTCTGATGCTGACACTACTATTAATTCTGCTGCTTTAGCAAATCAAGATATTTCATCTGATGAAATGACTTTAATGGATACTATTGGTCAGAATCCTTTTACATTGTTTTTTATTCGTACATTTATTAAAGTTAAAAACCATGTTTCGATAATTCCAATGATCTTGACTGTCATATCGATGATGATATTAACAATTCCTATTCAAATTCATGTAAATTGCATGGTCACTTTAAAAAATGATACATATAATGCTTTCTATTTTTTTGTAGATATTATCTTATCTATCATTTCTATTTTATGTTATTTAAATGTAAATTCTAAAAAATCTAGTAAAAATAAGAAAATTGCTTTTTCTGTTTTATTCTATATTTTGATGCTTGCACAAGCTTTTATTGCTTTTTATTTTTTAAGAGATATAAAAATTGAAACTAATTTATATAGTTCAACCAATAAAGTCGTTGATACTTCTAACGAAAAATATTTAGCTAAATCCCAAAGCTTTTTTATTGTTCATCTTATTTCAACATTACTAACTATTTTATTTGCTATATTAGCACCTATTGTTCAACCATTTTGTAAAAAGATTTCAATCAATTCCCAAAAAAAGAAGAATGTTAAAGATGAATCAAACGCTGAGATTGATAGTCAAGTGACAACTTTAGAAACTTCTAATGATGAAATATTAGTAGAAACTAATGAAAAGAATTCTGATTCGGATATAGTTAAATAATATGTCAAAAAAAGAAACTGAAACCAAAATTGAAGATAAAAAGGAAGAAATTATTACTGACGATAATTTAACTAGTCCTCTTATTGACAAAAAGACTTTAAACAAATATCGAATTCATTGGTATCAAAAAATTCCTTATCCTATAAAAGCTTTGCTTATCAAATATTGGTTTTTCGGTTTGGTTTATTTTCTTTTTGAAATGGGCATTGGTGCTATTCCTTATTTTAGAAATGATTCAAATGCAACAGTTCTTGCTATCAATTCCTTGATTCTTATTTTGATAACCGGTCTTGGATTAGGAGTTTTTAATGATTTTCTTGTCTATAATATACTTGATGTTATTGAAGATGAACCTGGTGAAAGAAGACCATACATTTTCTTTAAAAATAAGAAATTCTATTCAATGCTCATCAACATTGTTTATGGTGAAGTAGTCTGCTTTATCTCATTATATTTATGCGGATTAATTAGCATGGCTATTTCAAAAGATGATAGCATGTTCTATTTTAGAGAACCACTAACTTGTGGACTTATGATGTTTATAATTGATTATATATTTGTAAGTATTAAAAATTTAGTTGTTTATATTTATAAAAAGTATGTGAAGAAGATTTCAAATTATTCATATTGGAGGCAAAATGAAATTTAATATATTAAATATCACTTGTGTATCAGTCACAGTTGAACTTGATAATGATAAAATTTATCAAGTTGATAAAAAATACGATGTTTATTTAAATGAAGAGAAGGTTAAAACATTAAAAGAGAATGTTTTTACCATTTTTGATTTAAAACCTAACTATGAATATTCAATAAGAATAGATGATGATGTTAAAAATTTTAAAACTTTAAATGTTGATTATATTCTTCATACTTCTGATTTTATCAAAGGTGATAGTCAAAAAGATGATACACTTCGTTTACAAGCGGCAATCAATATGACGCCTTCTTCATCACTTCTTGTCTTTGATGAGAAAGAATATCATATTTCTTCCTTATTTTTAAAATCTGATATTACTATTTATCTTAAAAAAGATGTCAAGATCTTTGCTTCAACTGATATTGATGATTATTCAATGGCAATAGGTGAGATCAAAGCAAATAATGATTTAAAAAAGCCATTAGAGCTCCTTTCATGGGAAGGTAATCCACTTCTTGGTAAGACAAGCATTATATGTGGATATAATGTCAAAAATGTTAATTTAATTGGAGAAGGAATCATCGATGGACAAGCTGATAAATCTACCTTCTGGCATGATGTTAAGAATTTAAAATGGGGTAGACCACGTCTATTATTTTTAAATAACTGTGATAATATCAAAGTCATTGGTTTGACTTTTAAAAATACACCTTGTTGGACTATTCATCCTTTCTTTTCATCAAATTTAGAATTCTATAATTTATTTATATCTAATCCTAAAGATTCTCCTAATACTGATGGTATGGATCCTGAATCTTGTGAGAATTTAAAAATTATTGGTGTTAAATTCTCAGTTGGTGATGATTGCATCGCTTTAAAAAGTGGCAAAAAATATATCGGTTCTTTATTTAAGAAACCTACTGAACATGTTTTGATTAGAAATTGTTTTATGAATGAAGGTCATGGTGCAATTGTTTTAGGAAGTGAAGTAGGTGCAGGACTTAAAGATCTTCTTATTGAAAGATGCTATTTTAAGCATACTGACCGAGGATTGAGAATCAAATCAAGACGTGGAAGAGGAAAAGATAGCGTCATTGATGATGTGACTTTTTCAAATATCATCATGGATAATGTTTTGACCCCACTTACTATCAATATGTTTTATTTTTGTGATCCTGATGGAAAAAGTGATTATGTTCAAAATCGTAATCCAAGAGACGTTGATGATGACACACCCTACCTTGGTAAATTTACTTTTAAAAATATAAAAGCTACTGATTGTGAAGTTGCTTTAGGATATTTTTTAGGTTTACCTGAACAAAAAATAGGTGAAATTGAAATAATTGATTCAACTTTTACTATGAAAGAAAATTCTCCCCTTTCTTCTCCTATTATGGCATGTAATGTTGATAAGTTGCATAATTCTGGATTTCATATTACTAATGTAAAGAAAGTTAAATTTCATAATGTAAAAACTAGTGGATATACCGACAAAGAGCTGATTTTAGATAATGTTGATGAGGTTATAAGGTGAAAAATAAAAAAGAAAGTTCTTTAAATGTTATTCTTGATATTTTAAATGCTTCACCATCTAATATTGATGTTTTTAAAAAAATGATAATTCGTTTTTTAAAACATGATCGTTTTTCACTTGTCAAAAACGGTGATTACTTTTTGCTTTCTTTTTCTACATTAAATGACTTGATTATTTTTGTATCTTCATTTGATGCTTTAACATTAGATTTTTCTAATTTAAAAAAGGGATTAATAATTCCATCATGTGATAATTCTTTTATAGATTTAATTTTCAAAGCTAAAGATAAAAAATTGTCTAATATTGATGATGTATTAGCTGATAATGACTTAAACAACTTTTATTATTTATTTGAAGATAGAGATGTTCAATCATTAAAAATGATACATTCATTCATTATCAATAATTCATCTCCATTTTTAGCATCAATTTATTCATATGCACATAAAAATACAATTTCATATAATGTTAATTCATTTATTAAAGATAATAAGTTTGATGTTGAATATTTTTACAATCGTTTATTTTTATATAAATTATTGAATAGATATTTTGAAGATTTAGGAGAAGAATATGATTAGAAATGATATATATGAAGATTTAGTTAATAAAATAGTTTCTCTTAAACTACAACCTGGTGAAAAGATATCTGAAATTGAAACTAGCATGTATTATCATGTATCAAGAACACCAATAAGAGATGTTTTTAAAAAACTGGAAGACAATCAACTTGTTGATATCATCACTCATTCTGGTACATTCGTTAGTAAAATTGATCTTGATTTTATTTCAGATCAAGTGTTTATAAAATATTCATGTGAACTTGAAGCTATGAATGAATTATCTGGCAAGTTTACTGATGGAAACTTGATTTACATCAATCAAAATATAGAAAAACAAAAAGCAATATTCGATAGTTATGATTTACAATCGGATGATATTGCTGAAAAATATTTTGCTTTAGATAATGATCTGCACCTTTATTTATTCAAATTAATTGATCGGGAATCAGTTTTAAAAAAATTATTTGATATTCAACCTAATTATCAAAGATATCGTTTTATGACTTTTTATCGAGATAAAGTATATTTAGATAATTTGATTAAAATTCATACTGATTTAATTAAATGTTTACAAAATGATAATAAAAATAAACTTAAAAAGATCATATATGATCATAACTATTCTTCATTAAATGGTATTAAAGAACTAGTTAATTTGAAAAAAGATTATTTTATTAATATAAAAAGTTAATTTATAAGGAGGAAATTAAAATGAAATTAACAACTAGAGATTACTCATCACTTGAGGATTTTAAACATTACGACACTGAAAGACTTAGAAAAGAATATGTCGTCAGTGATGTTTTTGCAAAAGATGATTTGAATTTAACATATTCTTATATTGATCGTATTATCTTTGGTGGAACTATTCCTGTTAATAAAGAAGTGGTTTTAGCATCTGCACCTGAACTCAGAGCTGAACATTTCTTAGACAGACGTGAAATGGGTGTTATCAATATTGGTGAAGAAGGAATCATCAAAGTGGATTCAAAAGAATATCATCTGAAGCACTGGGAAGCTATTTATATTGGAAAAGGTGTTAAAGAAGTCACTTTTAAATCCATTGATAAAAATAAACCGGCCATGTTCTATTTGGCATCTTGTCCTGCTCATAAAGAGTATCCAACTACTTTGATACCATATGAAAAGGCTGATCATAGACATGCTGGTGATAAAAATCATTGCAATGAAAGAACTCTAAATAGATATATCATTCCTGAGAATGTTAAAACATGTCAGCTTTCAATGGGTTTAACTCACCTTGAAGAAGGCTCAATATGGAATACTATGCCTTGTCATACTCATGCAAGAAGAATGGAAGTGTATTTTTATTTTGATATTGAAAAAGAACAATGTGTCTTCCATTTTATGGGAAGCAAGGATGAAACAAGACATGTAGTTTTACACAATAATGAAGCTGTTATTTCTCCATCTTGGTCAATTCATTCTGGTGCTGGTACTAAAAACTATACTTTTATTTGGGCAATGTGTGGTGAAAATCAAGATTTTGATGATATGGATAATATCAGTTGTGAAGAATTAAGATAGATATCAAAATTAATCTAAAAATAAAAAATAGTTGATTTAATTGATACTTTTATTAGCATATTGATTTCATTAATGAAAAAAATAAATGGGAGTTTTAAAAACTTTAAACTCAGCAATATGCCTATATATTTCTGATATGTTTTTTTAATACAAGTTTTAACAATTAAATATAACATCTTGAATTGTAAAATAAAGCTTTAACTTTTGTATCTAATTATTGACATTATATATATATATCACTAAAAAGTCAAAAGTTAGGTATACAAAATTTACATGCTATT
>ERZ808240.3081-NODE-3081-length-16924-cov-12.470923_pt1 | contig 16924 bp, 18 predicted proteins | sample MGYA00521084_ERZ808240 | MGnify/ENA primary metagenome ERZ808240 (study PRJEB31516, sample SAMN03275571) | gut metagenome | biome: mammalia-associated habitat; material: feces | host: Papio cynocephalus | place: Kenya | collected 2012-08-06 ... | reverse complement strand
GTATATAGTACCCAAGAACGAAGCATTTGTCAACAACAAATTTAAAAATATTTTTGGCCCCCAATCCGTCGACTTTGTAGCCTCAGTCGGTCGAACTTCGGAGGCCGCCCAGCTGCTGCCTTGCGTCTGAAGGCATCCGTTAATGAACGACCATCAGCGTGGCTTCCGCCCAGCCACTGCCTTGAGCAAAAGCAAGTGACTGGGGATTTGATCTGCGCCTTTTCGTCAACCGGTCTCTTTCGTATAATCCAGGAAGCCGTCGGTGTATTCCTGATGCCCATCGGCATCAATCCACATGGCCTCGAGCTTTTCCACCTTCTGATCCGGGCCCAGTGGACTCGTTCCCTCATGAAGCGCCGTAATCAGCTTCTTCCCATCCTCCACCGACATCATAAAGAGCGCCGTCGACAGGGCATCCGCGAGACCGGAATCTTCTGTCAGAATCGACACACTGCGATGGTAGGTGGCCGGATACAGTGTATCCGGGTCAATGATGTGATGATAGCGCTGTCCATTCACCGTATAATAGCGCTCATAATCACCGGAGGTGACCAGCGAACGATCTTCGAGATAGCAGGTGACGGCATACTGCGCACCGGTCTGTGTGTCCCGGTAGTCCGGATTCTCCACCGGGCAGACCCATTTCGAACCATCTCCCTTTGTGCCGATTGCACGGACATTCCCCCCGAGATTCAGAAGGAAGCTTGCAGCGCCCTCCTCCTTCACGAGCTGTGCGGCACGCTCCGTGGCGTAGCCCTTGCCGATACCGCCAACATCGAGGCTCATCTCCGGATCCCTGAGATACAGGGTGCCTGCGGCTTCGTCAATGATGACATCATCGATGCTGGTATGCTTTGCGGCTTCCTCGAGTGCCTCTGGATCAGGCAGCTCCGCATGCTCCGGATCCTCCATCCCGGCTTCACGCTTTTCATGCCAGAGCTTCAGTACGGCGCCATAGGCGATATTGACCTTGCCGTCCGTCAGGGTATAGACCTCTTTTCCCCATTTGATCAGGTCGAGAAGGTCTTTATCCACCGCTACCGGCTGAATGCCGGCCTGGTCATTCACCGTTTTCAGATTGTTCATTCCCTTGTAGCTGTTGTAAATGTCATAGAGCTGATGCTCCTTCAGAAGCTGGGCGTGCGATGCATCATAGCATTTCATAAAGTCAGCTTCGCTTTTTTCGAAACCGATCTCCATCGAGACGGTATCAAAGACATCCAGAAACTGCTTACTGTAGCGTTCAGGCGTTACGGAACGCGAGCAGCCCTCCAGCATACCCACAAAAAGCAGTCCGAGACTCAGGACTGCTCCAATCTTCTTTCGATTCCACTTTTTCACTCTTCGTTTCCACCTTGTCCTGGCTCCGTCTTCCACTGATTCTGGAACGGAGCACTTCGAATTCTGCGTATGGTCAGTATAGGGAGAGGTCCCGCCGGTGTCAATGCTGAATCCTGTACTCTCTGGCGCTCTGCTCTGCATACAGGCAGCTCTACGCCCCGGGAATCCGATCGCGTCATGCATCAGTGATGAATAACCCTTCGCACAATGGAGAGTACGAGACCGACCAGAGCGGCCATGAGAATCATCGCACGATTAACCACAAGCTGAGTGCTCGCGATCGCGAGGCCAATGAGCACGGGCTCCACAGCGTTCTCAATCGGGCTCAGCAGGGTCGCAGCGAGTTCTATGAGAAGTAAAGCTGCGAAAGTGGTGATGCCGCGTCCGGTATCGATGGTCTCCAGTGTGCCATAACGAACGTACTTCTTTCTGGACAGTATCCAGAAAAGAGAAATGAGGGTGAAGACGGTCAGTGCCAGAAAGACGGTAATATAGCTGATTTCAGCCATATTCTGATCCGTGATCATCGAGGCGATCGGCCCGAGCGCTTCCAGATTCTGGAGGGCCGGAACGATCATCAGAATATAAAGAAGAAGCAGCGTAGCCACGGAAAAGAGCTGCAGTACACGGTTTACGCCCATCAGAAGATGATCTCCGAGACCGCCGTCTACGGGCCCATCCTCCTCTTCTGTTTCATATTCGCCTGGGTAAAAACCGGGCGCCTCTTCCTCCTCGTTCCGTGACGCCATGGACGGTGCCGCAGGGCGAAGCGTTTCCTGAACCTGTGGAGCAGCATATGGTGTCGATTCGGCCGTCACGCTGCGTGGACGGACGGCATCAGGCACGTCCAGGGAACCGGTGGAATCCGATGGCTGTGCTGCCGGACCGGGTGTTGCTGCCATGCCCGTTTCCTTCCGATAAGCTGCGGAAAGAAGCGAAGCAGCCTCCGGATGTCTGGAAAACCAGGTCACCGCATAGCTGCAGCTCGGGTAGGCCTTCAGCTCGTGCTGCTCGAGGTAGTGGATGAGCCGTGTCATAAGCTTCCCTGCGAGACCCTTGCCACGAAGGCTTTCGTCCACATAGGTATGCGTGATCTCCACCGTTCCAGGCTCCTCCTCCCTTGCTGGAAAATCGATTTCCGCAAGCGCAAGCTCCTGATCATCTACCAGTACAATGCGGTTTTTATAGGTTCTGAATTCCATGCGGGTACCTCCGACCTTTTCGCTTTTAAATGGATTTCAGTATTATACCATAAACTCCAGAGAAAAAAGACAGGCAAATAGGGAGGACCACGGCGAACGGTGCATTCAGGCCGAGCAAGCGACCCATTGTGACGAATACGACGGAGGAGCGCCGCGACCGGTGCACCTGTTGATTTACAGCTTAGCCAGCATGTCGAGGATATCTTCCTTCGGACAGAAGCCGATGGACTGATCCACCTGTTTTCCGTCCTTGATGAGCACCAGCATCGGAATGCTGGCAACCTTGAAGCGCATCGCGAGATTCATCTCTTCGTCGACATTGACCTTTCCAACCTTCAGCGTATCCGCATGCTCCTCGGCGATTTCATGCACAATCGGGGACAGCATCTTGCACGGTCCACACCAGTCCGCATAAAAATCGATGAGCACCGGCTTCGTGGACTGCATGACCTCGGTATCAAAATTGCTGCTTGTAATCTTAAGTTCTGCCATTCATGGCTCCTTTCTGTGTTTCCATAAAGCTGTGCGTGGACAGCGGGGGTCTATGACACGGACCAGCTGCCACGCTGGACAGGATCATCATGCGCTCGCACGGGTTGAAACGCACGAGCGCACGGATTTAATCCTTTAATGATTTATAGTATAGCATGCAGTGGCAGAAGCCTTCAAAATTCGGATCTGCAATCTGCTCTTTGAATTCCTTACACATGCACTTCGTGTCTTCCGTACGTTCGAGGCGACATGGGCAGTAGCCTCCTGTACGCTTCAGCCCTTCCCGGACGGTTTCGACGATGTCCTTATCTGGATTCAGCTCGACTTTCATGCCCTCACCTCCTTTCCACGGATCTGTTTTGCTGCACGTTGTCCCATCTCCATGAATCTGGTTCGTCGCACGCTTCCAGTCCTTCGTCATAGACCGGGTTGTCACCCACTTCCTGCTCTTCAGGAGAGAGGCTCTCAGGCCTTCCAGAGGCCATGCAGGTTACAGTATGCATAAACGGCCTCGACCTCGTCACCCTCCGTGAGCGCGAAGACAGCGACAGGCTGCTCTCCTGGGCGGAGGTCCTTCTGCTGATAACCCTGCTTTGTAAAAATGGAGATCCACTCGATGTAGTGCTCGGGGAGCATCGGATGCAGGACGGAGCCCACCTGCACCTTCACGAGGCCATTTTCCACCTGCCATTCCGGTACATGCTTCTCGCGTGCGCCATCGCTGGTGCCAGCGTTCAGCTCCTGCATCGGCTCGCCACAGCATACCAGTGGAACGCCATGGTCTGTCGCCTTCAGGGCAATGTTTCCACAATGCTTACAAATGTAGTACTGCTGTTTCATCTTGTCTCCTTTCACTTCATTTAATAGTTTTCGGCATGAACCTCAAAATAGCTCTGTGGATGGTTGCAGGTCGGGCAGACCTCTGGGGCCTTTTCACCGACCACGATATGACCACAGTTTCGGCATTCCCAGACCTTGACCTCACTCTTCGCGAAGACTTCGGCCATTTCGACATTATGAAGCAGTGCACGGTAGCGCTCCTCGTGATGCTTTTCGATGGCCGCGACCATGCGGAAGCGCGCGGCAAGCTCCGGGAAGCCCTCTTCCTCTGCGGTTTTTGCGAAGCCCTCATACATATCGGTCCACTCGTAGTTTTCGCCCTCCGCAGCGGCCTGAAGGTTCTCCGCGGTGTCTCCAATGCCGTTCAGCTCCTTGAACCAGAGCTTTGCATGCTCCTTTTCGTTGTCTGCGGTTTTCAGGAACAGCGCGGCAATCTGCTCATAGCCCTCCTTCTTTGCCTTTGATGCGAAGTAGGTATACTTATTGCGCGCCTGTGATTCGCCGGCAAAGGCCTCCATCAGATTTTTCTCGGTCTGTGTTCCAGCATACTTTGTCTTTTTCATTGCGATTTCTCCTTTCCTTGAAGTCTCACGGTTCTATACTGATATTGATAGTCTCATTATATCAGCTTTCGTTCAGAACATGGGGATTCTGGCAAAGAGTTTATAAAACTTTTCGTTTTACAAAGGAGAGAAAAGGATGGACATGAAGTATTTTCGGCGATGGCACGTCTTAAATTCTGCATTTTTCACCTGGGTGATGATTGACAAGCGCAGCCATATTTTGTATTATTATTTAGTCCTGCCGGTATGGCGGAATAGGCAGACGCTCAGGACTTAAAATCCTGTGGCCAGTGATGGCCGTGTCGGTTCGACCCCGACTACCGGCATTAGAGGATGGCTCGGAAGATCCATCCTCTAATGTTTCAAATGGAGATGTACCCAAGTGGCCGAAGGGGGCGCACTCGAAATGCGCTAGGCCGGTCAAACGGCGCCAGGGTTCAAATCCCTGCATCTCCGCTACTGTAAAAAGGCTGGAAGCTCATGGAATTCCATGAGCTTCCAGCCTTTTTACGTACTGTCCTTCCGTCGGGGGCATCCCCGATCGCATCATAGGCACTGAAAGCGCTTTAAAATACGAATATGCCTATAAAAACGAGTATGGCTTGCTGTGCTGCATAGGCATGATGGGTGCGGTTCATCTGAAACGTGCCTATGAAATCCGAAAATCGCATAGGCACACGGGCTCATTTTAGGCTCCAACATGCCTGTATGGATGGCTCATCAGCTGCAGCAGCGCCCGTTTCTTCGTGCGCATCAGAAAACCCTCGCCCAGGGGCGAGGGTTTTCGTGTTTACGCTCTGGACAGATACTCCTATGCGGTCGTCTCTGCGATCGGACCAGCTTCCGTCGTCTGTGGTGGTGCAACTGGCCCCACCTCCGGTCCAGCGCTGTCCTTTCCTGCAGATGTGTTCGAGGAATCATCATGATCGTCTGGGGCCTTCTCAGAGCCGCTGTCTTTTCCTGCGGCTGTATTTCCGACATCCTCATTTTTCTTTGAAGCGTCTGTTTTTTCGGAGGCTTCCTGCTTTCCGCTGCTGCCTTCGCGCGTTGGATCCAGGGCCTCAATGGTGCTCTTCTCTTCCTCCGACTTGTTGGAGTCCGCAGATGCTTCGGTCGTACTTTCCGCCGTACTCTCCTCCGAGGAAGCCGTGCTGGCCTCCGTTTCTGGAGCGGCTGTTTCCGGAGCTGCCGTTTCTGCGACGTTCTTTTTCGTATCGCTGCTTCCGCTGTCTTCTGCCTTTTCAGCCACCTCCGGTGCACGCGTCACACCGGTGCCGCCGCCAATCTTCGGAATATCGGCATTCGGAAGCTCACCGACGCCGGTCTTCTTCTGAATGTGGGCTGAAATCTCCTGCACCTTCTCGCTTGGCGTGTAATTCGCGGCATCGTCGCCGTAAAGGAACGGGTGCAGCTGCTGAACGTTTGACACGAGGGTGGCTGGTACCACGACATCCATCTTGCCGATCTTGGTTGTATCGCGAGAGAATGGGAAGCCGACCGCATTCTGAATATTATATTTCTTCACGGTCTTTGCGATATCCACGATATCATCCGCACCAATGCTGGTCTCGATGTCCGGCAGCACCGTCATGGCGGTGGCAACCAGGGTCTTCTTACTTGCGGCCTTCGCCTTCTGCATCGCAAGCTCCAGCACCTTCCGCTGCCGTGCGGTTCGGTTGAAATCGGTATCCATGAGACGAAGACGCGCGTAGGCGACGGCCTGTACGCCATCGAGGTGGTTCATGCCGCTGTGCTCGAGCTGCACAGAGCCGAGACCGGTTCCCTGCACGGTTTCCGTGATAAAGGCATTGATATACGCAAATTCCTTGTCACTGATATCGAGATCAACGCCGCCCAGTACATTGAGGCCCTCCGCGACGGCCTTCCAGTTGAAGGTGACATAATCGTCAATGTCGAGGTCGAAGTTTCGATTCAGCGCAGCGAGGGCCTGCTTCGGGCCGCCTTTGAAGTAGGCCTCATTGATCTTATGATAGTTGCCGTCCTCATCGATCTGGAGATAGGTATCCCGGTAGACGGAGGTCAGGTTCACATCGCCGGTTCGACGGTTAATGCTGGCAAGCATGATGACATCACTGAGCGCCCCTGCGCCGAGATTGCCATCACGGGAATCCACACCGAAGACGGCGATCGTCCAGTACTTGGACTGTCCGAGTGATTTCAGGGCACTGCAGCCGAAGATGCCGCCAATGATGACAACCAGTACGAGAAGGCCGGCCAGAATGCGACGGCCCCAGCGGGACTTCCGCCGTCTGCGCCCACGCTGTGGTGTGCCACGTCCTGCAGCCTCCGTGCTCAGGGAACGATCTGCATAGTGTCGCTGTGCGGCTTCCTTCTCTATCATCGAGGTGCGCGACTGCTTCATCGGAGTTCCCGAAGCGCCGGTGCCTTTGGAAGACGCCGATCCAGTGGCATAGGAGGTGTCCAGCTCGTCGTCATCAAAGCTGGCCTCTACGCGGCCAGAACGATACCGAAGCTCTTCCATATGCTGCTGTGCACTGCGGGATGGCGCCGTTCTTCGTGGTGTGCCACTGCTTCGACGAAAGCTTGGCACATCGATGCCGTCTCCTGTATTCTGATGCTCAAAATCCTGTAGACTCATATTCGTTCCCCTCTTCTGTTCTATCGACGGCATTATAGCAGAGGTCCTCCTCGGAAGGAAAGAGCTTTCATGGGATTGTCACGATAAATTAATAAAGAGCAAAAAAGCCACCGGCAAGTGCCGGTGGCCATAGATCTCATAGGGTGTTTTCGTTATGCGATGGTTGCGGTGTTGAGAAGCAGCATGCAGAAGACAAGTGCGAATACGGCAACGGTCTCTGCGACACCGATGACAACGAAGTAGTTGGCAGTACCCTTGCCGGTTGCACCGAGTGCATCTGCGGAAGCGGCAGCAACCTTTCCCTGGAACAGAGCAGAGAAGCCGATGGCGATACCGCCGAAGATGCCAACGCCGAGGGACAGGGCAGGATCAATGGTGCCTGCATTGTACGCGCTTGCAATGAAGTTCATGAGAAGGAAGCCGTAAATGGTCTGTGTCAGAGGTGCGCCGGCAAATGCGGTCATGATAAATGGTGCCTGCTTGCCCTGTGCGTAGCACTTCTTCCATGCGCCTACGGCGGACTGACCGGCGATACCGGTACCAAATGCGGAACCTAATGCAGAGAGGCCAAGTGCTGCTGCCATACCAATAAAAGCGATATTCATAATAATCTCCTTTTTGCTTATCTTCTAAGCTTACTGTTTAATTTTATCGTTTAATCTGAATGGGTCGTATGCAATGCCGGTCCACTCCAGTCCTACCTGACCAGAGAACTCCAGCACGTTCAGACGTACACCATGTACAACGACAGAGAGAATACACATAACGATATTGATGACGTGTCCGATCAGTACGATCACGACGGCAGCAATCATCAACGGTCCATGTGCGAGGCCTGCGGCCATGTTGTTAAAGCTCTGTGCGATGGCAAGTCCGGCCATACCGACGGCGAACAGTCGGATATAGCTCATGATGTTACCAAAGCAGCTGATCGTGTTGAGGAAGACGGTAAATGCGCCGCCTAAGCTCGAGGCAATGCCTGCGCCAATGCTCTTCCCCGGTGCCATGCCGTTCGTAAAGAGAACCAGTACGAAGCCGATGGCGACGGCCGCAACCACCGGTGTCAGCGGCAGCTGCTCATGCAGTACGAGATAGAGTGCGAGCAGGTACATGCCACAGATGGTAAAGAGCCATCCGATATCGGATAAGAAGCTGAGGTCCTTCTCTTCCATCTTTTTCTTGACAGCAAGAAGGCTGCCGAGCTCCATCTGCATGGCACCGATGGTGAAGGAAAACTTCATCATGTTGTTCTGCTGTGCAGCGGCCGGGACATCGAAGTACTCCGGATAGTTTGCAAAGCCCGGAAGCACCAGTGCCCGAAGGAATGGTACCTTCATTGCCGATTCCATGCCGAACCAGGTACCGGTGATGGCACCCCAGATCACGGTGGAGGTGGAGAGCACCAGGAGCAGGAAGCTCGTCGTGTCGACCTTTCCATTCTTCTTGATCATGACCAGGGTCGCGATCAGGAACAGGAGGCCATAACCACCATCTCCGATGATCATCGCGAAGAAAAGTGCGAAGAACAGGAGGAACCAGAGCGAAATATCCGTCTCATAGTATCCTGGGAGGATGCCCAGCATATCATAGAGTGGTTTGATCAGCTTGCTGACCTTATTGTAGCGAAGCTTCGTCGGGATATGCTCATCGTCCTTTGCAACCTCATCGATCGCGTAGGCCCAGTGATTTGCACGTGCTCCCTCCTTGAACTTCTCGAGGTAGATGGCCGGAATATATCCGGAAATCCATACGAGCTGTGCATCCCCCTCTGCTGTTTCGCTGGCTGAAGAGTAGTTTTCAGCGTTCTGCGCATCAAGCAGCTTCTGATGGAAGCTGTTCGTGTAAAGCGCCGCCTTCTTCAAAAGGGCATCACAGGATGCATCCTCCTGCTGGCAGTGCGCGATGTCCTGCCGGAGTTCTGCAAGACCCTTTTCCGGAAGAGAAAATTCGCTGGCCACATAGGTCGGTGGCAGAGCACCGATGACAGCAATCGTATCGGCCTTATCGACCGAGGCGAGGCGAATCACCCGGAGACTTTCATCTGCCAGGATGTCCTTACATACATCCTGATCTACGCGATAGAAATGAAGATCGTAGCCCAGCTTCTGCAGCTCCCGTACGTCCTCCGGAGAGAACTCTCCCCACGGCTCGATGCGTTCCATCTCCGCGATGTCTGCCGTGATCTGCTGTGCCAGCTGATCCTTCCTTGCCAGTGCCGTGCGTGCTTCCTGATAGAGCGTTTCGAAGGCGTCGTCGGACAGAAGTGCAGGAGATTCCGCTGCTGCATTCTTCTCCTTCGTTTCCGGACGATACTCCTCCAGCTTTGAGGAAACGCGTGCGAGTTCGGCGAAACGCTCGCTTGCGGCCTGGCTCGCATGTTTCTGCTCTGCCAGGTGCAGAAGGCCTAAGGATCGCAGGCCCTCCAGCATTTCGTCTTTATGTGAAACGGTGGTCACGACGTGAACCATGTTCATTTTTTCAATCATCGCCCTACCTCCACCAGTTTCTTCTTTGAAATCTTGCCACGTACAACGGCGGCTGTCTGCTGATCGCCGAGGTAAACCCCGATGACACGGATGTTTTCCTTGGCCTCTGGAATCTTTACCTTCTCGAAGAGGTTTACTCGCTGAGAGGTGGAACGAAGTTCCTTCTCCAGGAGCTCTACCTGCTTCCGAAGGGTTGAAACCAGTGCATCCAGACGCGCGATCTCACGTAGCTTGACCAGTGCTGTATCCACCCATAAAGGGTAATCATCCACGTTATAGGAGATGTCCTTAAAGGTCAGCTCCTGGAAGGCAGGAAGCTTTACGCCTGCAACATTCTCGGTTCCGACAATGACCTTATCCGGCTGTACCAGAGCATCCAGCTGCTTGTCTTTCTCAAACAGGCTGTTCTCTGAGAATACGGCTACCCAGTCATCGAGATCTCCGATCATCTGCTCGCGCTCGACTTCCTTTTCACTTAAGTCGTCCTTCACCTTCATAATGACGGACTGCAGCTGCTGCTTCTTGAGCTGCAGTGTCGGAAGGTAACGCTGATACTCTTTCAGGTGATCTTTCTGCACTTTCTGTTCATTTTTCGTGAGTTTGATCGCCATTGACTGCTCCTTTACTCATCCAGCTTCTTCGGCCATCTTTCCTTAATCAGGCTGGACTTCAGACCGGTCTCATTCGGTTCGAAGCACTCTGCAAGGATTTCCCAGCCGAGATCGAGTGCCTTTTCCAGAGGAATGTTTACACTGAGATCCATCAGCTTCGATTCGAACAGCTGACCATACTTCAGGAGCTTGTCATCCCAGGAGCTCATCGTGAAGCCCATGGACTTCTTCTCCAGACTTTCCTTGTACTGTGCATAGAGCTTGATCATACCATCCATCAGTGCACGATGGTCATCACGGGTGCTGCCATTGACATTCTGCTTCAGTCTTGACAGGGAGCCGAATGGTTCGATATGGCCATTTCGAAGATAGAACTGGCCCTCGGTAATGTAGCCCGTGTTATCTGGTACCGGGTGCGTGACATCATCGCCTGGCATCGTCGTAACGCCCAGGATGGTGATGGAGCCTGCGCCATCGATATCAACGGCCTTCTCGTAACGGGAAGCAAGCATGCTGTACAGATCGCCCGGGTAACCTCGGTTCGAAGGAACCTGCTCCATGGTGATTGCAAGCTCCTTCTGCGCATCACAGTAGCTCGTCATATCGGTCAGAAGCACGAGTACTTTCTTGCCCTCCAGTGCGAACTGCTCAGCGACAGCAAGTGACATATCCGGTACCAGTGTACTTTCTACGGTAGGATCGGCTGCGGTATGAATGAACATCACGGTGTGGCTCATGGCACCGCCCTTTTCCAGAGTATCACGGAAGGTCAGGTAATCATCATACTTGAGGCCCATACCACCGAGCACGATGACGTCAACCTCGGCCTGCAGGGCGATACGCGCCAGCAGCTGGTTGTATGGCTCTCCGGATACGGAGAAGATCGGAAGCTTCTGGCTCTCGACGAGGGTGTTGAAGACATCAATCATCGGGATACCGGTACGAATCATATGCTTCGGAATGACACGCTTCGCCGGGTTAAAGGAAGGGCCACCGATATCAACCATGTTTTCGGTCAGTGCAGGACCATTGTCTCTCGGCACACCTGCACCATTAAAGATACGACCGAGCAGATGCTCTGAGAAGGAAACCTGCATCGGACGTCCGAGGAAGCGTACCGGGTCGCTGGTGCTGACACCCTGCGCACCGGCAAATACCTGGAGGGATACGAGATCCTTATCAAGCTTGATTACGTTCGCGTAACTGTCGCCGACCAGTGCGAGGTCTCCGTTTCGAACACCCTCCGCACGGACGGTAACGACGTTACCGACGATGGATTCAATTTTTGTATATACTTTCTGCATAAGACCTCCTAAGCGACTGCCTTTGACTTAAATAAATCAGCGATCTTATTCTTCTGCGCTTCAAAAGCCTCAGACTGGAATTCAGTTCCGTGCCAGTCCAGGAATTCCTGTCTCAGCTGGTTGAAGAAGGAACGAATTTCATCCTTGTCCTCGAGGTCGTACTGCTGCATCAGTGCATCATAGAGAAGATCGAACTCCACACGCTGTCTCTCTGGAGAGTCTGCGGCATCGATCGGATCAAAGGAGTTCTGCTGAAGGTAAACGGCATCGAGAAGCTCACCCTTCTGATAGGTGATGTAATCCTCTGCGGTGGTTCCTTCCTCACCGACGACCTTCATCATCTGGTTGATTTCAATGCTTCTCTTCAGGATGCTGCGCGCCTTTTCTACGCGGTCCATATCAATGATGCCAGTGTACTTCGACCAGGATTCGGTCGGGTCAATGGCCGGATACTTACGAGCATCGGAACGCTCACGGGAAAGTCCGTGGAATGCACCGACAACCTTCAGTGTTGCCTGTGTTACCGGCTCCTCGAAGTTACCACCTGCCGGTGATACGGTACCACCGATGGTGACGGATCCGATGGAACCATCCTTGAGACGAACCTTACCAGCACGCTCATAGAAGGAAGCAATGGTGGACTCGAGGTATGCCGGGAAGGCCTCCTCACCTGGAATCTCCTCCAGACGTCCACTCATCTCACGCATGGCCTGTGCCCAACGGGAGGTGGAATCTGCAAGAAGAAGCACATTGAGTCCCATCTGACGATAATACTCTGCCAGTGTCACTGCGGTATAGCAGGAGGCCTCTCGTGCAGCTACCGGCATCGAGGAGGTATTGCAGATGATGATGGTTCTTTCCATCAGAGAACGTCCGGTACGCGGATCTTCGAGCTCCGGGAATTCCTTCAGAATTTCGACAACCTCACCGGCACGCTCTCCGCAGGCCGCGATGATTACGACATCGGCTTCACCATTCTTCGCTTCCATGTGCTGAAGCACGGTCTTGCCGGCACCGAAAGGTCCAGGTACACAGAAGGTGCCACCCTTTGCAATCGGCAGGAAGGTATCTACGCAGCGAAGCTGCATGATCAGAGGCTCATCCGGGCGAAGACGCTCTTCATAGCACTTGATCGGCTGCTTGATCGGCTGTGTGATGACCATGGACAGCTCCTTCTGCTCGCCGAGATGATTCTCGATGACACAGATGGTGGCACGAACATTGTAGGTGCCCTTTTCTTTAATGGACTTTACGGTCCAGTCATCCCCCTTCAGGGTAAATGGCACCATGATATGGTGGGTGAAGATGCCCTCTGGAACGGTGCCGATGGTATCGCCTGCGACGACGGCGTCACCTGCCTTGACAGTCGGTGTAAATTCCCAGTCCTTGTCTGGAATCGCATCGAGGTATACACCTCTCTGCAGGAAGAAGCCGCACTTCTCTGCAAGCTCTGGAAGCGGGTTCTGAAGTCCATCATAAATCTGTGTCAGAAGTCCCGGACCCAGATCAACGCTCATCAGCTCACCGGTAAATTCAACCGGATCACCGACCTTGATGCCGTTCGACATCTCATAAATCTGCATACTGGCAATTCCGTTATTGATACGAATGACCTCACCCTTCAGGCGCTTGCCATCCACCAGAATGTATCCTACCTCATTCTTACGGATCGCACCTTCGAAGCTCACATTCGCCATGTTACTGTTAATGCCAGTGACATGTCCTGTTATTGTTTCCATAAATGTCTCCCGATATTTCTATTTGTTACAAACTGTAAACACGTTTCTGCACGACATCGAGCATACGACGGAATTCCGCCTGGCCCCGGTCGTGGTCAAAGCTTCTCTGACGTTCGAGGAGCTTGAGCTTCAGTGCATATCCGAATAATACATAGTCGTCAAACATGTGAAGACCGACCAGCTGATCGAGCTGCTGGAATGAATAATCCAGCATGATCTGCTCTGCTTCCAGCGGGTTCTTTGCAGACAGTGCAGAACCGACGACCTGTGCCGTCATATAGTCTTTTGTGGAAGGTGCAGGATAGCTTTTTCCAAGCTTCATGCTACGCTGATAATTCAGCTCCTTCGTCATCGCACCGTACACCTGGTTCCACTCCTTCACAAGCGGGCCTTCGGTCGAGTTCAGTGTGAGCTCTTTCAGGAGCCGGTAGGTCCCACTGCTGACGGTCGAACTACATAAATCAAGAAATTCCGGATAGCTGAGTGGCATATCTCCATCACTCCGAAGCTCTGGCAGGCTCGATATCAGATAATAATAATGCGAAGCCATGAGCACCTCCTATCAGATCTCGAGATTTCTGAAGTATGGCATCATCATCTCGGCAATCGCTTCATCGGTGCAGTCGAAGTATCCGGAACCATCCTTGGAAGCTAAGCGGAAGCCGGCATTGACACCTCTCGTTGGCCGGATTTCAAGACCCTTCTTTACTTCGTCTGCAAGCTCTGCCTTCAGGCCCTCGGATACCTCTGCCACTTCTGCGGCGTACTTCGAAACATCCTCGCCTGCAACGGCTGCACGAATCAGCTTGCCCAGCGCCTCATCGGAAAGCTCCTTTTTGATATCCTTCTTTAAAAGCTCCTCATATTTTTTCTGCACTTCTGTCTTAAACGAAAGCATCGCATCTCGCTTCGCCTGCTCGGCGCTGATGGTTGCACTTTCCTTCATGACAGAGATTTCTTTTTCAGCGCTGGCCTTTGTGGCCTCCGCCTCTGCCTTTGCATCGGAAATAATCGCGTCTGCCTTTTTACGAGCCTCGGCAATGATAGAGTCAGCTTCAGCGTTTGCTGCATCGACACCCTCTTTGCGAATCGATGTAACCAGATCCTGAATCTGTAATTCCATAGGCTTCCTCCTTTGTATACATTTTTATATTTTGGTCATCCCAATTCACATAATTATAAATGTAAAGAAAAAGTAAGTAAAGAATCTTTATATGAATTTAATATCTTGGAAATTATTTCCTTTTTCTGTTAAATTATAGTCAATCCGCGGGTAAAGTAATGGAGCTTTAGCAAAATTGTGTAAAGAAATTCCGATAAAAAATAAAAAAAGAGAGCCTGTGACAAATAATTCACAGGCTCTTCTTTCTATGGAAGCAATTTCTTGTGCGTATTCACGATGCCAGGCACACGGGCCGGAGCATCACTATAATATAGGAAGGAAATCCGTTTACTTACGCTTTTGCGCTGTTCTCTTCCGCAGATACCGCTTCCTTCGTTCCAGCCGTGTCGGCTTTCTTTACGGCTTCCGCTGCGCCTGCAGCCTTCGGTGCAGCCGGTGTGGCTGGAGTGGCTGGCTTCTTTACAACCGGACGCTTGCCGGTAATGGCACCCGTCGGACACTTCTGTGCACAGATGCCACAATCCTTACAGTTTTCATTCATCACGGCAAGATCATTGATGACATGAATGCCATCAAATGGGCAGTTCCGCTCGCACATACCGCAGGCGATACAGCCGGTGGAGCAGGCGTCCTTGACGGCCTTGCCCTTCAGATGGTTCTGGCAGGCAACATTGTGCTTCTTCTTATAAGGAACGAGGTCAATGATGTGCTTCGGACATGCCTTCACGCAGGCACCACAGGCTACGCACTTTTCCTTATCAACGACGGCAACACCGTTCACGATATGAATGGCGTCGAATGCGCAGGCCTTCACGCAGGTGCCATAGCCACAGCAGCTGTAGGCACATTCCTTCTCGGAACCATTCGGTACGACCGCAAGCTCGGAGCAGTCTGCGATACCAGAATAATGGTAGACCTGCTTCGCCTTCGAACAGTCGCCCTGGCAACGGACGAAGGCCACCTTCTTGTTGGATTCATCCACAGGTTCTGCCTTTACGCCCATGACGTCGGCAATCTTTGCCGCTACGGCTGCACCACCGACGGGACACTGATTCACGGCTGCTTCCCCGTTTGCAATGGCCTTTGCACAGCCATCACAGCCAGGAAATCCACAGGCGCCACAGTTGTTTCCCGGGAGGCACTCTCTAACCTTCGCCTCACGCTCATCTACTTCCACCTTTAACTTCTCGGATGCTACGCCCAGGAAGACGCCGATCACCAGACCGACGACGCCGATCAGGACGGCAGCTATTACGATATAAAATCCCATCTTTCTACCCTCCTATTAAATCAGACCCTGGAAACCGAAGAACGCGATGGACATCAGGCAGGAGGTCAGAAGAACGATCGGTGCGCCCTGGAAGGAACGCGGGATGTCCTTGTTGTCCTCGGTCACATTCTCACGAATATAGGAAAGAAGGAGAATGGCGAGGGCATAGCCGAGACCAATGCCGAGACCATACACGATGCACTCGATCATGTTATAGCCATAGGTTACGTTGTTGAGCGCCACACCCAGTACGGCACAGTTGGTGGTAATCAGAGGAAGATACACACCAAGTGCGTCATAGAGGCTCTTCATGTTCTTCTTCATGAACATCTCAACGAGCTGTACCAGAGCAGCGATCACGAGGATGAAGACGATGGTATTCAGGAAATCGAGACCATCAGTAATGCCCAGTGCCTTACATAAAGGAGAGCTTGCACTCATCAGTCCCACGTAGATCAGGTGGGATACGATGGAAGCCAGAACCGTAACGAAGATTACGGCACCACCCATGCCCTTCGAGGCAGAGGACTTCTTCGAAACACCAACGAAGGAGCAGATTCCGAGGAACTGAGACAGCACGACGTTGGAAACAAGAGAGTATTTAACTGCAATTAAAAGAATGTCAATCATGCTCAGGCCTCCTTCGTGTCAGCGGCGTCCGCACTCTTTGCATACGCACCGAGTACATCACCGGAGGTAACAAATTCACTCGGCTCCTGTCCACCATTGGTTGCGGACGGAAGTCCCAGCTTGTTCTGAATAGCGGTCAGGAAGGCCAGTACCAGGAACGCACCTGGTGCCAGAACCATCATACCGATATGGAAGTCATCCGGGATGATCTGGAATCCGAAAAGGGAACCTGCGCCCAGAATCTCACGGAATGCACCCAGTGCAAGCAGAGAGAAGGTAAAGCCGAGTCCCATGCCGAGTCCATCAAAGAAGGACAGAATCGGTGGATTGAACAGCGCATAGGCCTCTGCACGGCCGAGGATGATACAGTTTACAACGATCAGCGGGATATAAATACCGAGCGCGCTGTAAATATCTGGCGTATAGGCCTGCATCAGAAGCTGTACCACAGTTACCAGTGATGCAACTACGACGATCTCACTCGGAAGACGCATGCGGCTTGGAATGATCTTACGCATGGCGGAAATCAGCATGTTGGACATCACCAGAACGGCTGTTGTGGAAAGGCCCATGCCGATTGCATTGGTTGCACTCGTCGTGGTTGCAAGCGTCGGACACATACCAAGCATCATGACGAAGGTCGGGTTCTCTTTTACGACACCATTATAAATTCTTTCTACGTACTTATTCATCTTCTCTCCTC
>ERZ808240.3080-NODE-3080-length-16927-cov-4.728781_pt1 | contig 16927 bp, 15 predicted proteins | sample MGYA00521084_ERZ808240 | MGnify/ENA primary metagenome ERZ808240 (study PRJEB31516, sample SAMN03275571) | gut metagenome | biome: mammalia-associated habitat; material: feces | host: Papio cynocephalus | place: Kenya | collected 2012-08-06 ... | reverse complement strand
TTTAATCTGCGGTAAAGTTGCCGTAGGTGGGAACTATAATTCGACGCGTGACAATATACGTCCCTTTTTTATTGGATGATCAGTGAAAGAGGGACATATCGTCTGTTATAGCGGGATTTTTTGTCTGCTATTACCAGTTTTTTCGTATCTCGTCAAATAGCCGCATGATATATAAAGTGTGTTCATGCGGCATTTCCGGACATTCGATCAGACCTTTTTCAAGCGCTCGCTTACAGGCGAGCACTTCGTATTCATAGCCGCTGATCTGGGCAGGACAGTTGATTGTCTGAACCAGTCGGCGGTCATTTTCATATATACGAAATGCTTCATAATTATTGATGTTGTCAACCTCGATGTAGCCTTTTGTTCCGTAGATCACGCCGCGTCGGTCGGTTGCTGATTCCATAGTTGTGAACAAGCCAGCGATCGTACCGTCCGGGTATGACAGGTTGATAAATTCTGTTTTGTCTACGCCTGATTCGTGTGGAGTCATCGTTGTGTGGATTTCAGATACGTTGTCGCCGAGTACCCAGGTCGCAAAGTTTAAGGTATATGGTGCAAGATCTAAGAGGGCACCACCGGCAAGTTCCGGACGGATCAGACGTTCTACTTGCATCAGGGAATAACCAAGATTTGCGGTCAGTCCTGTTATTTTTCCGATAACGCCGGAATCTATAATTTCTTTTAAGGTAAATGACATTGGCATATAGCGAACCCACATCGCTTCCGCCAGTAATATATTCTTTTCTTTTGCGAGCCGGATCATATCTTCGGCTTCTTTTGTATTTACGGCAAATGCTTTCTCGCACAGAACAGCCCGGTTGTGATTCAGGCATAGTATCGTATGCTCTTTATGATGGGAATGTGGAGTTGCAACGTAGACAAGATCAATTCCGTCGTCAGCAACCATTTCTTCATAAGAGCCATACCATTTGGATGCATGATAAGTATCTGCAAATTGTCTGGCTTTTTCTTCTGTTCTGCTTGCTACAGCATAGAGTTCCACTTCGTCCATCTGGTTGACGGTTTCTGCCATCTTGCGGGCGATACCACCTGCACCGAGGATGGCGAGCCGCAATTTTCTGTTTTCTAATCTGGTGTCTGGGGTTGTCATTTTTTTCATTCCTTTCTGTGCGTATCCAAAGATTTTTATGTAATTACTATAGGAGTTTTTGGGGATTTGTGCAAGCACATCCCATCGTAATGATCGTTATATCGTGCTCACTCAATGCATTCGAAAAATCGCCCCTTGCAAGCAAGCGATTTTTCATCATTATATCGTGATTTCATCACTCAATGCATTCCGCAAAATCAGCCCCCTTGCAAGCAAGTGATTTTGCGCTCATTATATCATGGTTCAATATAACGTTTTATGTATAGTTCAGAGAGTTGCTGGCAATACTGGAAATAGTAAGAAGATAAAACAAGTAAAAGTTAGATCATGGAGGAATAAGGTTGGGGAAAAGGTAGTCAGCGTTGTGAAAAATATAAATATACATAGAAGCAACGGGAGGTGAACAATTTGGGGAAAGACAGAGATGCAGAAGGTGGCATTTATAGTGCAGACAGCCGGATTGACAGAGACATAGACGCAAATATCAGACGGGTAAAGGCGTTGTTTGCTGATTGGGGAGACGTTGTGGAACGTCGATTTACGGTAAGAAGAACCGGAATGGAAGTGTATGCGGAAGATTCCGTCGGATCAGCAGATGAGACATCCACATCGGTAGGAGCAATCTATGTGGTGTACATTGATGGGTTATGTGACAATGGTCTGATTGAGGATACGATCATTAAGCCTGTGACCTGGGAATGGCGGCATGAGCATGGAAGTTCCCTTTGGGAGGCAATGGATTCGTTTGAGACACAATCTGCGGACATAAAAGCAGAGAATGACTTCAAAAATGTGATGTTTTCCATATTGAAAGGAGACACAGCGGTATTTGTATCAGATGCAGATCAGGCATTTGTTGTGTCTTCAAAGAAACTGCCGGTACGTGGGGTGGAAGAAAGTTCTACCGAGGGTGGAATGCGTGGCCCGCGGGATAGTTTTAATGAAAGTATTCGTACATCGACAGCACTTATCCGGCGTAGGATCAAAGATACCAGATTGAAATTGATTCAGAATACGATCGGGATTCGTTCCAGAACCGAGTATGGAATTATGTATATTGAGGACATTGCAGAGAAGAAGCTGGTCGAACAGGTAAAAGAACGGATGAATGAATATGAGATAGATGCCATATTTGACAGTGGCATGGCGGAACATCTGATGGAGAAGAAGTGGTACCGGCCGTTTCCTGTATTCCAGTCAACCACCAGACCGGATAAAGCGGCAGCAGCACTGGCAGATGGCAGGGTGGTAATTGTCTTTGATAATTCACCGGAGGTTCTGATCGCACCGGCAACGATCAATACATTATTCCAGACTGCCGATGATTATTATAACCGTTGGCCGGTTGCCACTTTTGCCAGAATCATTCGCTATATAGCGGCATTTATCGCGGTGGGGCTGCCGGGTTTCTATATAGCTGTTACCTGTTATCACCGGGAGGTGATACCGGACAAACTACTCTACGCAATCGCAGTTGCGAGAAATCAGTTGTCTTTTCCGATCGTGCTGGAGGTCTTGATCATGGAATTGTTGTTTGAATTGCTGCGGGAGGCGGGAATCCGTCTGCCGAGCCAGCTGGGAAATACGATCGGTGTTGTTGGTGGTCTGATCGTTGGACAGGCTGCTGTGGAAGCAGGGATTGTCAGTACTATCGTAGTGATCGTAGTTGCTCTGACAGCGATTGCTTCTTTTGCAATTCCAAATGAAGCCTTTTCGTCGGTGTTCCGTCTTTTGAAATTTCTTACCATACTGGCGGCAGCTTTTTTTGGATTGTATGGCTTTCTTCTGGTGATGCTTTTATTAATCTATCATCTTGCCAGTCTGAACAGCTTTGGTGTTCCATATATGGCTCCGGTCGTAACCTGTGGTTATGCAGAGGATGGAATGGAAGATTTTGTCCTTCGCAAACCAATCAAAAAATTTGTCTTTCGACCGGCATGGGCGAACTACAGGGAACGCAGGCGGCTTCGTAAAAAGTAATGATGAATGGGTGTGAATTAATATATGGACTATAGAAATGTGACGTTTCGGCAGCTTTTTATAACAGGAACTTGCCTGATCTTTCCGATTGCTTTCTGGAATATGATACAGATTATGACGGATTTTTCTAAAAATAACGGTATTTTGTCACTTTTTTTGATGCTAACGCTTGCTCTGGTTTATGTGATACTACTACATCTTGGGCTTTCAGGTGTAATAAAAATGGAAGATTCAGCAGAGAAAAAGACAGAGATAACGAGCGCAAAAGCATGGAATAATAAGAAAAAAGTGATTATTGCATCTGTTTATGTGATCAGATACACAATTCGAGCCCTGTTTCTGCTTTATTTCTTTGTACAGGGCAGCCAGATCCTGATGCTGCCGGATTATGCGGGAGCGGTTCTGGTTATTCCGGTATTACTGGCACTTTTCTATATGGCAGGGAAAGGGCTTCGCGGTTATATCGGATTTGCGGAAGCGAGTGTGATCGGAATCGGGATTGCATTGGTGTTGTTTGTCATTTGTGGATTTTGGCATGCAGATTTTTCCAGATTAAAAGGATATGTAGAATTTCAGATGCAGTCATCTGCATGTAACACGATATGTCAGGTTTTGATAAAAGGATATCTGATGGTCGTAGGGTTATGTATGCTGGAATTTGTCATGTATCTCTATCTGAGGGTAGAGAAACGAAGACGAGGGATGCTGGTCTGGACTGTATCTGTTCCAATTGTGTTAGCCCTTGTTGCTTCCTGTTTCGTGATATCTCTGCTTGGCTTGCAGGGTAAAACAATGACTTCAAAGGGAATACTAAATGTTGTGGGTGCAATGATGTTCCCCGGAGGTGCAAATGCGAGGCTCGGTTTACTCGCCTGTTACCTGCTTGTAATTTTCGGACTCTTGTTGCTGGCAATCCACATTGTATTCATTTGTCAGTTTGTGGATGAGATCTGGAAGATCATCTGTGTATGGAGAAAGAGTCAGGCTTCGGCAGAAGAAGATATGGAAGAGAAAAGAAGCCTGTGGATAAGAGGGGGCTGCGTGGTTGTTTTATTTCTGCTGTTTCTATGGATGAACCGGTTCCTTGGAGAACGTGATGCCGGTCGGGCATTTATGATCTACATTGCCGCTGTTGATATTCCTTTGTCTGTTCTTGTACCGGCATTTGCAGGACGGAAACGGACGAATCCGGAGAAGCTCGCCAAGATGGCGGCAGAAGTGATCGGCGGAGTTCTGATCGCCTGTATGTTGTCCGGGTGCATGGACAGATCCATTGAAGCGGTAGACTATCTCCGGGTTGTTATGATCTCTGAGACAGACGGGGGATACAAGTACACATTTGTCACAGACAGTCTGGAGGGTGCGGAGTCAGCCAGTGAATCAGAGGAGCGGAAGTATCCGGTCGTTGCGGAGAATCTGCAACAGGCGAGAGTCGAATATGATCAGGCGCATGACCGGAGCCTTGATCTGAGTCATGTTGAATACATCGTGGTGGATTCCAAGGAAACCCTGTGGCAGATGTATCCGGAGTTGATAAAAGAATTTGTGACAAATTATGTCGAAGTAATCTGCACCGATTCGCTCTATCAGGGTGAAGCATCCGGCAGCATCCGGGAGTACATCGCAACGCATTACAAAGGAGAGTGTCTGGCGACACTGGGGGAGTAGACATTCGTTTAAAGCATTAGTTATTGATAAAGAGTGTGAAATAGAATTTGTTTCAATAATAAAGGAATTTAAACATATCAGATATAGATATTTCGTCAATGTTGATAAAGAAAAATGGAGGTTATGGAAATGGGTAGAGCAGTAAGGGCGGCGGTTGCCGGAATCCTGATCGGTTTATTTTGTGGAACATTGTATGTAGAGATGGGGGTACTGAAAAGATTAAACAGCGCAAGAGACAGTGCTGAGCAGGTGATGAATCTGGTTGAGTATGCAGAGAAAAATGGAGATATTTCCTATGACAGTACAGAGGAAAATTATGCTGGAATAACCAGTGACAAAACTTCACAGACAGATAGTAAGAATGAAGGATCGAGCCAGCAGTTGGTAAATGGTCAGGATACCTCAGATGGTCAGGATACAGAACTGTCAAATGATATCCAGACCGCATTTCGTATTCTGGATGGCACAACATTAAATGCATATGAAACGCAGAAGCAGTTACAGGAACTGGAAGTAATGTATGATGATATAGCAGGAAATTCAAGTGCGGAGAGTCAGATGAGTGCTCAGAATAAAACATCAGATGTTATCCGTATTCGAATAAGATATGAGGGAAATGAGAATTTGTCGGACGAGCGATTGGATGAATTTACTTCATGTGTTGAGCAGGCGGTACTTTATGGTATAGCCGAGAAGCTTGGCGCAGACTATAATGATCAGGAGAAAAGCATTGTGCGGAAGAATCTGATCCTGAGCAAAGAATATATCGATGCCTGTGCAGAGGAAAGTGCAGAAGAATACGGTATCCCGGTTTCTGCCTGGTCAGCCTTTGAGTATCTGAGCCTCCCGGCAGCAACCTTAAATGGCGTTGCTTATCCGGCTGGGTATTATGAGACTTTGTGTGTGACACTGGCTGATGAATAGTTATAAAGGGGCGGATTTGTCGATTACGACGAAAAAATGGTTGTTTGTGCAATGAAGTAGCATTGCGGATAGATAAGTGATAAAATAATTATATTACAAAGGTGGGGACAGAAACAACAAATGAGAAGAACGGAGGAGAAACATATGGGGAAAAAACTTACATGGATATTTTTAGTATTGGTACTTGTATTATGTGTGAAGCCGATGAGAGTAAAGGCGGCGGATGAGGGCTATTCATTTTATGTAAATGAAGATGGAGTCAGTGTGACGATTTGTGACTATATCGGTAATGATGCTAATATTGAGATTCCGTCGAAACTAGACGGAAAGGATGTAACTGGTATTGGTGGTTATGCGTTTGCAGATTGTAATAGTTTATATAGTGTAGTAATTCCGGAAACTGTTAAAAATATAGAGGCATATGCATTTGCAAATTGTAAGAATCTTAAAGAAATAAAGGTTTCAAAGGATAATAAGAAATATGATAGTAGAGAGAATTGCAATGCGATAATAGAGACAAAAACGGATAAATTAATTTCTGGTTGTAAAAGAACAAAAATACCAAATAGTGTGAGGAGTATAGAAACAGGAGCGTTTCAGGGATGCGTTGGTCTGACAAGTATATATATTCCTGAAAAAGTGTCTAATATAAGGGATGGTGTATTTGCGGAGTGCAGTAATTTATCTGTAATTAAAATATCCCCTAAAAACAAAAAATATGATAGTCGTAACAATTGCAATGCGATAATAGAAACAAAAACTAACATTTTAATAGCAGGATGTAAAAAAACGATTATTCCTAACGGTGTTATAGAGATTGGATATGCTGCTTTTGCATATTGTAGATCGTTGACGGATTTAAAAATACCATCAAGTGTAAAAAAAATAGGTGCAGGGGCATTTGAAAGTTGTACGGAATTACGGAGTATTAATATTCCAGATGGAATAAAGGTTATTGAGGACAGTACATTTTATGTATGTGAAAAATTGAATGAAATAACTATACCACAAAGTGTAACAACCATAGAAGCTAGGGCTTTTTCTCAATGCCGTAGTTTAAAAAAAGTTAAAATACCATCAAAAGTAGAAAGTTTAGGCTTTGAAGCATTTTCAGATTGTACGGCTTTGGTAAATGTTGAGATTTCACAAGGTGTAAAGGAAATAGGGCTGGATGCATTTAATGGTTGTACAAGTCTTGAAAGTCTGTATATACCTGCAAGTGTAACAAATTTAGAACCTAATCCATTTACTGATTGTTCCAGTTTAACGAGTATAAAAGTATCTGAAAACAATACTGTTTATGACAGTCGTGAAAATTGTAATGCAGTTGTATGTACAGTTACGAATGAACTGATCATAGGATGTAAAAACACATTTATACCATCAAGTATATGTGATATAGGATATAGAGCGTTTTTGGGATGCAAAGGTCTTGAACAGATTGTGATTCCTTCGGGAATTGAAGGTATAGGAGGTGACGCATTTTCGGAATGCAGCAAACTTAAAGAAATCAATATTCCGGCTAATATAAAGAGAATTGGATTAAATCCATTTTCATATTGTACCAATTTAGAAAGTATAAATGTTGACAAAGGAAATGAACGGTATGACAGCAGAGAAAACAGTAATGCAATTATAGAAACAGAAACAAATATTTTAATAAGTGGATGTAAAAATACAAAAATACCGTCAGATATAACACAAATTGGTGAGAATGCATTTGCGGGCTGTGGTGATTTACAGTATATAGATATTCCTCAAAAGGTAAAAAAGATTGGAGAATGTGCATTTTGCCAATGCAGTGGGTTGAAAAAAATAAGTATACCATATGGAGTTGAAAGAATAGAAACTTCTACTTTTGAGGAATGTAGCAGTTTGGTAGATATCCATATACCGTCTAGTGTTACATATATTGGATATTGTGCATTTTATGGTTGCAAAAGTTTGAAGAAAATAACTATACCATCAAGTGTAGTCAAAATGGATACTGGGGCATTTGCTGAATGTAGTGCATTAAAGAGTATCGATCTTCCGGCAGGTTTGAAAATGTTGAGTGCAGGTATTTTTGAGGAATGTACCAGTTTGGAAGTCGTTACTATTATTGATGATGACACGACAGTTAATGCTGCGAATCAGGCATCACTTTCAAGTGCGATAAAAAGTAAGATGAAAAGAATAGATGACAAAGCATTTAAAGGATGTTCTAATTTGAAAAAAATAAATATTCCAGCTTCTGTTACAAGTATTGGAAAGGAAGCTTTTTACGGTTGTAAGAGCCTGAAAAAAATAGCAATACCAGCGACAGTTAAAAAGATGGGAAGAGATGTATTTAAAAATTGCGATATTATCATTCAGTGCAAGTACGGTTCTGCAATATATAAATATGCAGTTAATAATAAAATACCATATGAGTTGACAGACGTAGTGAAAAAAGGAATGACAACATCACAGAAAAATATAAAATACATAGTTACATCTGTTAAAGCATCTAACCGGACAGTAGCTGTAACAGGGGTATTGAATAAAAATGTCTCTGTCATTAACATACCGGGAACGATAAAAATTAATGGAAAGACATATAAAGTAACTGCTGTTGCAGACAAAGCATTCAAGAATAACAAGAAACTTACAAAGGGAACAATAGGAAAGAATGTTAAAAAGATAGGAAACAGTGCGTTTGCTAACTGCACCAAGTTAACTGCGATCACTTTAGGCGGACAGGTTCAGACAATAGGAAAGAGTGCATTTTCCGGCTGTGTCAAATTAGCAAAACTGACCCTTGGAAAGAAAGTAAAGACTATTGGCAGTAAGGCGTTCTATGGTTGTAAAAAGCTGACAAAAATAACAATTCAGACTTCCGAGTTAACAATAAAGTCAGTTGGAAGTAAAGCGTTTACGGGGGTAAGTAAGAAGGCGAAAGTTTACCTGCCAAAGAAGAACGCAAAGGCGTATAAAAAGCTATTAAAATCTAAAGGGTTATCGACTAAAGTTAAGTATCAGAATATAAAATAAAATACCTTTCACCACCGCCTCTAAATCCCCGGAATCCTTGAATTATATAGGTGGTTGTGGTATGATATGAGATATTTTGATTATATATTTCAAAGGAGCTCAAGGGAATATGGCTAAGAAAAAACTGGTAGTTATTTTTGGAGGAAGATCATCGGAACATGAAGTTTCATGCATTTCAGTTCAGACAGTTGCCAAAGCGGTGGATACGGACAAATATGATATGACACTGATCGGAATCACAAAGGACGGCAAATGGCTGAAGGCTGACAGCATTGAGAGTATTGCTGACGGAAGCTGGTACGACAGTCAGGTTCGTGCAGTGATTTCACCGGATTCTGCAAAAGAGATTATCATAAAAGATGGCGACAGAATCTATGCGGAGCCTGTAGACGTTATTTTCCCTGTTTTGCATGGCTTATATGGAGAAGATGGTACGATTCAGGGATTGTTTGAGATGGCGGACATTCCATATGTGGGCTGTGGTGTATTTGCATCGGCTGCTGCAATGGATAAATTCCATACAAAGATCATTGCTGATCATATCAATGTAACACAGGCAAAATTTGTTCCTGTAGTAGAAGATGATTTTGATGATCTGGATGTTGCGATGGATCGGGTAGAGAGCGAGTTAAATTATCCGGTATTTGTAAAACCATCATCCGCAGGTTCATCAAAGGGTGTTACAAAAGCACATGACAGAGCCGAGTTAGAAGCTGGTCTGCATGAGGCACTCAACCATGATTCCAAGATCCTTGTCGAGGAAACGATCGTTGGCAGAGAGCTGGAATGTGGTGTACTTGGATATGGCAATCATACAAAGGCATCCGGTGTTGGCGAGATCCTTGCTGCCGCAGATGCAGATTTCTATGATTTTGATGCAAAGTACAACAATGCAGATTCCAAGACGATCATCGGTGCGGATATACCGGAAGAAGCTGAGGATGAGATTCGTGCAGAAGCGATCCGTATCTTTAATGCGATTGACGGTTTTGGACTTGCCCGTGTGGATTTCTTCCTTGAGAAAGACACCAATCGTGTAATATTTAATGAAGTAAATACATTGCCGGGATTTACATCGATCAGTATGTATCCAATGCTGTGGGATGCAGAGGGATATGATATCAAGACCCTTGTAAATACTTTAATTGAGATGGCATTTGAAAGATAATTTATGACGACGAGAGATATAAAGATAAAAGTAACGGGTGTGCAGAGTGTTGCCGGAGCGGATGATGAACCGGAGATTCTGGAACTTGAGACGCGGGGAACATACTCTGAGAAAAATGGAAACCGCTATATCAAATATGATGAATTCATTGAAGATGTGGAAGAACCGGTAAAGAATCTTCTGCGGTTTGATGAGCATGCGCTTCAACTGACGAAACGAGGCAGCGTGAATACGGTTATGTTATTTGACCGGGAGAAGAACAGCTCGGTGCATTATGCAACTCCGGTCGGACCGATCTGTATGAATATCTGTACGGAAGAATATCATATGGAGCAGTCTGAGAGGGGAATCCGGATCGATATCCGTTACTGTATTGATTTTAACAATGATTATATTACGGATTGCAGTCTGAATGTGACTGCGGACTACGAAGGGGTATAAATATATATGGGTAGCGAGAAGTCCTTCGACAGCTTTCTGGGGATTGAAACGATCGCGGAGACAGTATTTGGAGATATGGATGCATGTCTTCCGGTGAACGAAGAAGATAACAATTATGAAGTTACATATTATAATGATCTGGTGACGATGTTCGATGAGATCAGCATGAAGCCGGAAGATACGCTCGTGGATTTTGGCTGTGGACTTGGTAGAGTGCTTTTTTACTGTAATTCGAGGCATTACTGCCGGACGGTTGGAATCGAGAACAATGCCAGGGTCTATGACAGACTTCTGACAAATGCTGCAAGCTATCAGAGTAAATTTCTTGATCAGGAGGAAAGGATGCAGTTTCTGAATGTGGAAGCGGAGGCATATGAGATTGGCGATGAAGATAATTATTTCTATTTCTTCAATCCATTTTCCGGCACAACCTTCAAAAAGGTGCTGGATAATATCATCGCATCGGTGCGGAGACAGCCGAGAGATATTGAACTTCTGATCTATTATCCGACATTTGAATATCAGAAAGCAATTCGTGACTGTAACCTGTTCGTTTTAAAGAAGATGATCAAATTGTCCGGATATGAAGAAGACCCGGACGAGAAGGTTCTGGTATATCATTTGTCGCGATATTTTGTAGCGTAGAATAAATAAGGCGGTCTATCTGGCAGTATGGCTGTATATTGACATTAGCGAAGATTCCGTAATGAAATGCACATTGTCAGTAAATACGGGTGCCTGTTTGAGTCCGAAGGACGAGTTGGCACAGGAGTATTTACGAATAGAACATGTGCATTGAATAGGAATCGTAGTAAGTCAATATACAGCCCTACTGCCAGTCAGACCGCCTTATTTATACGCTGCTATTAAATTTAATAGTGACTTATTAATTTGCTAATATATTTTATTTGCCGGGTGAAATGTTTAATATGAACATATCAAATGATGATATGGAGGTATGTTTATGTTAAACGAATCAGTAGTAACAGTATTAAAAAATCAGATGTGGGATCTTGCTACCTGCGCAGATGGAGAACCAAATGTTGTTCCGGTTGCATTTAAGGATGTGACAGAGGATGGAAAGCTTGTTGTTGGAGATGTATTTCTTGACACAACTTTGAAAAATATCAAAGCGGACAACGGCAGAATTGCTATCTCTGTGTATGATGCACAGAAGTTAGAGGGATACCAGATCAAAGGTGTTGCGGAATATGTGACAGAAGGTAAGATCGTGGACACATTTAAGGCAATGGTGGAAGAAATGTTCCATGGCGGCGCAACAGCAAAGGGTGCCTTGATCATTACACCGGAGAAAGTGATCATCACCACACCGGGAGCAGACAATAAAAAAGAATTATAGGGCACTAATAAATTTCATAGTTACTTCAAATATCGAACCGATAAAGGTATAATTTTATATATAAATGTTATCGTTATTATAGAAAATTATAAGGAGACATTATGGCGAGATATAAGAAGAAACTGGAAGAAGATATACGGTGTCCGTTAGAGTATGGCATGGCGATATTCGGAGGTAAATGGAAATCGCGTATTATCTGTGTGTTGTCGGCAAATGCGACATTGAGATATAGTGAGATCCGAAACGAGATGCACAATATCACGGATGCAGTGCTTGCTGCTACTCTGAAAGAGCTAATCGCCGATCAGCTTATATGCAGAAAATCTTATGATGAGATTCCTCCCAGAGTGGAATATTCCCTGACAGAGAAAGGTCGATCTGTTGTACCGATCTTGCAAAGTATCTGTCAATGGTCGGGAATTTTTTTCAAAGAGGACAGCGAAAACGAAATGACACAATGTCAGAAATGTGATCACAGAGGATAGGAGAGAAAATGTTCGAATATACAGAAAAAAAACGATTTACAAAAGAGCAGGTACAGGAACTGTTTGAATCTGTCGGATGGATCTCTGCCAGATATCCTCAGAGGTTATATAAAGCCCTTATGCATTCATCTACGGTTCTTACAGTCTGGGATGGAGAACGACTGGTCGGACTTGCCCGCGTGCTGGATGACTCAGAAATGTTAGCTCAGATTCATTATGTGCTGGTGCACCCGGACTATCAGGGACAGGGAATTGCCGGGAAAATGATTGAATATATCAAGGAAAAATATAAGAAATTCCTTTATATAGAGGGAATGCCGGAAGATAAGAAGAATGTTCCATTTTATGAGAAACATGGCTTTCATGTGATGGAAAATGGAGCAGCTATTCAGATCTGTAATTATGATGATGTGAGATAATATCATGTAGCGTAGAATAAATAAGACGGTCTGGCTGGCAGTAGGGGCTGTATATTGACATTAGCGAAGATTCCGTAATGAAATGCACATTGTCAGTAAATACGGGTGCCTGAGTATTTACGAATCAAGTAAGCTACACTAACCTCAAACTTCGCTAACACTCGTTTTCGCTAAGTGTCCTTACATGGCACGCACTAATCTCAGACTTCGCAATATTGCTCGTCTTCGCTAAGTGCTTCGCTCAGAACATGTGCATTGAATAGGAATCGTAGCAAGTCGATATACAGCCCCTACTGCCAGCCAGACCGTCTTATTTATACACATTATATATAGCAGTCATGCAAATTGCAGTCAGGATGCATGTGATTCCGACGATTCCCCACAGTATAGATACAGAGATCGCAATACTTCCAATCACATAGGAAGAAGCGTTTAATATCATGTGAAGGAGCATGCCGGGGATCAGAGAGCCTGCCCATACGGCAAGACAGCCCAGAATGATTCCGGCTGGAACGCTGTAGCAGAACTGAACGACATTGCCATGATAACAGCCGAAGCAGAATGCTGTGAACAGGATCGCCCAGAGGGTGGCATGCTTCGTGTGAAATGCAGAAGCAGATAGCTTCAGTGCCACGCCCCGGAAAGCAAATTCTTCTGCGATCGGTGCAAGAATTGTGACAGTGCAGATACGGATGATTCCGTTGTCAATGGAAAATGACCGCTGTACCCGCTCATGGTATGAGGTCAGAAGCTCCGGCCTGTAAGTGTCGATCAGACGGAGAATACAGGTTGTTAATAATTGAAGACTGATACCAAGGATCAGCAGTAAAATAAAGATAACAAAAGCACGCAGGAAAAAATTTTGCCTTCCTGCGTGCTTTGTTTTTGAATGATCGGACAGATCGCAGTTCTGCATAATATCAGACCGGAACTGTCCGAGTATAGTTTTTTCATATCTCAGATAAAGGTATCCGAAGATACAGATACAAAGAATATATGAAATGCATGATGTGATACTTCCGACAGAATCAGTCTGACTGCCTGCAAGATATACAATATTATGTATCAGTAATGCAGTAACTGGAACCAGACAGGTAATAACTAATTTTCTGAGGTCGACGCGAGTATTTATCATGATTACTGGATCTTCTTTGCCCTTTCTTTCTCTTCCTTTGCCTTTGCTTTTCTTGCAGCTTTTTCTTCTTTGCTGAGCTTCATGCTGGCAGTTTCCTGCTCATAGGTCTGCTCATATTTCTTCTGTTTTGCACGAAGCTTCTGGCTGAATGATTTCTTTTCAGGTTCCGGTGCTTTCTTACCACGAACATTCTTAACGCTTGTAATGTAGATACCGCTTACCATAGCTTTAACTTCGCCACGAACAGGCATAACATCAAAGATTCCATCGTCGCAGATCAGGTTGATGATCTGTGGACCGATCTTGGCTTTAACGATAGGAAGCTTGGCTTTCTGGTAACGCTTTGGAGTTGATTCCAATACCTGTTTTGGAAGATTTGCATCTTTCATAGGCAGCATCTTTTTATCGATGACCAGCATCGTGACAGGCTGTGCAGCCTGAAGCATAGCTTCTTTCTGTGCGCTCTGCTTTTTCTGCAGGCGGTTTCCTACTATGTAAAGTACAACTAAGATTACAACTAATATAGCGATGACGATTAACATCCATCCCCACCAAGGCATAATAAGTTCCTCCTTATATTATTATTTTATTTCTCTGTCATAGGCAGATTTTTTAACCGGGCTGCCTGAATCTTGCCGGGAATTGCGTCCAGAACTTCTTTACGCTCCTTTGGCTTCAATCCGCGGATGTCAACCGGCTCTAAGAATTCGATCACAACTTTGCTGCTGTGAAGGAAATGATGTTTATTTGCTTCCATGCATTTGTCTGTTCCACAGATTGCGACCGGGATGATCAGACATCCGGCTTTCTGAGCGATCTTGAATGCACCGTCCTTAAATGGCAGCAGTTCGTCGCCCTTATTTCTCGTTCCCTCCGGGAAGATCATCATGGAGTGACCGGATTTGATGATGTCTGCAGTCTGTAAAATAGTTTCCAGACCCTTTTTCAGATCGGTACGATCCAGATATGTGCATCCAATGTCGTCCATGTATTTGTAAAGCAGAGGTATATCCTTGATGTTGTCCTTGGACATGAAGCCCAGCGGCATATCGATCGCATTGTGACAGGATAAAATGTCAAAATAGCTTCGATGATTACCAACGAACATGACCGGCTGGTCGGTAGGAATGTTTTCCTTTCCGATGATCGTTCGTTTGCATCCTGCTAAGAACATAACTGCTTCGAAAAAACCTTTTACCAGCTTCTGAGCCTTGATGTAGGCTTTGTCCTGATCTTTTTTTGCAAGCTGCTTCAGGTACAGATGGTATGGAAGGCAAAATACGATTCCAAGTACTGCAAACAGTACAGTGATAATGGTTCTCAAATATATCCTCCTGTTCTATCTGCCGTAAAGCTTTGCTGTCTCAAAGAGACGTTCCTCTAACTGTTTGTTCATATCCTCGTATGTGAAACGCCAAGCCCAGTTGCCTTCTCCGACACCCGGAGTATTCAGACGAGCCCATGAATCTAATTTCAGGACATCCTGCATAGGAACAACAGCCATATTTGCGACAGATGAGAAACATGCACGGATCATAACCCAGCAGATATCACTTGCATCTGTGCTGAAATAGCGGCGAAGCTTGTCCTTGGATGCTTCGTATGCTTTCTGATACCAGCCGAGTGTTGTGTCGTTGTCATGTGTTCCTGTGTAGCATACGCAGTTTCTTGTATAATTATGTGGAAGAAAATCATTTTCTTCCGGATTTTCAAATGCAAACTGTAAGATCTTCATGCCAGGCAGATTGAATTTGTCACGTAATTCGATAACAGAATCGTCGATCTCTCCAAGATCCTCGGCAATGATCGGAAGATCATAACCGAGATTTGCCTGTAACTGTGTGAAGAAGTTGATACCGGGAGCCGGTTTCCATTCTCCGTTGATGGCAGTTTCTTCACCGTAAGGTACAGCCCAGTACTGGTCAAATCCTCTGAAATGGTCGATTCTTAAGAAATCTGTCAGAGTGAGCTGGTATTTGATTCGTTCGATCCACCATTCGTAACCGGTAGCGGTATGCTTTGGCCAGTTGTACAGTGGGTTACCCCATAACTGTCCGGTCTCTGAGAAATAATCTGGTGGTACACCGGCAACCTCTGTTGGGTATCCCTTCGAATCCAGCATGAAAAGCTCCTGATGGCTCCATACATCGGCACTGTCCCATGCAAGGAAGATCGGAGCATCACCTACGATGCTGATATTCTTTTCATTTGCATATTTCTTGATCGCCATCCACTGTGTATGGAATAAGAACTGGATGAAATCATAGTAACCGATCTCATTTGCGAGCTTCTTTTCCCATGTGGTACGCTGTCTCTTGGTAGGTGCTTTCAGGGAGTCTTCCCACATATACCAAGGCATTCCCTCATGGAAATCCTTGCCTGCCATGAACAGAGAGTAGTCAGAAAGCCAGAAGGAATCTTTCTTGAAAGAAGCAAATGCCGTCATCTGTTCTTCGTCTGTTGACAATTCATCTTTGTAGTCAGGATCAGTAAAGCGCTCGTAAGCGAGCTTCAACAGCTTTGTCTTAAATGTGATCAATGTTCCGTAGTCGATGTGGACAGGATTCCATGAAGGCATATCTGCAAAGTCGCTGTCTGAAAGAAGCTTGTAGTCTTTTAATGCATCGAGATCGATAATTAATGGCTGTCCGGCAAATGCGGAAAATGGCTGATATGGTGAATCACCAAATCCGGTATGTCCAAGTGGAAGTACCTGCCACAGATTCAAGCCCGAATTTGCCAGAAAGTCTATAAACCGGTATGCACCTTTTCCGAGATCACCGATTCCGTAAGGACTTGGAAATGAAGTCGGATGTGCCAGAATACCAGCGTATTTCTTTGGCTTTTTTTCATGGTTGTTATCTAACATGTTTATCCTCTTTTCCTATTATTATGTTGACGTTTTTGATATGGTCAGATCGTTCTGCCTGCCCCGATATCATAAAACCCCATTTTTCCTTGAAAAATCAAGGCGGTGTGGAAAAAACACCGTACGTTTTATTATACATAAAACGAATTATTCTTACAAGCCTGAAATTGGGAGAAGTCGCAGCCCGCCTGTCCGCCTCTGTCGGTCTCCTTGGCTGGCATGGTTGACTGGTCTGCCCACTATAATATGGCTTGCTGCGATTTCTGTTCGCTGCACATGCCTGATTCGTAAATACTCCTGTGCTAACTCGCCTTCGGCTGAGCGGAGCACTTAGTGAAGACGAGCGTTAGCG
>ERZ808240.3079-NODE-3079-length-16931-cov-3.671427_pt1 | contig 16931 bp, 11 predicted proteins | sample MGYA00521084_ERZ808240 | MGnify/ENA primary metagenome ERZ808240 (study PRJEB31516, sample SAMN03275571) | gut metagenome | biome: mammalia-associated habitat; material: feces | host: Papio cynocephalus | place: Kenya | collected 2012-08-06 ... | reverse complement strand
CGCAGATAGAAGTCATCCCCGTTGGCCGGGACGTTGCTGACCACCGCGTCCAAGCCGGTCTCGTAGGTGACCTGAGAGGAAATGTCGCCCCAGCCCCAAAGGCTCTCCGATAAAGACAAAAGGCAACGGGAGGCGTTCCCGGTCTTGACGAAGGCATCGACGGTCCAAGAGGCGTCCCAGGCTTCGATCTGTTCCTTGGCATGGGAAACGGAGACGAGGTAAAAGCCCAGGTTATTGATCCAACGGGCGAGCTTATAATTCGCGGCTTTGCCGTTTTTGGCCATCATGGTCAAACCGGAAACGCCGTCGAAGACGATCCCATCGTAAGCGTTGGCGGCGAAGCTTGGGACGACGACTTCCGAAGGGTTGCTGGCGCTGACCCAATTCGGATTGTCGCCTTGGTCATAGAAGGCCAGGGTCGGCGCCCCGGTCGGCGTCACCCAAGAAAAAGCCTCGCCCTTATCTTCTTTTGTGGGGCCGGAGCAAGAGGCGAGGAGGAAGAGCGATAGCGCGGCGATGGATGTTTTCTTCATAAGTTTTTCTCTTTCCCGTCCATTATCCCTTTTTTTGGGGCCAAGTGAAAGAAAAGCGCTCCGGGAAGAGCGCTTTGGAGTTCATTTCAGGAGGTCCGTCAAGTCCCCTCCAAGCATCGAGGGATCCTTTTTGAGGCCGAAGTTCCGGAGGATGGTCCCCCCCATCACCGCGAAGGTCGGCTGCTCTGGAAGCTTCCTCCCTTTCCGGAAGGAGGGGGAATAGATGAGCAAGGGCACCTTTTCCCGCGTATGGTCGGTCCCGCGGAAAGTCGGATCGTTGCCGTGGTCGGCGGTGATCATGAGCAGATCGTCATCCTTCATGGCGGAGACGAATTCGCCGACCCTCCGATCGAAGGCCTCTAGGCACCTGGCATAGCCAACGGGGTTTCTGCGATGGCCGTATTCGCTGTCGAATTCGACGAGGTTCACGAAGCAAAGGCCCGTGTAATCGTCCTCTTTCAGCTGGCGGATCGCCTCGTCCATGCCTTCTTCGTTGCTGGCCGTATGGATGGTCCGGTTGATTCCGACCCCGTTGAAGATGTCGTTGATCTTCCCGACCGCCGAGACGGTGAAGCCCGCGTCGTTGAGGATGTCCAAGGCGGTGACCCCGGTCGGGGAGACCGTGTAGTCGTGCCGGTGGGCGCCCACACGCTTGAATTGGCCCTTCTTCTCGCCGATGTAGGGGCGGGCGATGACCCGCCCGACCATCCATTCCGGGCGCATGGTCAATTCCCTTGCGATGCGGCAGCAACGGTAGATCTCCTCAAGGGGCATATGGTCTTCGTTGGCGGCGATCTGGAGGACGGAATCGGAGGAAGTGTAGACGATCAGGGCGTTTTTTCGGATCTGCTCTTCGCCGAGTTCCTCCAAGATCACGGTCCCTGAGGAGGCGTAGTTGCCCAAAAGCTCATGGCCGGTCTTTTCACGAAGCTCATCCATCAGCTCTTTGGGGAAGCCCGTATCGGTGAAGGTCTGGAAGGGTTTGACCGTGTCGATGCCCATCATCTCCCAGTGGCCGGTCATCGTGTCTTTCCCCCGGCTGGTCTCGCGGCAAGCCAAACAATAGGCCTGGGGGTGGTCTTCGATTTTCATAACTCCGGGGATGTCGTCCAGGGTGCCGATCCCCATTTTCTCCATATGGGGGACGTTCAGCCCGCCGACGGAGGCGCCTGCGTGGGCCCAGGTGTTGGATCCGCAGTCGCCGAAAAGAGCGGCGTCGGGCTCCTCGCCGATGCCGGCGGAGTCGGCGACGATCAGGAAGATGCGCTTGAAGCGGTGCTTTTGTTCTTGCATAGGATTTTGCCTCGCCAATTTCCTTGGCCTTTCAGTATAGCCTATTTTCGGCTCGAATAGAGTTCGTAAGCCTCCAAAATGCGCCGGGCGGAGACATGGGTGTAGATCTGAGTCGTCGAAAGATGGGCGTGGCCGAGCATCTCCTGAACCGAGCGAAGCTCCGCCCCTTTCTCCAGCAGATGGGTCGCGAAGCAATGCCGGAGGGTGTGCGGGGAGACGCAGGCATCGATCCCGGCTTCTTTGGCGTATTTTTTCACCTGCATGAAGAAGTAGTTCCTGCTGATCCTTTCCCCGCGGAGGTTGAGGAAGACATCCTTTTTCTTCCTTCCTTTGTTGCGGCGGCGGAACTCCTCGATGTAATGGGTGAGCCATTCCAAAGCGAAGGGGGAGATTGGGACGCTCCTTTGCTTGTTCCCTTTGCCGTGGCTTACTTTGATCAGGCGGTGGGCTTCGTCGATTTCGTCCAGGCGCAGGGCGCAGAGCTCAGAGACGCGGAGCCCGGTCGCGTACATCGTCTCCAGCATCGCCTTGTCGCGGGCCCCGGACTCCTTGCTGGGGTCGGGAGCGTCCAAAAGGGATTCGACCTCCTCGAAGGTGAGGACCACCGGGAGGCGGCGCTCCTGCTTGGGCCGCGCTTCCTTCTCCGGGGTCCAGGGAAGGATCCCGACGCGGTAAAGGTAGGAAAAGAAATTGCTCAGGGAGGACATCCTCCGGGCGATCGTGGAAGAGGAGCGATCTTTGGAGCCCTCGATCAAGGCGAAATCCTCGAGGTCGCTGGGCAGGAAATCCTCGGTTGTCCTCTTCGAGGGGAAGTCGCGGAGGAAGATCTCGAAATCCTGCCGATAGTCGGCGACCGTCGTCTTGGAGAGGCCTTTTGAGGCGATGAGGTAGGCGAAGTATTGCTCCATTGCGTCAGCGATTTCCATTTTTCTTCCCCTTTTCCGCCTGCGAGGCCCTCTTCAGCATCGGCTTGTCCATCTTCCGGTTCAGCTCCTCGATCAAAAGCTTGGTCGCGTCCTTCCTCTCATAGTCCTGATAATTCCACAGGCTCATCTGCACGGTTTCCCTCTGGGGGTCGACCAAGCGGGTCAAAGCGATCCCCACCTGGCGGATTTTGGGGTCTCCGAGCTTGTCCATCAAAGCGCGGAATCCTTCCTTCGCCTTCTCCTTGATCAAAACGCTGGAGCGGGTGGGTTCCGCGAAAGGCATGGCGCGGCTATGGAGGCGGAAATCGAGCGTCTTCACCGAGACGGTCAAAGAACGCGCCTCCTTCCCGGCGGAGAGGCAGCGCGAGGAGATCTCCTCCGCCAAACGAGAGAAATAAAGCTCCACCTCCTCATAGGTTTGGCAATCCTTCGCCAAGGTCTCCTGGGCCCCGATCGATTTGGGGTCCTCCTCGAGCGGGGAAACCCGATCGCTCCCGTACCCTTGGATCCACTCTTTCGCCGTCAGGGCGAATTTCCCGAGCTCCTTCTCCACGTTTTGGTCCCCGCGCAAAAGGGCCTGGGCGAAATCCCCGATGCTCGCGATCCCCATCTCCCGGAGGCGGGGGCTCGTCTTCTTCCCCACTCCCCAAAAGGATTCGATCGGGAGGGGGTATAGCAAATTGGGGATGTCCTTCTTCCGAAGGATGGTCAAGCCCATTGGCTTCTTCAGGTCGGAAGCCATCTTGGCGAGCCACTTCGTCGGGGCCACGCCGATGGAGCAGCCAAGCCCGGTTTCCTTTTTCAGCTCCGATTGCAGGGAACGGAAAAAGGATTCCGGGTCTTCCTTCCCCTTCACGGCTTCGCTCATGTCCGCGAATCCCTCATCGATCGAAGCCGGCTCCACCAAAAGGGTGAAACGCTTCAGATAAGAGAAAAAGGAAAGGGACATCATGGAATAGTAATCGTAATCGACGGGGATGACCTTCGCCTTGGGGCATAGCCGGAGGGCCTGGAACATCGGCTGGCCGCTGTGGCAGCCGTAAGCGCGGGCTTCGTAGCTGGCGGTTGAGACGATGCCGGAGCGGCCGGTGTGGCCGATCAGCAAAGGGAGCCCGGCCAATGAAGGGTCGCGGATGACTTCGCAGGAGGCGAAGAACGCGTTCAGGTCGATGTGCATGATGACTTTGGCCATGCGATTAGTTTAAAGGACATTGCCCATTATGTTAACTAATTCGAAAGGGAAAACGTTTCTTCAGAGCTTGGACTCGATTTCCCCGAGGACGAAATCGACGGCAAGGCCGCAGGAAGCAAGCTGGCCCGCGTAGGTATCCGCGGGGATAAAGGCGTTGGGCGCGCAGAAAAGGAAGACCTTCCCGGAGTAGGAAAGCTTCGCCAGCTTCGAAAGCAGGCTCTCAGCGAACCCCTCTTCGGTCCCGTAGGGATCGTAGACGAAGATCTTTTTGTAAATCAAAAGCTTCTTGGCTTCATTTTCGGGGATGGGGTTCAGGTAAACCGGGTCGAAGAAAGACGTGGGCAGGTTCCTTTCCTTCATCTTCCTTCGGAGTTCCTCCCCCAGCGGGCCGATTCCGATGACGGCGGCCTTGCTTCGCGGCTTTTCGAAGGCCCTCCAGCAAAGGAAGGGCTGAAAAGCGAGGCTTCCCAAGGCCTCTTCCTGACTGAAATAGGCGTGCGGGTAGCGGATTGCGAACACGCCGCGGTTCTCGAAGGACTGACGGAAGAGGGCTTTCCCGATGCTCGGGGTTGCGGGCATGGAGACCACGACCCCGGGGATCGACTTCAGGAAGGCGACGTCGTAGATGCCTTGGTGGGTCTCCCCGTTCTTCCCGACCAGCCCGCTGCGGTCGATCAGCAAAGTGAGGTTGCTGCCCATGCGGGCGCAATCGTGGGAAATCTCGTCGTAGGCCCTTTGCAAAAAAGAGGAATAGATCGAAACGATGGGCTTTTTCCCCGCGATCGATAACGCCCCGGCGAAGGTGAGGGCGTGCTCTTCGGCGATCCCCACGTCCAAACTGCGGTCCGGGAACGCGGCGAAGCAATCCCCAAGCTCAGAGCCGTTTTCCGTCGCTGGGGTGATCAGAATCGCGTTTGGATCTTCGGAAAGCTTGCCGCGGATTTCCCCGGCGAAGAACTTGGACCAGGTCAATTCCCCTTCGTGGAGGTCTTTCGCCCTCCCCGTCTTCAAATCGAAGGGCGCCACCCCGTGCCAATCGCCGACTTTGTCTTCCTCGGCGAGGGGGTAGCCTCTCCCTTTGGCGGTCAATACGTGGATGACGACCGATTTGGTCGCGTTTTTCGATTTCCGGAACGCTTTTTCCAAGTCTTTGAAATTGTGGCCGTCGATGGGTCCAAGATAAGTGAAGCCCATATTGTCGAATAGCGTCACCGGGACGAGCTTTGATTTCAGCGCCCGCTTGAGGCGCGAGGTGAAGGAATAAAGCATCTTGCCAAAGGAAGTTCGGAACAGGACCCTGCGGTAATCCTTCTTCGCTTTGTTGTACACTTTTCCGGTAGAAATATACCGAAAGAACTTATTGAGCCCTCCGACGGGCTTGCTGATGGACATCCCGTTGTCGTTGAGCACGATGATGACCTTGTTTCGCCGCTCGCCGATGTTGTTCAATGCCTCAAAAGCCAAGCCGTTTGTGATCGAAGAATCACCAATCACGTCGACGACGTCGTAGGTTTCCTTATTCAGGTCGCGGGCGTAGGCGAAAGCTTCCGCCGCCGACAAAGAGGTTGAACTGTGCCCGGCGTCATAAGGGTCATAAAGGGATTCTTTCCGATTTTGAAAACCATTGCAGTACCCGGCTTCGTTGAGATGGTCCAGCTTCCGGCCCGTCAGGATCTTGTGGGCGTAGCATTGATGGCCGACGTCGAAGATCAATTTGTCCTTTTTGAAGTCGAAGACGCGATGAAGGGCGACCGTGAGCTCCACGTCCCCGAGGTTGCTGGACAAATGCCCGCCATAGGTGGAAACGACGCGGAGAATCTCCTCGCGGATCTGCCCGCATAGGCTTTCCAATTGGCGGTAATCAAGCGTTTTCAAAAAAGAAGGGTCCTTAATGGAAGATAAGTCGATTCTTTCGATTGCACCTTTCTTTTTCATATACTAGAAAACTACTATTTATTTACTTTATATCTTCGTCTGATACGCTGAGGTCGCCCACTTTTTTCTCCGCCTCGCTCAGCTCTTTCTGCAATTCCCCAATCAGGGTTTTCCCTTCTTTGTACAGGGACAGCGTCTGCTGGAGAGGGAGGGTTTCCCCTTCGATTTTTCCGACGATTTCGTTGAGACGGTTCAGCTTTTCCTCAAAGCTCATTTCTTTTTTCTCGGCCATGTTCATTCCTTCCCCAAAACTTCCGAAAGGATTATACCATCGGAGAATTTTGTTTTGATTTTCTCACCTTTGCCCAAGCCCATCGCGCTGGAGATCGGGGTTCCGGATTCATCCGTTGTGAGGGAGAAGCCGCGGGACAGCACGGCATCCGGATTGAGGGCGGACATCTTCCCGGATAAGGCCAAAAGCCGCGCTTTCTTGGCCTCTAGCAAAGCAAGGACCCGCGAATCCAAGCTCTTCGATGTGGATTCCAGCATCGAAGACCCCAACTTGATCTCGCTCCTGACTTTCCCTTCGAGCCGAGCCTTCAATTGGCGGATCCGATCCAAGGAAAGCGCATAGAGGCGCTTGGGATCGGAAAAATAGGGCTTGTTCGACAAAAGGAGGAGCTGTTGTTTCTTCAAAGCAATCTCTTGGCGGACCTTCGCGTCCAATTCGTCCCCGATTTGATCAAGACGCTGGCGAACCTCGTTTTGGTCGGGGGTTGCGGCCACCGCGGCCCCGGTCGGGGTCGAGCAGCGAAGATCGGCGACCAAATCGATCAGGGTGACGTCCACCTCATGCCCCACGGCCGCGATGACGGGGATGGGGCAAGATGCGACGGCCCGAACGAGGGCTTCATCGTTGAACGCGCCCAGATCCTCGCTGCTGCCTCCCCCCCTTCCGATGATGATCGTGTCCGGATTCGAGGCGATTGCCTCCTTTAGGTGGAGCAATAAGTCGGCCTTGGCGAGCTCGCCTTGGACCAGGCTTGGGAACTTCTCCACTTCACATAGGGGCCAGCGTTTGGCCAAATTGACTTCGATGTCCCTCATCCCGGCGCTGTTCTTGCCGGCGATGACGGCGATTTTCCTTGGGAAACGGGGGATCTTCTTTTTGCGGCTTTCCTCGAAAAGCCCTTCCTTCCGAAGCTTTTCGGCGAGTTCCCTCAAGCGTTTCAGCAAATCCCCCTGCCCGTCTTTTTCCATGGTAAAGCAGCTGACTTGGTAAACCCCTTTCCCGGGGAAGACGCCGATCTTTCCTTTCACGATCACTTTGTCCCCGTTTTGGGGAAGGAAGCTCAGGCGTTCCGCATAGCTCCGCCACATGACCGCGGAAATCAGGGAATCCGCGTCTTTGAGGGCGAAATAGGCGTGCCCGGAAGGATAGAGTTTGAAGTTGGAGACCTCGCCCTGCAAAGAAAAAAAGGAAAGAAATTCATCCCCTTCCAGCTTGGCTTGGATGATGTGGTTGAGCTCGCTGACGGAAAGGCAGCCGGTGTTCTCTCTCATGCACGGACCAATACGTGGTCGAGGATCCCGTTCACGAACTTATAGTCGTTCTCGCCGAGGTAGGTTTTGGCCAGGTTGACGGCGACCGAGATCACGACTTTCTTGCTTACTTCGGGCTCCACCGCGTAAAAATGGACGTAGGAAAGGAGCAAAATGGCCTGTTCGACCCGGTTGAGGCGGTCGAAGGTCCACCGCTTCATGTTCTGGTTGAATTTGGCGATGGCTTCGTCGTGGTATTTGATCGCGTAGACGGCGGAGGCTTTCACGAAAAGGTCGCAATCGGAAAAGGGGAGCTCCAAAAGGGAGGAGACGATCCCCTCCACGTCGACGGGCTCGCCCATGTCGATGTAGGTGAGCTCATCGTAGATGGCGGTCATGGCCGCGCTTTGGAGGGCGTTGCGCCCGCCTTCTTCCCATGCTAGTTCATTGCTTGTTTCGTCGATCATAAAGAAGCCTTCAGCCCGGCTATCATAACATAAAAGCCCCCCTTGCTAGGAGGGGGCTTTGAAGAAAGCGTTCCCAAAAAATCAAGAAAGGGACGCGACTTGAACCTGGATCACCGTCGGGACGGCTTCGATCATCATCGAGAGGTTGGTCGCGATTTCCCTCTGCAGGGCAAGGCAGGTCTCCCTCACCTTCGCCTCCGAAGGCAGGATCACGTCGACGGAGACTTTGATCTTCCCATCGTTCCCCAGCACGATGCGGAGGGGGTTGGCGACGGTTAGAAGCCCGCGTTTCCTCCCTTTGAGGGAGGTCCCGGAGAGGTTCGCCACGGATTTCTCCACGATCTCGGAAATGGCCTTCTTGGAGATGCGCAGCTTGCCTCCGGCGGAATAGTTGTTGATGACTAGGTAATCGCTCATGGGTTTATTTTAGCATCTGGCGGATCTTTTCGGCCACCTTCTCGGGGACGAAGCCGAAATCGCGCAGCACGTCCTCAGCCTTCCCGGATTCCCCGAAGGCATCGACGCCGATGTTGTGCTCGGCGTACCGCCCCCAAAGGGCGGTCGAGCCCATTTCCAGGGAGACGCGCTTCTGGTAGGGGCTGGAAAGGATGGAAGACCGGTAGCTCTGGTCCTGGGCCTGGAAGTTCTCAAGGCAGGGCATGGAGACGACGCTGAGGCGAATCCCTTCTTTCTTCAGCAATTCGGCGGCTTCAAGCGCCAAGGAGACTTCGCTCCCCGTGGCGAGGATCTCCCCCTCCTCATTCTCTTCCTTGCGCACGAAATAGGCGCCTTTTTTGACTCCGTCGGGGTTCTGCAGCGGGAGGATGGGCAAGGCTTGGCGGGTCAAGATGAGGCAGATGGGGTTCTTTTGGCTGGCCAAGGCCTCTTGGTAGGCCAAATAGGTTTCATAGCTGTCGGCGGGGCGGATGACCTTGACCCCGGGGATGGTGCGGAGCATCGTCAGCTGCTCGATCGGCTGATGGGTCGCGCCGTCCTCCCCGACCGCGAGGGAATCGTGGGAGAAGAGGTAGATCATCGGCAGCTTTTCCATCGCCGCCATGCGGATGGCGGGCTTGCAGTAATCGGAGAAGATCAGGAAGCATCCCGCATAAGGCAATAGCCCCCCATGGAGGAGGATGCCGTTGCAGGCCCCGGCCATGCCGAATTCGCGGATGCCCCAGTTGACGTTCCTGCCCTCAGGGTGCTCGGCGGTGAAGTCCACCGCCCCTTTGACCTCGGTCTTGACCGAGGCGGCGACGTCGGCGGAGCCGCCGAAGAGGAAGGGGATTTGGTTGAAATAAGAGGACAAAAGGCGGCCTGAGGTCGCGCGGGAGGCCTCTTTCTTGGGCTCGAAGGCACCGTCTTTGACGTAAGGGGCCCAGTTCCGGGCGAAGGCATCCCGGAAGCGGGCGAGCTCCTCGGGGTGGTCCTTCTCATAGCTAAGAAGCCCTTGCTGATAGTCTTCGTAGGCTTGCTTCCCGCGGGCTTGGAAGGTTTCCTTGAAATGGGCGTAAACCTCTTCGGGGACGGTCCAATCCGGATAGGGATATCCATAGACCTCCTTGGCGTGCCGGCCGTCTTCTTCCCCTAAAGGGGCGCCGTGGGTGGCGTGGGTGCCTTGCTTGGCCGAGCCGTATCCGATGGTCGTATGGACGATGATGAGGGTGGGATAGAGAGTGGATTGCTTCGCCTCTGCAATCGCCTTCGAGATGGCGTCGACGTCGTTGCCCGAATCGACTTCCAAAACGTTCCACTCCTCCGCCAAGAAGCGGAGCTTGACCGATTCGGTGAGGGAATTGGAGGTCGGCCCGTCCAATGTGGAGCCGTTCTCGTCGTAAAGGAGGATGAGCTTGCTGAGTTTGAGGTGCCCGGCCAAGGAGATGGCCTCTTGGCTGACGCCTTCCTCCAAGCAGCCGTCCCCGCAGAGGCAATAGGTATGATGGCCCACTAGGCGCGAGCCCTCTTTGTATTGGGCTTCCAGCGCCTTTTCGGCGATCGCCATGCCCACGGCCTGGCTGATCCCTTGCCCCAAAGGCCCGGCGGTCGCGTCGATGCCCTTGGTGAGGGTCACTTCCGGATGCCCCGGGGTCGAACTGTGGAGCTGACGGAAGGATTTGAGGTCGTCCAAGCTCACGGGGTAGCCGGAAAGATGGAGCAAAGAATAGATCAAGGCGCTGGGATGGCCGGCGCTATAGACCAAGCGGTCGCGGTTGACCCAGTCCGGATGGGAAGGGTCGGCGATGAGATGGTCCCGGTAGAGGGCATACATCATCGGCGAAGCGTCCAAGGCCATGCCCGGATGCCCGGAGTTGGCTTTGTTGATTGCGTCGATGATCAGGCTGCGAAGCGCGGCCACGCAGAGGGAATCGATGTCCATCTTGGTTTCTTCCATAAATGCTCCTAGTTGTTTTTTGGCTATTTTTTAGTCGTATCTATATACTATGTATATAGTTCACTTGTTTTCCTCGATTTTGATCGAGAGGATGTCGAGCTGGTCCTGTCCCACTGGCTGCGGGGCGTGGGAGAGCGGATCGGTGGCTTGGAGATTCTTGGGGAAAGCCTCGACGTCGCGGATGTTGTCGGTCCCGGTCAGGATCATCGCCAAGCGGTCAAGGCCGAAGGCGATGCCTCCGTGGGGCGGACAGCCGAAGCGGAAGGCGTCGATGAACCAGCCGAATTTCTTCGCCACCTCCTCATCGGAGAGGCCGAGGATCTTGAAGATCTTCCATTGGGTGTCGTGGTCGTAGATGCGCAAGGTCCCCCCGCCGGCTTCATAGCCGTTGATGACGATGTCGTAGGCGTAAGCGAGGACTTCCTCCGGCTTGCTGTCCAACAAAGGAAGGTCCTCATCGCGGGGGCGGGTGAAGGGGTGATGCTCGGCAACGTATTTCCCCGGTTCCCCTTCGACGGGGTCGAACATCGGGAAATCGACGACCCACAGCAAGTCGTAGGTATTCGGCTTGATGAGATTGAGCTTCTTCGCGTAGAGGGTGCGCAGCGCGCCCAGCCCGAAATCGATGTCGCGGCGGTAATTCGAACTGGCGAAAAGGAGCAAATCGTCCTCTTTGAGGCCAAGGAAAGCGATCAGAGCCTCTTTTTGGGCTTCGGTGAGGAATTTCGCGAAGCTCCCTTGGAGGTGGCCTCCTTCCAGCTTCAGGCTCAAAATGCCCTTGAGGTTGAATTTCCTCGCTTCCAGGTTCAGCTCGTCGAGGGCTTTGCGGGAGGTTTCCTTCCCCTGCCCCGGAATGACGATGCCTTTGATGAATCGTTGGCCTTCGAATCCTTTGAAAGGGACGTCCTTCAGCAAAGCGGAAAGATCGCGGAGAAGCAAGCCATAGCGGGTGTCCGGCTTATCGCTTCCATAGGTGTCCATAGCCTCCCAATAGGGGATGCGCCGGAGCGGCAAGGGGACTTCATACCCGACCAAATCCTTGAAGATCTTGGCCAAGAAGCCTTCGTTGAGGGCCAAAACCTCGTCTTGATCGAGGAAGGAGACCTCTTCGTCGAGCTGGGTGAATTCGGGCTGCCGATCGGCGCGGAGATCCTCGTCGCGGAAGCACTTGGCGACTTGGTAATAACGTTCTATCCCGCCGATCATCAGCAGCTGCTTCCACAACTGCGGGGATTGGGGGAGGGCGTAGAAGGACCCCGGATGGACGCGGCTGGGGACCAGGTACTCCTTTGCCCCTTCCGGAGAAGAGACGTTCAGGGCTGGGGTATCCACTTCCAAAAAGCCGCGCTCATCGAAGTATTCGTGGAAATCCTTGACGATCTTCGCCCGCGCTTTGAGGCGGTTCAGAAGGCAGGGCCGGCGGATGTCCAGGTAGCGGTACTGGAGGCGGGTGTCCTCCAAAGCATCGGTTTTGTCGGCGATGATGAAAGGGGTCGTCTCGGCTTTGTTGAAGACCTCGATCGAGGAGACGATGACCTCCACTTCCCCCGTCTTCAAAGAGGGGTTGGGATCTTTCTTCAATCCCACCACGCCTTTGACGTGGAGGACGTATTCATTCCTCACGTCGGGGATGGATGAGGGGTCGTTGACGGTCAATTGGACGACCCCGGTGGAATCGCGGAGATCGATGAATTCGATCCCGCCGAGCTTGCGCACCTTCGCGGCCCATCCGCAGAGGGCGACTTCCCTCCCCACGTCTTTCTTCCGCAGGTTTCCGTTGTAATCGCTTCGTTCGATCTTCATTTCCCCTCTCCTTTGCAGCAGCAGGAATGCCCTTCCTCGCCTTCGCAGCAACTCGTCTCCCCCTCTTCGCGATGGGAGCAGGAATCGCTTTCTTCCCCGCCTTGATGGTGGCAGCAGCAGGAATGCCCTTCCTCCCCATCGTGGTGGCAGCAGGAGTCATGCTGGCTCTGCTCATCGAACTTGCCGTCCAAATACGAGGATAGGTCTTCGATCAAAACGCCTTCCTGTTCCTGGGTGGCGAGGTTCTTGACCTGGATTTTGCCTTCGTTGAGGTCGTCCTCCCCGACGATGAGGGCGAATTTAGCCCCGCGGCGGACGGCTTTCTTGAACATCGTGCCCAGCTTTCCTTTGCCGAAGGGCATCTCGACCGAATACCCCTCCCGGCGGAGGAGCTGGGTAAGGGCGAAGCAATCGTCCAGGACCTCCTCCCCGACCGGCATCAGATAGAGGTCGACCCCGTGCTCCACCCCATCCAGCATGCCGTTGTCCTTCATCAGGGAGTAAATCCTCTCCACCCCCATGGCGAAGCCCACGCCGGAGTCGTTCTCCTTCGGGCCGTTGAAGTTCTGCATCATCCCGTCGTAGTGCCCCCCGCCGAGCAAAGCGCCGTAATCCTTGCCTTCTTTGCTGATCGCGTGGACCTCGAAGACGATCTGCCCGTAGTAATCGAGCCCGCGGACCAAGGAATCGTCGATCTCGTATTCGATTTCCTGATCGTTGATGATCGACAGGGTCTGGTAGAAGCGCTTGGAGGCCTCATCGGAAAGGAAATCCTTCATCTTCGGCGCGCCTTGGGCGATCTTCTGATCCTCCTCGACTTTGCAATCGAGGATTCGCATCGGGTTCAGCTGCAAGCGCTGCTTGCAGTCTTCGCACATCGAGTCGATATGGCTGGAGAAATAGCCGCGGAGGGCCTCTTTGTAGTTCTTGCGGGATTCCTCATCCCCCAGGGTGTTGACTTTGACCTTCAGGCGGTCGAAACCGAGGTAGCTGAGCACGTCCATGGCCAGGCAAATGCATTCGGCGTCCAGCCGGGCGGAATCCTGCCCCACCGCCTCAACCCCGGCTTGGATGAATTGGCGGTACCGGCCGAGCTGCGGCCTTTCGTAGCGGAAAACGGGGCCGATGTAATATTCTTTCAGCGGCAAATCCGAGGTTGCGGTGAGCTTGTGCTCGACGATGCTGCGGATGACCCCCGCCGTCCCTTCCGGGCGCAGGGTCAAAGAGCGGTTCCCTTTGTCCAAGAAGGTGTACATCTCCTTGCGGACGACGTCGCTGCTTTCGCCCGTGGAACGGTCGAAGACCTCGGTGTATTCAAGCACCGGGGTCTCCATCCGGGAATAGCCGTAAAGCTCAGCCACCGCGGAGAAAACGTTCTGAATGTAGGAATAGGCGTCCGCCTCTTCCCCATAGATATCGTGGGTTCCTTTGATCCCTTGGTAAACCATGATGAAAAACTCCTTTTCTTGCCCCAAGATTATAAGTCCGCCCCCCCTGCAGTTCAAAGGAAAGCGCTCAATGGAACAGGCGTGAGCAGGAATAGACGCCTTTGACGCCCAAAAGGGAAGCGAAAACGTCTTCCAACGTTTTGGCGTTGGGGACGGCGATGGTGAGGTTGATGAGGTCGTTCATCGTCTCGGTGGCGAGGTGGATCTTGAGGTCACTGACCAAAATCCCTTTCGCGGAGATCGCCTGAAGGATGTCCGCGGCCAGCCCGGCGCGGTCGTTGGCGTAGACTTCGATGTCGACCGGATAGGTCGAGGGGCCGAGGTCCTCCCGCCAGGAAAGGTCGATGAGACGGGCTTTTTCTCGGGATACGTTCGGGCAGTTGGCCCGGTGGACGGTAATGCCTTTGCCGCGGGTGATGTAGCCGACGATGGGATCCCCCGGGATCGGGGTGCAGCATTGTCCCAGCGTCACCGCCAATCCGGTGACTCCGCCCGGGACGATCACGGGGGACTGGGCGGAGAGCTCCTTGGCGCTTTTCTTCTTGGCCAGCTTGGGCGAGAGCTTCTTCTTGACGTGGAGGAAGTCCAAGATGGCCCCCGGGGTCGGGTTGCGGGAGGATATGCTGACGAAAAGATCGTCGAGGGTCTCGCAATGGTATTCGTTTTTGAGCTTGGGGAAGGAATCGTTCAGGATCTTCATCCCCTCTTCTTCGTCGAAGCCTTGGAGGCGGAAGGAATCCATCATGGAAAGCTTCCCTTGGCGGACTTTCTCCTCCTTCATCAACGAGGCGTCCTTCTTCTGAAGAGCTTTGCGGATGTGGGCGCGGGCGGAGCTGGTTTTGGCGATCTCCAGCCAGGAATCGTTGGGGCCGGTGGAGTTGGGGGAGGTTTTGATCTCGCAGATGTCCCCGGTCTTCAGGACCGTGTTCAGGCTCACCAAGGCGCCGTTGACCACCGCTCCGACCGCCGCGTCCCCGACTTTGGTGTGGATGCGGTAGGCGAAGTCGAGCGTCGTCGAGCCCGTGGGGAGGTCGATCACCCGCCCCAAAGGGGTGAAGACGTAGACGTTGGCCCCGAAGATGTCGTGGGTCAACGTCTCCATGTATTCCTTGGCGCTGCCTTTCTCCTCGCCGGAAAGGGTGACGAAATCGCGGAACCAATGCAGCTGGTCCTCGATCTCCTTTTGCTCTTCGCGGGCGTTGTAATGGCTGCCTTCTTTGTATTTCCAGTGGGCGGCGACTCCGGTCTCGGCGATCTGGTCCATCTCCTCGGTGCGGATTTGGATTTCGTAGACGTTGCCATCCCCCGCCACGATGGAGGTGTGCAGGGACTGGTACATGTTGGGCTTGGGCATGGCGATGTAGTCTTTGAAACGCCCGGGGATCGGGGTGTAGGCCGTATGGACCATCCCCAGGATCTCATAGCAATTCACGGTCGTCTTCGTAATCACGCGGATTGCGAGGATGTCATAGATTTCATCGAATGAATGCCCCTTCTGGTACATTTTCTTATAAATCGAATAGATCGACTTCACGCGGCTTTCCATCCGGAAGGGGATCTTGTGCTCGTAAAGCTGGTCGGCGATGCGCTTTTTCAACTGCTCGAGCGCGGCTTTGCGGTTCTCGAAGCGCTGCTCGACGAGCTTCTTGATCTTTTGGTAGATCTCCGGCTCGAGGTATTTCAAAGAAAGGTCCTCCAATTCGCTTTGGACGGTGTAGATGCCAAGGCGATGGGCGATCGGGGTGAAGACCTCCAGCGTCTCCTTCGCCAGGGCGTGCTGACGGTCCGGGGAAAGGGAATCCAGGGTGCGCATGTTGTGGAGGCGGTCGGCGAGCTTGACGATGATGACGCGGACGTCGTGGGCCATGCCGAGGAAGATCTTCCGGTGGTCTTCGGCCTCGAAATCCTCCTTGGTCATATGGGAGAGCTTCATCCGCTGGATCTTGGTCAAAGAATCGACGATGAGCTGGACGTCGGGGCCGAAGCGCTTCCCGATTTCCTCGATGGGGGTGTCGGTATCCTCCACCACGTCATGGAGGAAGGCCGAGGCGATGGTCTCGGGGCCGGCTTGCAGCTTGGCGCAGATATAGGCCACCTCCAAGGGGTGCTGAATATAGGGCTCACCGGATTTGCGGGTCTGCGCCTTATGCTTCTCCGCGGCGAATTCATAGGCGTCTTGGATGAGCTTCTGATCGGAGGGGTTGGTGATATAGGGAGCGAAAAGGGCCTTCAGATCCGCGAAGGTGTGCATCGGGTAGCCGCCGTTGGGCGGAAGGGTTTTGGCCGGGGTCTTGTTTTCCATCGTCGTTAGTATAACCCCCCTCTCATCCATTTCTAGAGGAAGAAGAGACGCGGATTTCGAGGATTTGCTTCCCTTTGTATTCATTCCGGCGGAACCTCGCGTAGAGGGAAGTCCGGCTTTTGAGCAGGAAATCCTTCTTGCCCAAGGAGAAGCTGACCATCTTCACCCCATATCCTAGGGGGGTGAGGAGATATTTCCCGTCTTTGCTGTATTGGAACGAGTCGACGTCGAGGTTGCTCAAGACGAACACGGGCTCCTCATGCCCCTGCCCGAAGGGGGCGAACTGACGCAGAAGGGAATAGGATTCCTCGGTGCATTCGCTGAGGCGCAGAGGGATGCCCGGGTCTTCCTCCTCGGAGAAAGGGTGCTCCTTGCAGTAGGAGAGGAAGGACTTTTGGAAGGAAGGGAAATCGCCTTCCTTGAGGGAGAGCCCCCCTGCCCTTTCATGGCCGCCGCAGCGCAGCAGATAAGGGGATAGGGCGGAGAAGCAATCCAGCACGGAGAAGCCCTCTTCGCTTCGGAGCGAGCCGACCAGCACCCCTTCTTCGGCATAGGAAGGGCTGAAAACGGCCACGGGCACGCGGTGGAGTTTCATCAACCGGTTGGCCAAGAGCCCATTGAGCCCTTCTTTGAGGGAGGATTTGACGCAGATGCCGCTGGCGCCCGGGGTGATGGGCAAGGAGGCGACCGCCTGCTTCGTCATCTCCTTTCTCCGCTGGTTGATTTCCTTCATCCAAGAAGACAAAGGGAGGCGTTTAGAAGGATCGCGCAACGAGAAATAGGCGACCGCCCGGCGGGTCAGATGGCCTTCCTCCATCCTTCCGAGCGCGTTGATCGCGGGGATGGCTTCCATCTGCAGGGCCTTCTCGTCGATCTTCGGCCCCGAGCAAAGCAACGCGAGCTCGGGATAGGGATCCTTTTCCAGGATCTTCAAAGCGAGGCGCACGGCCTCGCGGTTGATCCCGGTCAAGGGCATCATGTCCGAGAGGGTCGAAACGGCCCCCAAGCATAGGAGGTAGGGATCGTCCACGCCCAAAATTAGACGCGAGAAAAAGAAGCTCAGAAGGCCCGCGGAGATGTTGAATCCGCCCTTCCCGATCCCCAAGGTCAAAGGATGGAGAAAGGCGCAGCAAGAAGGGGGCTCGCCCACGATGCTAA